>Ga0209220_1000223_pt1 | contig 23993 bp, 19 predicted proteins | sample BlaSpr_A8_OM3_M3_FD_187984 | JGI IMG/M metagenome (GOLD analysis project Ga0209220, IMG submission 187984) | Forest soil microbial communities from Thunder Bay, Ontario, Canada - Black Spruce, Ontario site 2_A8_OM3_M3 (SPAdes) (version 2) | ecosystem: Environmental > Terrestrial > Soil > Boreal... | reverse complement strand
GACCCCGCAATTCCACCTGGAGAACACGACCAAGCAGCCGGTGGACGCCATCTCTGGGGACTCGACCAGCGGACTCGTCGAGAAGACCATTACGCAGAGCGGAGTAGATATCTCCGGCATCGACTTCCTCATGCTCGGGACCCTCTACAAGAACATTACGTTCGGTCTCACCACCACCATGGACCCCGTGGGAGCGACCGCGATCGAGGCCGCCTACGTGCGGTTCGACAACCTGGGGCATTCGGGGTGGGCGAACCTGAAAGTGGGGAAGTTCGAGCTCGACAATCTGCTGTCTGAGAAGCGCGTGACCTTCTTGTCGAACAACAGCGGCGGCTTCTACGCGGCGTACCACTTCCTGCCCGTGGGCGACGCGAACGATTTCGGGCTCGGCGACAACCAGATCGGCGTGGAGCTGTCGGGGCACTCGCTGACCAGCTACACCCGCTACGGTCTGGCGGTGCTGAGCAGCACCAGCGGCACCCCCGGCCTGCCCCGCGGACGGAGCGTCGATGCGTTCGTCACGCTGAGCCAGGCCTATGATGCGGGGAGTCTCGGCTTGCAGCGGCTAGGCCTATTCGCCTACCTCGGCCAGCGCTCGACGGTGGATCAGACGACGAAGGGCGTGCCGATTCCCGGCGCCGCCACGGGCAACAAGCCGTTCTACCGCATCGGCGCCACCGGCAGCTTCTTCTTCGGGCATCTTGAATTGCTGCCGCTCGTCATGCACGCGTCCGACAACGCCTACCTCGGCACGGCCACGCCCGCCAACCAACCGCTGCCGGCGGGCGCGCAGGACCCCACGTGGAACGCGATTGTGCTCGAGGCGCACTATTTCGTCTATCCCCAGCTTCTCTTTGAGGGGCGCTATCAGACGCTGCGCATGTCCAAGCAGGCTGATCCCGCGACCCCCAAGACGCTGGGCAACAACGACGGCATGGCGGTCGGCATCCGGGCTTATCCCTTCATGTTCAGCCGCGCCGGCCTGAGCCTCCACGGCGAATTCGCGGTCACCAAAACGGTGGGCACCATCCCCTTGAGCGGTGACGGCGCCGGTGTCGACCCGCTCACTCCCGGTACGGCCGTGTGGAGTCGGAGCCTGCTCCTCGCCCTCGACTTCGCCTTCTGAAAGAGAGGCCTTCCATGAAACTGACACTCCCAATGATGGCATTGGCCTCCGGCATGGGCGCCGTTCTGTTCGTGTTTGGCGCGGTGACGCCCGCCCGGGCGCAGGAGTCTCATATCGGCGGCGTGACGGGACACGCCCCCGCCGGCAAAGAGGCGTATCGTCGATTCTGCGTCGGCTGTCACGGCCCGGCGGGCGACGGCAACGGGGAAAACGCGATGTGGATCGATCCCAAACCCCGGGACTTCACCCTCGCCGCGTTCAAATGCCGCTCCACCCCGACCGGCACACTGCCGACCGATGAGGATCTCTTCAATTCCATGACGCGCGGGTTCGTGACGACGAACATGCCTCCCTGGCGGCCGCTTACGCAGCAAAACCGCGCGGACCTGGTCGCGTACATCAAGACGTTCTCGCCGCGGTGGAGGACCGCACGCCCGGGGACGCCCATCACGATTCCGGCGGAGCCTGCCGTGACCATTGCGAGCATTCTGCACGGGCGCGAGATGTTCCAGAATCTGGAGTGCTGGAAGTGTCATGGGGCCGCGGGTCACGGCGACGGACCATCCTCTCACACGCTGACCGACAACAAAGAGAATCCGGTTCGCCCGTACAATTTCGAAACCGGGTCGCGCTTCATGTGTGGGGTGACCAATCGGGATCTGTACCGCATTTTCATGACGGGACTCGACGGCTCGGCGATGCCGTCCTTCGCCGATCAGATCAAGCCGGCGGACGCGTGGGACTTGGTGCACTTCCTCCGGACGCTACAGTCGATTCAGACGCCGGAGGCGGCAATCTGGAAAACGTGGCTGGCTACGCACGCCGGTGAGCTCAAGCCCATCGGCCCAGAAGGAGGTCAGCGGTGAGGCGCTCGAACAGGTTCTGGTGGAGCGGGGTGGCCGTGCTCGCGGGGCTGCTGCTGGGGAAGGCCGCGATGACCGGGCGCGCGGCGCCGCCGCCGGCCGCCGGCCGCATAAGCGGCACGGTGACCTATACAGGGACGCCGCCGAAGATGCGGCCGATCGACATGTCGAAAGAACCGAACTGCGTGACGCAGCACCCTACGCCGGTCATGACGGAAAACGTCGTGACCGGCGCCGGTAGCACGCTCCGCTGGGTGGTGGTGTACATCTCGGCCGGCGATCAGCCGACATCGCCACCGACCGAGGCGACGCGCTACAATCAAAAGGGCTGCCTGTACATTCCCCACGTGCTGGCGTTGCAGGTGAACCAGCCGTTGGACATCTACAACGAAGATCCCCACTCGCACAACATCCATCCCCTCGCGCGCGTGAATCCGGAATGGAACAAGTCGCAGCCCAAGGGGGCGCCGCCGATCCACACGAAGTGGGAGGAGCCGGAGTTCATCCCGGTCAAATGCAACGTCCATCCCTGGATGCACGGCTACTTTGCGGTGCTCCGGACCCCGCACTACTCGGTGACGGGCGAGGACGGGACCTTCAGCCTGGCCGGGCTGCCGCCGGGCAAGTACACCGTGACGGCCTGGCACGAACAGTTCGGCGCCCAGCGCCAAGAGGTGACCGTCGGCGACGGCCAGAGCAAGACGATCAGCTTCGTCTTCACCGCCCGGCCGTACTGACCCGTGGGGAAGGTGTTCGCCGTCGTCGTGGCGGCCATCGCGGTCGTTTCGGCCGCCCTATTCGCGTTGCACATCTGGTGGTTGCCGGTGGATATCTCCGCCCACGGGTCCCGCATCGATCGTGCTCTCAACGAGACGATGGTCGCTGCCGGCGTCCTCTTCGTCGTTGCGCAGCTGGCGCTGGCGGTGTTCGCGTGGCGCTTTGGTCCCGAACCGGCGTCGCGCGCGGTCAAGACCTTTCCCGGCGGGGCCACGCCCATGGTGGTTCTGGCCGTCGTGCTGGTCGGGATCGAGATTCTGACCCTGACGTTCGTCGGCTCCAAAGTATGGGCCGGCATTTATCAGACTCCCCCCGACCCCAACTCCTTGCAAATCGAAGTGCAGGCCGAGCAGTTCGCTTTCTATTTCCGGTATCCGGGGCCGGACGGCCGATTCGGCGCGATGCATCCGGAGCTGGCCAACGACGCCACCCAGAATTTCTTCGGCCTGGACCCGGCCAACGACACGACGGCCCGTGACGACATCGTCGTCGGCAGTCTCGCGATTCCCGTCAACCGGCCGATCCTGCTGGCGCTGCACGCGAAGGACGTCAACCACGCGTTCTACGTGCCCGAGCTCCGCATCCAGCAGGACTTCGTGCCGGGCATGGTGATCCCGCTCCACTTCACCGCGACCAAAACCGGAAAATACGAGATCGTGTGCACGCAGTTGTGCGGTCTGGGACACTACAACATGCGGGCGTATGTCGAGGTGATGCCGGAGCAGCAATTCAACCAGTGGCTGAAGGAGAAGGCGGCCCAGCAATGAGCGTCCCGACAGCAACGGTCGGTGGGCCGCACGCTGCGCCGCGCGGGTTCTGGCGCACGCACGTCTTCAGCGTCGACCACAAAGTGATCGGTAAGCAGTACCTCGATCTAGCGCTGGTGGCGGTCGTCACCGGCATGGTGCTGTCGTGGCTGATGCGCTTCCACCTCGGGTGGCCCGAGACCCCGATTCCCGGCCTGGGAACGGTGGCGCCCAACGCCGCCCCCGGTGGTGTGGTCACGCCGGAGTACTATCTCGCGCTCATGACGATGCACGGGACGATCATGGTGTTCTTCGTCCTGACGACCGCCCCGTTCGCCGGATTCGGCAATTACTTCCTACCCATCCAGATCGGCGCCTCGGACATGGCGTTCCCGCGCATGAACATGATGTCGTTCTGGGTGACGCTCGTCGCGTTCCTCGTGCTGATCAGCGCGTTCTTCGTGCCGGAGGGTCCGGCGCTGTCCGGCTGGACGGCATACGCGCCGCTCAGCGCCGTCGGCAAGGACGCGGGTCCGGGGCAGGGACTGGGCCAGACGCTGTGGGTGGTCTCGATCCTCATCTTCTGTGTTGCCCAGCTGCTCGGGGCGCTGAACTTCATCGTGACCACGCTGGACTTGCGGACCAAGGGCATGTCGCTCGCCCGCATGCCGCTCTCCACCTGGACGTGGTTCGTCACCTCGGTCATCGGCCTCATCGCCTTCGCGGTCCTGATGCCCGCCTGTATCCTGTTACTGCTCGACCGGGTCGCCGGCACGAGCTTTTTCATCCCGGCGGGACTGGTGATCAGCGATCGCCTGCAGCCGCATTCGGGCGGCTCGCCGCTCCTCTGGCAGCATCTGTTCTGGTTCTTCGGGCATCCCGAGGTCTACATCGCGATCCTGCCGGGGTTCGGAATCGTTTCTCACATTCTCCCGGTCTTTGCCCGGAAACCGCTGCTGGGACCGCGGGTCTTCATCGCCTGTTTGATCGCGATCGCCTTCCTGAGCTACACGGTCTGGGGACATCACATGTTCTTGAGCGGGATGAACCCGTTCTCGGCGACGCTGTTCTCGGTCCCCACGCTGGTCATCACGATCCCCGCCACCATCGTGACGCTCCTGTGGATCGGCACGCTGTACGGCGCCAAGCTGCGGTTCACTACGCCGGCGCTGTTCTGCCTCGGATTCGTGTCCGTGTTCGTGAGCGGCGGAATCAGCGGCTTCTTCCTGGCGCAGCCGTCCATCGATACCTATCTGCACGGTACCTATTTCGTCGTGGGACACTTCCACTTCGTCATGGGTGTCGCCGCCATGTTTGGCATCTTCGCCGCGACCTATTTCTGGTTTCCCAAGATGTTCGGTCGCATGATGAGTGAGACGCTCGGCAAGTGGCATTTCTGGCTCACGTTTATCGGCGTGTACTGCGTGTTCATGCCGATGCACTACCTCGGCCTGGCGGGCAACGTGCGCCGCTACTCGGCATTCACCGACGACTACCTGAAGCCGCTGATTCCGTTGCACCGCTTCATCACGGTCGCCGCCCTGTTCACCGGCGCCGTCCAGCTCATCTTCCTCTTCAATTTGATCCGCAGCCGGTTGCGGGGGGCCACCGCGCCGGCCAACCCGTGGCAGGGCACCACGCTCGAGTGGTCCACAAGCTCCCCGCCGCCGCACGACAATTTCGGCGGCCCGCCGCCGGCGGTGCATCGCGGACCGCAAGAGTACGGCGTCCCGGCGGGGGGAGGACCGACGGACTACGTGATGCAGGCCTCGCCATGACAACCATCGCCTCGCGCCCGCCCGCGCCGCCCCCGCCGCCTGCGCCCCCGGCCGTGCCGGTGGCGACTACCACGCAACCGTCCGGGCCGAGTCGGGCGCAGACGGGGGTGCTTGTCGGCATTGCGACCATCACGATGTCGTTTGCCGCGTTGACGAGCGCATTGGTCGTGCACCAAGCCGCGTCGCCGGACTGGCAGCACTTTGAGTTGCCCAGGATTCTCTACCTCAACACGCTGGTCCTCGTGGCCAGCAGCGGGACGCTCGACGTTGCCCGGCGGAGGATCGCGCGCGGCACGGGGCTCTCCTGGCTCTCGCTGACCTTGGTGCTCGGTCTGTTGTTCGTCCTGGGGCAGGTCTTCGCGTGGCAGGACCTCGGCGCTCAAGGCCTGTTTCTGGCTACGAGCCCGAGCAGCTCCTTCTTCTATGTGTTCACGGCGTTGCACGGCCTGCACGTCCTGGGTGGCTTGGCGGGATTGTCGTACGTGCTCTATCGCGTGAGTCGAATGAGCGGTCCGGCAGCCCAGAGCGCGGTCGGGGCGGCTGCCCTTTACTGGCACTTCATGGCAGCGCTGTGGCTCTGTCTGCTGGCGATCCTGGCGCTGCGAATCTAGGCAATCCGTGACATCCCTGGGCGTAGGTCATGGCGCGCAGCTCGAGGCGAATCCGTACGGCATCCAGTCGAAGAAACTGGGAATGTGGCTGTTCATCATCGCCGACGCCTCCACCTTCGGCGCGATCCTGTTTGCCTATGGCTACCTGCGCATCGCCAATCCCAACTGGACGCGGCCGTTTGTTTTCTGGCCCACGATCGCGAACGGCATCGTCATGACGGCGGTGCTCCTGACCAGCAGCCTGACGATGGTGTGCGCCGTCCTCGCCGCCCAGGCGGGCCGAAGGGCCGCTAGCCTCCGCTGGCTGACCGCGACGATGGTGCTGGGCATCGTGTTCGCCGCGCTGCACCTGCGCGAATGGTTCGCGATGATCGGGGAAGGGTGGAGGCTGTTCCAGAATCCGCTCGGCGGACCCGTGCAGTTCGGGGCAACGTTCTTCGGCATCACCGGACTACACCTGCTGCACGTGATTACGGGGATCGTGGCCATCGGGGTCATCGCCCTTGGGTTCCGCGGCGGCCGGTTCGACGCCGGCCATGTCGAAACGGCCGGTCTCTACTGGCACTTCGTCGATCTGGTGTGGATGTTCGTGTTCCCGCTGGTCTACTTGATGAACGTCCGGTGAAGACAAATCGCGAGCCGGTCATTACCGGAACGGCATCCGCGCACCGCCCGGGGCTGAGAGTGTACCTCGTTGTCTGGATCGGACTGCTCCTCATCGTAGGGGCCGAGGTGGCACTGACGTACGCGCGGTTCTCGGTCGGCGTGCAGCTGGCCGGGCTCCTGGCGCTCGCGTGCGTCGAGGCGACCATCGCGCTGCTCTATTTCATGCACCTGCGGTATGAGCGCCCCAGCTTGTTCTGGAGTCTGATTCCCGCGCTCGTGGTCGTGCTGATCCTGATGAACCATTTCTTGCCGGACGCCGTTCGTCTCCTGCACCAGCGTGTTCCGGGGGGAGGGCCGTAAGGCCGCTCGGCACATGCCCGCGACATTGACTGCCATGCTCATCTTGATCGTTCCCGCGTTCCTTCTCTGCAGCGCAATCGCCGTGTTGGCGTATCGCCGACGCAATAAGGACAGCGCTGACTAGAGTGGCGTTTCCGTAACTCTCCCGCTTAAGTTGTGCTGTTCGTATCGGGGTGTGGCGCAGTCCGGTAGCGCGCCTGGTTTGGGACCAGGAGGTCGCGGGTTCGAATCCCGCCGCCCCGACTATATCTCACAAGCAGTTAGCACATTCGGCGAGATCGCAGCACTGGGTTTGAACCCTGAACATTTCCGACTTTTCGCTTGAGGATGAGGAACGGGCAGGTCGCAGGGCGGGTTGCCGGTTCGATCCCGGCTGGCTCCATACTTTCGGTGAGGTGCTCTGAGTGCCAAAGATTTATCAGGTGTTTGTAGGGTGTCCTTTCGCCAAGGATGTTCGGAAGACCTATGACAAGCTGAAGAAGGGACTGGAAGCGGATACACCGTTGTCGATTGTCCTGGCAGACACTACAGGCGTAAACTCCAGCGACTACTTGCTAGAGCACATCACTGAACTGATCACCGACTCGGCCGGGTGTATATTCGATGCGACAGGATCCAATCCAAACGTTTCTCTCGAAGTAGGTATTGCTCACACCGTCCCCACAGAGTTCATCCTGACCCTCAAGACCCGAAAGCCACGCCGTGGAGCGGGTAGTACGGCCCCAGAAGTGAAGTCGATAATCAGCGACCTCCAAGGGAAGCCGCGCGTCGAGTACAAGATTTACGATACACTGCGCGATGATGTTGAAGAGAAGTTCCTATCGAACCTGCCGTACATGCGTAGGTGGAATCAGTTCAAGACGCAGAACAAGGGAATGGTATCCTACGTCTTGAAGTTCTTCGCAGATGTTCGGTCCAGTGGTCGCAGCACTGGTCCGCGCCTCGCGGCGATTCTGGAGGGCTCAGGGTTCAACGTGTCCGCTGTGACCGATGCCATGCGAGCTGCCAGAATCCTTTCCGTTAGGCGGGGTCGGAATGGAGGATACTTCTACCCATCCAAGTGAGAGGTTGAGGTCCTCATGGCCAAGCGAACACTTCCCGCACCCGTACCACTCCAAACACAGTTCTTGTGGCGGCGTGGTCATGGACACCTCCCGAAAGAGGTCGCGGCATGATCGAACCCTCTGAGTTCGGAGCCCAGCATACGATGACGCAAAGCCGCCCTTCAGTGCCGCAAAAAACGCCCTAGCGGCGCTGAGCTGCTCCGCTCCATTTTCACGGTGGGTTTAGGTCAATCAGCGGAATTAGGCTGCGTGACTCGCAGTCTAATACTAGTTAGGGCGGCGCACAGAAAGGTGTGGGGTGGGGTGACGCATGGCTCTCATCAAGTGTCCGGAGTGTGGAAAGGAAATATCGTCCCAGGCCCCCACCTGTCCGAATTGCGGAAGACCAATCGCTGGCACGATTATAAGCGAGGAGATTCACGGATCCGGCGAAGGGCTTTTTCTCAAAGGCATGAACTGTGGCTGTGCTTGTGATACTCGGCGTCGTTGCACTTGTTGTGATCCTCATAGTTATCGGCATGCTGAGCCACTAGGAATCTTCCGCTGACCATTGCGTCGACTATCAGGCGGCTGCACGCGGGCCAGCTAGTGATCTTATGGCTCGTGCTGTTAGGCATTGGTGCGTTCCTCATGCGTTCGCACCGGCGCATCGGGAAGGACCTCTCAATTGCAAGGCAGGACTCTGCATACGTAGACTCGGTCTATCACGCAACACCTATCGCATATCGAGACTCTAGCGAATTGAGCCTCCAGCTTCGCATCCAGAGGCACATCGGACAACAGGAGCGGGGGCGGACTGCAACACTGGTAGGCACGCTAGCCCTTCTCGCCGTTGCCTTGATAGTTACATGGGTATGGTTCCCACAACGCGCCTTGGCTGGCCCTTCAGGACGTCAGGGGGGTGCCTAACACGCGCCTGAAGCTGGCGGTGCGCTACAACCCAATCAAGAGATGTTTTCGGCAAGCACCAGGGATTGGGGAAGCGTGTTCAGCGCGGTCCGCGCCGCGCTTTCTGCCACTCAGATCATCTGGCCCTTGAAGAAGTATGCGTGGGTCGCCTCAAGCGCGGCGGAAGGTGAGGACGGGTACGGCGAAGACTGAACGTTCACGATCCGCTGAAAGAAGTTGTTCAGGTACTGCCAAGTGTCGAGGGTCCTGAACTTGTAGCCACCGAAGTTCGCGAACCTGTTGTAGCGATCCTGTTCCCTGTTCCCATCCAGGCAGATCACATCCACCCGCCGGAGGTCTCGGTTACGAATCGCAGCGGATTTGAGTAGGTAGCGGACGTTGGAATCGCTTTCCGGGAGAGAGTACCCGATCATCCGAATCTCTTGAGCCTCACTCAACGCTTTCAACGCCTGGAGCCACGGATCCCTGAAGTCGGGAACTGGGGCCTTACTCCATGTCGGAGGGATGATCTCGCCATTGGCTACACTCCCGTGAAGCTTGGCCAGCACTACCCGGCCCTGCGTGGTGACTTGAGTGCGACTGGCTGCGACCACGTGAAACCCGACCTTGTCCTTATCTGTCACGAAGAGCTTGCTGCCGTTGATGTACTCACACACGTTCTCGAGCACACAGTCGTAGTTAGTTGTTACTACCGAATACGTCGTTGCCGGGTTCGGTTCGGGTGAGACCTTCACATTGTTACCTAATGGCTCGAGGAACAACTGAAGGTTGAGGAGGGCTAACGTGAAATAGCCAAACTCGTTCCACTTCGGCTCGCGACCCCCGAACACCAGCCCCTGCCAGTTCGACGGGAGCTTCCCGGGGACTGGTTGAATCGGCGGCGTGTGATACTTGATCACGTCGCAGACAAGCTTCTTGAATCTCTCCTTCAGACTTTGATCGTTAACGAACGCATCGGCTTCCAAGAGTGACAGCACTTCCTCGATGTTACTCAGGTCGGACTTGAAGAAGCTCCCAGCCTTATGCAAGCCCTCGATCTGTTCCAGCAGAGGACCGAAGTAGCTGAACTCGTCTCTATTCTGTTGCTGATCCCTGGCCACTTGGATGAATTCGCCAAGCGTGGGAACGCCCATAGGCTGACTGAACCCGGCACCGAGAAAGTACACGACCCTGGCCAAGTATCCCTCCTAGTCCAAGTTCTCGTCGCTCTGCCAAACCTTGGCCTCTTCAAGGGTAGACTTCACGTAGTCGGGAGTGCTGGTGACTGAGACATGGGCGTGTGGCCGTCAAAGTGTAGCTCGCGGGCCGTATTCCGCAAAGGTGTGAAGTGACTTTCCTGTCGGTGTTCTTCGACGCTAGCGGCAATGCCGATGATCCCAGCATCACGGCACTCTTCGTGTCCGGGTTCATTTCGACCGAGCACAAGTGGATTCGCTTCGAGCGCGAGTGGAACACACTCCTCCGAGAATACGACATCAAGGTATTTCGTATGAGCAAGTTCTACGCAGAATACCGGGAGAGGCGCGACGAGCGGGACGCGTTTCTCAAGAGCGCGGTCGGCATCATTCGACGTTGTACGCGGCAGAGTTTTTCAAGCGGCGTGGACCTAGCGAGTCACCGAACATACGCGGCTGCCTACGACTTGCACCTGGTCGAGGCGTATCCGTACGCGCTCGCCGCCGTGAAAGTCATCGCGCAAGTGGGGAAGTACTTCAAACGTCGCGACGAAGGGGATCGCACGACATTTGTCTTTGAGGATGGAGACCTACATAAGGGCAGGTTCATCACAGCCCTCAAGAGCGTCGTGCCGCAGCTGACACCATTGTTTGGCACCAAGGCGCAGTTTGCTCCCCTACAGGCTGGCGACCTACTCGCGTGGCATCATGCGCGACTGATCCGCGACAAACGTGTGCCGCCTGGTGATGCTCTGGCCCTGTTGGCCCGGCAACAACCGAAGGATGGCACTTGGGGCATTCACGACGCTGATTGGTTTCAGAGAACGTGCCATAGGTGGCCAAAGCGCGCCACGAGACCTTGACCTGGTGTTCCCTTGGCATACCTCTCACTCGGAACTCGGACCTTTCCAAAGGATCGCGAATGGACGAAGGACTCCAACAACTTCTCCTCGTGCTCCTCGGCGGCCTTCTCGCCACGTTGAGCCCCGGCATCGTCGACGCAATCGCACGGAAGAAGCGGAGGGTTGAGTTCCGGCAGGTTGTGTCAACGGAACTTCATGAACTGCGATTCCTTCTCGCCCTGATCCTGATTCGCGTGCACGGGAAGTTGCACACGATGAATCAGGAAGCGGTTGACCTGATCCGTCCTATACTCCTCGAGTACAAAGGCCACGCTGACGATGTAGCCCTTCTGGACGCCACGAAGAAGCTGTTAGGAAAAGGCGACGCCTCTTTCATCGCTCTCCACAACGCACCGGCGGGGTCGGTCACCGGCCTCTGGCCCCTTCCGTACCACGCCCCATACCTCGATGGCCACCTGAACGAACTGGCGCTCCTGCCGGTCGAGATGCAGCGATCACTACTCCGGGTGCTGGCTGAGGTCAGCCTATTCAACGAACAGGTCGCCTTTGTGCAGAAGGCCACAGACCGAACATTCGACTCTTCGCTCTCCAGGGAGAACTACCTGGCGAACGATGCGAACCTCAAATCGGGAACGGAGAAGCTAGCCACTCGCGCCTCCGAACTGATACGCGCCATCAACCGGGTGTTGGACCGTCAAGGAAACCCGCTGAAGTGAACCTCTCAGACTTGTCGGGGCTGCTGAAGGTTCCGGATCGCTTCCCGCTACCGTGCTACCTACACTCGCGATCCCTGCGAGAGATGCCAATCTCAGCGGCTTGTTTCTAGCGAAGAATCGCGGTCCAGCAGAACAGTAAGACACCCCCGATGCTCTGGGGCAAGTGTTTCGCGAGAGTGAAACTCGCTCAGCGCGATGTTCATTCCCCGAGTTGAGCAGGCTGTGGGATACGGTATGTTCCCGATTACGAACGGGAGCGGTGTGCAGGACCTACGAAGTGAACCTTCATTTCGGGATGGAAGGAACGCCTTTATGATCACGACCGACAGAAAGACAAAAGCGTTGCTGCTCGCCATCGCAATCGGACTTTGGGCGAATGTCGCTTCCCAGTGGCTGCGTCCGAAAGTACTGCACGCTCAGGACACCGCAAACATTCAGGCGTCGGTGGACGAGATCGCTGAGTATGTGTCGAAGATCGCCAGGGGAACCTGCACGAACGACAAGATCTGCTGAAGCCGTGCTGTGCCCATCTCCGAATCGGATGGTTGCGCGTCAATCGGATACGTCCGAAGGCGATTCAGTCTGCACTGAGTTTGCCCTGAACCCGGATTCGGTAGCCTGCGTGTCCTACTGTTGAGCGGGCTGTGACGTGCGGTGGTTTCGCTATAAGTAGGGGCAACTCGCCGGATGAAGCGGCTTTTACTTACCATTTGGGACCAGGAGGTCGCGGGTTCGAATCCCGCCGCCCCGATTTCGAGCTCGTAGCTCAGGTTTCACCATCCCTTCAGAGTCGTAAGACGTTTGTGCGATGCCCCCCCCCAGGGCGTGCAGGCATCATTCCAGCATGTCTGTCCGCTTCCGTAGATTCGCCTGTCTTGCGCCTCTGCTCGGCTGCTGGCTTGCGTGGCCCGGTGCGACGAGCGGCCAGACTCCTGAGATGCTCCAGCAATTCTTCATCGCCGAAACGGTGTTTCTCCAAGACCGGTACGAGCTGCAGGTCACGCTGGGGGCGGTCTACCGGGCGGGACCAGTCTCGCGGATCTGGCGGCGCTCGGCGGGCGTCGAATTCGGTCTGACGGAGCGCCTCCAGATCTCCGCCGGGTTTCCCTTCGTGAGCCTCACACCCACTGGCGCCGCTGTGGTGCGCGGCTTGGGGAACACGGGCGTGGGGGTGGCCTACGGCCTGTTCACGGACGTTGCGTCTCTGGCGGTGACCATCGGGCTCGATGTCGGACTGCCCGGTCGGCACGCGGATTCCCTGTTGGCGGAGGGCAGGGTGGTGTGGGAGCCTCGCGCCGTGATCGCGCGGCAGATTGGTCTGGCGCAGCTGCACCTGAGCGCGGCAGTCGAGTTGGGAGCGCAACCGTCGCTCAGCGCCAACCTCGCGCTGGTCTTTCCGCTGCGTGAGCTGCGGCTCATCACCGAGGTCAATTGGCTCGGCAACAACGACCCCGTTCTGTTCTTCACGCCGGGACTGATATGGCAAGCGCCGCGCGGCCTGGAAGTTGGGGTCGGAGTGCCGATCGGGCTCAGCGCGGACGCGCCCAGCACCAATCTCATCGTCAAGCTCACGTATCAGGTGGCACTGTGAGCAGCCAAGCGATGGGACCGTGAGCCTGTCTTTGCGCGCCAAGCTCTTGCTCTTGGTCTTCCCGCTCGTGCTCGTGGCACTCCTTTTCGCGCTCATGGGGCTCAATGCCGCGCGCGAATTGACCAGTAGCGACGTCGCTATGCGGGTGGACGTGCAGCAAATGATAATAGGCGAACGGTTCGCCGCTGCGGTCAACATTGAGTTCGACAGTTATTTCGCCGCTCTCGCTGGCGGTGCGGAACTGCGCCGCACCCAACGCGAATCCACCGCAGAGCGGAACGCGCTCGCGCTCCTCGACGAGTGGGGCGCGCTCGTCTCCCATGACGCCGAGCCCGAAGAGGAGGAGGCGATCGCCACACTCACCCACCAGTACGCGCGCGCGGTGGCGCTGATCAACGCGACGCGCGATCCGCACGCGAGGACGCGGACGGCTGCGCCTGAACAGCTGCTCGACGCGCTGGTCCCACTGCTCGAAGACTCCGTCCTTGCGCCGATCGACGCTCTCATTGCCCAGGAGGTATCGCAGCTGCACGCGAACCTCCAGCGCGTGACGTCGGCCGTCGGACAACTGGGCCCGACCGCGCCCAGGGATGCCGAGGTCTTGGTCCCGCAACTCCGGCTCGACGTGCTGCAGACGCTGCAGGCCACCCGGCTGATGCGTTTCGTCAGTCAGGAGCAGCGGGCGGCCACCTTCCGCGCCGTCTCGCGGGGTCGTTGGGGGCAGCCGGAGGAGGAGGCCGCTCGGCTGCAGGTGGCGCGCGCCCTGGGGGCCTGGCGTGCCTATGTTGCCGAGCAAGGTGCGGAGGTCGTGCAGGATTACGGCCCGATCGACGAGTTGGAAGCGCACTACGTCGACGACGTGCCAGCGGCCGAGTTACTGCCCATCGCGGAGGCTGCGGCCGCCACTACTGGGGCCGAGATGCGGTTGGGGATGCAGGCCATTGATGAGGTCGCCCGGCGCGGGCGCCTGGTCCTTGGGGGGGTGAGCCTGCTGGTAATTCTCGCGGGCATCCTCAGCCCCTGGCTCCTCGGGCGGCTGGTCGTGAGCCGCATGGTCGAGCTCACCGACGTGGCCACGCGTTTGGCCGCGGGCGAGCTCGGCGCGACCGTGACGGCGTCGGGGGGGGACGAGATCGGCCGGTTGGCGCGGGCCTTCAATACCATGTCGGCGGCGCTCGCCCAGCGCACGCGGGAACTGGCCGGCGCCCGGGACATCGCGGAGGCGGCCAACGCGGCCAAGTCGAACTTCCTGGCGAATATGAGCCACGAGATCCGGACGCCGATGAACGGCGTCATCGGCATGACGGAGCTCGCGCTGGACACGGAACTGACGCCCGAGCAGCGAGGGTTTCTCGAGGTCACCAAGACTTCCGCGGATGCGCTGCTGGCGGTCATCAATGACATCTTGGACTTCTCCAAGATCGAGGCCGGCAAGCTGGACATCGAATTGGTCCGCTTCGATCTGAACGGTGCGTTGGAAGAGACGATCGCGTCGTTCGCGCCGCGCGCGCACCAGAAGAGCTTGGAGCTCGCCTACCAGATGGCGCCCGGTGTGCCCTCCCATCTCGTTGGCGACCCGGGCCGGCTGCGCCAGATCACCGTCAATCTCCTTGGCAATGCCCTCAAGTTCACCGCACGGGGAGAAGTGGTGTTGCGGGTGGACGTGGACAGCCGGATAGGGGAGCGAGTCGTTTTGCATTTCACCATCCGCGACACGGGCATCGGCATGTCGTCGGAGACACAGGCTACGATCTTCGAGTCCTTTACCCAAGCCGACGTCTCAACGACGCGCCGCTTCGGCGGAACAGGGCTAGGCCTTGCGATTGCGTCGCAGCTGGTGACGCTGATGGGCGGGCGCATCTGGGTGGAGAGCCAGCTGGACCAGGGAAGCACTTTCCACTTCACGCTGCCGTTCGACGTGCGCGCCGACGCGCCCGCGAGGGCGGCGCTGCGCGAGCCGGGAACCCTGCGCGGATTGCCCGTCCTCGTCGTCGATGACAACGAGACGAATCGGCGCATCCTCGACGGAATCCTGACCAACTGGGAGATGCGTCCAACACTGGTAGATGGAGGGCACGCGGCGCTGCAAGCGATGGAAGACGCCCGCAGGGACGGCCACCCCTTCGCCCTCGTGCTGCTCGACTTTCAGATGCCCGACATGGACGGGTTCGAGGTGGCCGACCGGATCAAGCACCTGCCTGAGCTCGCAGCCACCTGCATCATGATGCTCTCCTCGGTGGGCCAACGGGGGGACGCCCAGCGGTGCAAGGAGCTCGGGGTTGCCGCGTATCTCACGAAGCCGCTGCGACAAGCAGTGCTCCGCGAAGCGATGCTGACGGTCCTCGCGAAACCCGGCTCCGTCCCCGATACGCTGGTCACCCGGCACTCGATCCGCGAAGCGCGGCGCCAGCTCAAGATCCTGCTGGCCGAGGACAACCCGGTGAACCAGGAAGTGGCGTCGGCCATGCTGCGCAAGCGCGGTCATCACGTGGACGTCGTCGCCAATGGGCGCGAGGCCGTCGAGGCGGTGCGCCGGACGAAGTACGATGCCGTGCTGATGGATATCCAGATGCCCGAGATGGACGGCTTCGCGGCAACCGCGGCGATCCGTGAGCTGCCCGGAGGAGCGGAGTTGCCCATCTTCGCCCTGACGGCCCACGCGATGAGCGGCGAGCGGGAGCGCTGCATCGGACGGGGGATGAACGGCTATCTGGCCAAGCCGTTCAAAGGAGACGACCTCTACGCGCTGGTCGAGGGAGGGGCGGAACGGCAGTTCACGGACGCGCCGTCGGGCGGAGCGGGCGAGCCCGCCGCAGCGGGCGCTGTGGACCTCGAAGGCTTCCGCAGCACGATGCGTGAAGCCGGCGCGGAGGAGGCAGTCGATGATATCCTGCGGCTCTTCGCCTCCACCGCGCCCGATCGCCTCGAGGCCCTGTCCGCCGCGGTGCAGAGCGAGGATGGGCCCGCGATCGCGCGCGCGGCGCATGCCTTTAAGTCATCGGCGGCCACGATTGGTGCCCGCGCGCTCGCCGAGCGCCTCACGGAGTTCGAGCGGGTCGGCCGCGGCGCCGTCGAGCGCGCCACGGATCAAATGGCGGCCCTCCGCGTCGAGGTCGACGCGGTCCTGACCTACCTGCGGATTGCCGCGGCGGCCCTTGCGTCGGCGGCCACATGAGGAGCGTGTCCGTGAACAGGTTCTGTGCATCCCTATTCCTCCTGACACTCTTGCTCGGTGGTGCGGTCACCCACGCCGCGGGGCAAGGCGACCGAATGTCGCTGTACGGTTTTTTTGACTTTGAAGTCGGCAGCAACGACCAGGTTGGTGGGCCGGCGTGGACGTTCGACCAGCACCACCTCAACGTGGTATCGATCTATCGGTTGGACGACCGCTGGCGCGTGTTTGCCGAGGTCGAATGGGAGCATGGCCCGGACTTCAAGACTAGCGGCACATCCGGCGCGATCATCCTGGAACGCGCCGTCGTCGAGTACAAGCACTCCGACGCGCTGCAACTGAAGATCGGCAAATTCCTGACGCCCTTCGGCCTGTACAATCTCCGCCACGATGCCTCGCCCGCCTTTTTCTCCACCTCATTGCCGGACGCCGTATACGGCGCACATGCCAACACGTTGCGGGCTCAACAGCGACTGTTCGCGAAGGTCGCCACCGGCCTGCAAGTCTTGGGCAGCGTACTCGGAAGAAGCTGGGCGCTGGACTATTACCTGTACATCTCGAATGGTCGCGGGTCCCAGCCGGCCAGTGCGGACAACAACTCGAACAAGGGCATCGGCGGGAGGCTCGCCGTGTCGGTCCTTCACAGTGCAGTGCAGCTCGGCGCATCCTATTACGCCGACCGCAACGGCACAGCGGCACAGACGCGGCAACAGACGGTCGCGATGGACGCCACGGTCCACTACGCCGACTTCCTTATGGAGGCGGAAATGTTCGTCCCACGCCTCGAGCGCGTCGATCTGGCAGGCCGCCCCGACGGCAGTTTCCGGATCGGGCGCGGCTACTACGTCCAGGTGAGCCACCCGCTCCTCGAGCGGTGGACGCCGTTCGGCCGCTACGGCCTCTATGATCCCGACACGGGGGCGCCAGGCGACGCCGAGCGGAGCGTTGTTGTGGGATTGAACTTCGCTGCCACGGGCGCGGTGTTCTTCAAGACCGAGGTCCAACTGCGGAGCTTTCAGGATCCGGCGCTGGCGAGCTACCGGGTCTGGCTCGGCTCGGTTGCGGTGGCGTTTTGAGCACCGTCTTAGGCCGCCGAGTCGCCGCCGCATTGATCGTTGCGATCGTTGCGATCGGCTCCGCGCACGCCCAGGTCGCCGTGATTGTGAACGCCAACAATCCCATCGGAGACGTGACCCTGGACGAGTTGGAGCGATTGTACTCTGGGAGGCAGACGGCATTTGCCAATGGACTCCAGGTGGCGCTCGGGGAGTACAAGCCGGCGCGGCGTCTCTTCTATGGGAAGGTGCTCCAGATGACCGAGACTGCGGTCAGCCGGCATTGGATCAGCGTCGTGTTTTCGGAGCGCAACGCCACCCCCCCCCGCGGGTTCCAGAGTCCTGACGATGCCCGCCGATTCGTCGTCGCCAACCTGGGAGCGATCTGCTTCATCGACCTGGTATCCGTGAGCGACGACGTCAAGGTGGTGACCATCGACGGCCGCGACCCCCGAGACCCCAAGTATGCGCTCCGCTGAGCGTCCGTGAATGACCTAGCTGCGGCTCGCCGCGGCGTCCCTGGGCGCGTTAAATTGTTGACACGCCGGGCGCCCGTAGCTCAGGTGGATAGAGCAGCAGCCTTCTAAGCTGTTGGTCGGAGGTTCGAATCCTCCCGGGCGCATCCCATGGACTTACTCCTAGCTGAAGACGATGCCGTCGCGCGGATGACCCTCAGCGCGGTGCTCCGCAAGTTGGGGTACGCCGTCACCGAGGCTCAGGACGGCGGGGAGGCCTGGGCGAACCTCGAGGTCGGCCATTTTCCCATCGTGATTTCCGACTGGCAGATGCCGGAGGTGAGCGGCCCAGAGCTGTGCCGACGCATCCGCGCCCGCGCCACCGACCGGTACACCTACTTCCTTCTGGTCACCGCCACGGGCGGCAAGCAGCGCTACCTCGAGGGCATGGAAGCGGGCGCGGACGACTTCATCACCAAGCCGGTGGACACGGATGAGCTGCGCGCGCGCCTCAAGGCCGCCGAGCGAATCCTGGGTCTGCGGCGCCACGTGCAGCAGCTCGAAGGCCTGCTCCCGATCTGCGCCTACTGCAGACGCATCCGCGATGCGAGCGAGCGCTGGGAATCGATCGAGCAGTACGTGGAGGCGCGATCCGAGGCGCAGTTCAGTCACGGCTACTGTCCCGAGTGTTACGAGAAGCACGTGCGTCCGCAACTAGAAGGCAAATGATTCTTCCGTGCCTCGCGGCGCTTGCCGTCGCGGTTCAATCTCCGCGCGCCGCAAATCCCGAACGCCCCACGGTGGCGACGCATGCGTATACGGTGGCGCCGGGATTCGCCGAGCTGGAGCAAGGCGCGCGCGCGTTTGGCGTGCATGGATTGCGCGAGGGCACCGCGTGGGAATTCAATCTGAAGCTCGGTGTCACCCGCGGCGTGCAACTGGGGTTTTTCGGCGCAGGGTATTTGCGCACTGCGTCGGGCACCGGCGTGGGCGACATGGGCGTAGCGCTCAAGCTTGCACGCGCGTTGCCGGAGCGGAGTGCGGTCGCGCTGGTGCCCGCGGTCACGCTGCCGACCGGCGACGAGCGTCGCGGCCTTGGCGCCGGGCGTGCGCTGGAGAGTCTGGTGGCGGCCTATAGCGCCGATCTGCCGGCGCAACTGCATTTCGATGCGAACGCCGGCCCCGTCGGAATCGGAGCCGGAACGCCGCAGTGGTTTACGTCGTTGGGGTTGTCGCGTGGCGGCCCGCTCGGTCTCGCGACGGAGCTGTTCGATTTTACGGCCGGCGCGGCGGGTCAGCGGCAGCGCGGCTTTCTGGGCGCGGTCCTCGTGACGTTCGCCGAGTGGGTCGTGATGGACGCCGGCGGGGTGCTCGGCTTGACAGTCGAGACCCCCGATCAACTGTTCGTCGGATTGACGACCAACATCGGGCGTATCTTCAAGTAGGAGACCCCCTTGACTCATGCGGGGGAGCCCGGCTAGAATGTGAGTCTCGCTACGAGATTTTTGGCGTAGCCGCTCTTTGAGAATTGATGATCGAGTGTGTGGAGTGCGGCCCCGATTGAGCGGACAGTGCGGTCAGACGCGCTGCCGCGAGGGGTTTCATTCTGACGTGATTCGGACGACAGATGTACCAGTCGTTCGGTGAGCTGTTCGGATTCTTCAAATCATTGGAGAGTTTGATCCTGGCTCAGGACGAACGCTGGCGGCGTGCCTAACACATGTAAGTCGCACGGGACTCGGGGGGCAACTCTCGAGTTCAGTGGCAGACGGGTGCGTAACACGTGAGGAACTTGTCCAACGGCGGGGGATAGCCGGCCCAACGGCCGGGTAATACCGCATACGATCGTTCGGGGGCATCCCTGAGCGAAGAAAGCAGCCGCAAGGTTGCGCCGATGGAGAGTCTCGCGGCCTATCAGCTAGTTGGCGGGGTAATGGCCCACCAAGGCGACGACGGGTAGCTGGTCTGAGAGGATGGCCAGCCACATTGGGACTGAGACACGGCCCAGACTCCTACGGGAGGCAGCAGTGGGGAATCTTGCGCAATGGCCGCAAGGCTGACGCAGCGACGCCGCGTGTGGGATGACGGCCTTCGGGTTGTAAACCACTGTCGGGAGGAACGAATACTCGGCTTCGAATAGGAGCCCGAGGGTGACGGTACCTCCAAAGGAAGCACCGGCTAACTCCGTGCCAGCAGCCGCGGTAATACGGAGGGTGCGAGCGTTGTCCGGAATCACTGGGCGTAAAGGGCGCGTAGGTGGCTCGTTAAGTGGCTGGTGAAATCCCGGGGCTCAACTCCGGGGCTGCCGGTCAGACTGGCGGGCTAGAGCACGGTAGGGGCAGATGGAATTCCCGGTGTAGCGGTGGAATGCGTAGATATCGGGAAGAACACCAGTGGCGAAGGCGTTCTGCTGGGCCGTTGCTGACACTGAGGCGCGACAGCGTGGGGAGCAAACAGGATTAGATACCCTGGTAGTCCACGCCGTAAACGATGGACACTAGGCGTCGGGGGGAGCGACCCTCCCGGTGCCGTCGCTAACGCAGTAAGTGTCCCGCCTGGGGAGTACGGCCGCAAGGCTGAAACTCAAAGGAATTGACGGGGGCCCGCACAAGCGGTGGAGCATGTGGTTTAATTCGAAGCAACGCGAAGAACCTTACCTGGGCTTGACATGCTGGTGTAAGCCGGTGGAAACATCGGCCCCTCTTCGGAGCGCCAGCACAGGTGCTGCATGGCTGTCGTCAGCTCGTGTCGTGAGATGTTGGGTTAAGTCCCGCAACGAGCGCAACTCTCGCTCCCAGTTGCCAGCGGTTCGGCCGGGGACTCTGGGGGGACTGCCGGCGTTAAGCCGGAGGAAGGTGGGGACGACGTCAAGTCATCATGGCCCTTACGTCCAGGGCGACACACGTGCTACAATGCCTGGTACAGCGCGTCGCGAACCCGCGAGGGGGAGCCAATCGCACAAAGCCGGGCTAAGTTCGGATTGTAGTCTGCAACTCGACTGCATGAAGCCGGAATCGCTAGTAATCGCGGATCAGCCACGCCGCGGTGAATACGTTCCCGGGCCTTGTACACACCGCCCGTCACGCCATGGAAGCCGGAGGGACCCGAAACCGGTGGGCCAACCGCAAGGGGGCAGCCGTCTAAGGTCAAGTCGGTGACTGGGGCGAAGTCGTAACAAGGTAGCCGTAGGGGAACCTGCGGCTGGATCACCTCCTTTCTGGAGCGCCGAGTAAGCGCACGGCTTGCCGTGCGGCGAAAGGCCTCGAGAGTCGCCCGCACTTTCCACACTCGATCATCGATTCTGTGCAGCTGGAATTTTTTTTTGCTCTTTGATAACTGATGCGTGCGTGGTGTAGTGGTGTTAGGGAATCACACCGAGTAGAGAACTACGAGATCAAGCGTGTAAGGGCGCACGGTGGATGCCTTGGCACAGGGAGGCGATGAAGGACGTGGTAAGCTGCGATAAGCCTGGGGGAGCTGCAAACAAGCTGTGATCCCAGGATCTCCGAATGGGGCAACCCGGCGAGCCGCAAGGCTCGTCATCTCCCGCAAGGGAGAAGTCAACCCGGGGAACTGAAACATCTAAGTACCCGGAGGAAGAGAAAGCAACCGCGATCCCCTTAGTAGCGGCGAGCGAACGGGGGCCAGCCCAAACCGGGTGTGCTTGCACATCCGGGGTTGTGGGACCGCGACATGGGAGCACGACGCCAAACCGAAGCGGCCTGGAACGGCCCGCCAAAGACGGTGACAGCCCGGTAGGTCTACGCGTACGGCCCCTAGCGGCATCCCGAGTAACGCGGGACACGTGTAATCCTGCGTGAAGCTGGGGGGACCACCCTCCAAGGCTAAACACTCCCCTGTGACCGATAGTGCACTAGTACCGTGAGGGAAAGGTGAAAAGTACGCCAGGTGGCGAGTGAAACAGATCCTGAAACCGTGTGCCTACAAGCGGTCGAAGGCAGCGGCGGGCTTCGGTCCGTTGTCTGCTGACGGCGTGCCTTTTGCATTATGACGCAGCGAGTTACTGCTCACGCGCAGCTTAAGGCCCTCAGGGCCGGAGGCAGAGCGAAAGCGAGTCTGAATAGGGCGACTAGGTGCGTGGGCGTAGACCCGAAGCCGTGGCGATCTACCCAGGAGCAGGTTGAAGCCGCCGTAACAGGCGGTGGAGGACCGAACCGTTGTGGGTTGAAAACCGCTCGGATGACTTCTGGGTAGGGGTGAAAGGCCAATCAAGCTCGGAGATAGCTGGTTCTCCCCGAAACATATTTAGGTATGGCCTCGGGAAATGAGTCCGCAGGAGGTAGAGCACTGGATGGGTCCGGGAGCCGAATAGGCTCACCTCCCCCAACCAAACTCCGAATTCCTGTGTGATGCTGCCCGGGAGACAGTCGCTGAGCGATAATGTCCAGCGGCGAGAGGGAAAGAACCCAGACCTGCAGCTAAGGTCCCGGAGTGACGGCTGAGTGTAGCGAAGGATGTGATCTTGCTGAGACAACTGGGAGGTTGGCTTAGAAGCAGCCATTCCTTTAAAGAGTGCGTAATAGCTCACCAGTCCAGCGAGGTCGCGCCGAGAATGGTCGGGACTAAGCCGTCCACCGAAGCTCAGGATTTGATCGGATCTTCGGATCTGATCATCTGGTAGGGGAGCGTTCTGGGAGCTGTGAAGCGGAGGCGTTAGCCTTTCCGTGGAGCGACCAGAAGTGAGGATGCTGCGACGAGTACGCGCGAAACAGAGTGAAAACCTCTGTCACCGTAAGCCTAAGGGTTCCTGAGCCATGTCGATCAGCTCAGGGTTAGTCGGTCCCTAAGGTGAGGCCGAAAGGCGTAACCGATGGGAAACGGGTCAATATTCCCGTACCACCGCAGTACCGTTTGAGGACGAGGGGGGACGCAGGAGCGAGCAATCCGTCGGCGGGTGGTTGTGCCGATGTAAGGCGGTAGACGTTTCCGGGGGACAAAATACCCGGATAGTCGAGAGCCGATGCCGAAGGGGGCGTAAGCCCCCGTCAAGGGATTCGCAAGCCGACTGCCGAGAAAAGCCCCGCGTCTAGGTACTGTAGTGACCGTACCGCAATCCGACACAGGTAGGCGAGGCGAGTAGCCTCAGGTGCTCGAGTGATTTACGGAGAAGGAACTCGGCAAAATGACCCCGTAACTTCGGGAGAAGGGGTGCCGGTAGTAGGTGAGGCCGTACAGGCCAAGCCCAACCCGGCCGCAGAGAATCGCGTCAAGCGACTGTTTAGCAAAAACACAGGTGTGTGCTAAGGCGTATTCCAAGCCGACGTATACACACTGACGCCTGCCCGGTGCCGGAAGGTTAACGGGTGCGGTTAGCCGCAAGGCGAAGCTGTGCCCCGAAGCCCCGGTAAACGGCGGCCGTAACTATAACGGTCCTAAGGTAGCGAAATTCCTTGTCGGGTAAGTTCCGACCTGCATGAATGGCGTAACGACTTGACGGCTGTCTCCTCCGTAAGCTCGGCGAAACTGCAGTATCGGTGAGGATTCCGATTTCCCACATCAGGACAAAAAGACCCCGTGCACCTTTACTATAGCCTGTCATTGATCGTCGGCTAGACCTGCGTAGCATAGGTGGGAGGCGTTGATCCCAGGGTTTCGGCTCTGGGGGAGCCAACAGTGAAATACCACCCTTGTTTTGTTGACGATCTCACGCGGCCGCTTACAACGGCGCGGACCGTGGCTGGCGGGTAGTTTGACTGGGGCGGTCGCCTCCGAAAGTGTAACGGAGGCGCGCAATGGTGCCCTCAGTGCGGTCGGTAATCGCACGACGAGCGCAAACGCAAAAGGGCGCCTGACAGCGAGCGCGACGGCGCGAGCTGGGACGAAAGTCGGCGTTAGTGATCCGGTGATACCGTGTGGACGGGTCATCGCTCAACGGATAAAAGGTACGCTGGGGATAACAGGCTTATCGCGCCCGAGAGTTCACATCGACGGCGCGGTTTGGCACCTCGATGTCGGCTTGTCACATCCTGGGGCTGGAGAAGGTCCCAAGGGTCCGGCTGTTCGCCGGTTAAAGTGGCACATGAGCTGGGTTCAGAACGTCGTGAGACAGTTCGGTCTGTATCCGTCGTGGGCGTAGGAGTGTTGAGGGAACTCGTCCTTAGTACG
>Ga0209220_1000222_pt1 | contig 24030 bp, 33 predicted proteins | sample BlaSpr_A8_OM3_M3_FD_187984 | JGI IMG/M metagenome (GOLD analysis project Ga0209220, IMG submission 187984) | Forest soil microbial communities from Thunder Bay, Ontario, Canada - Black Spruce, Ontario site 2_A8_OM3_M3 (SPAdes) (version 2) | ecosystem: Environmental > Terrestrial > Soil > Boreal... | reverse complement strand
TGCAGCACCCCGACACGGGTGTGATCCTCGCAGACTCGCTCGATGCGCCGCCCACGATCGTGCGTGACGCCCGGCTGAACTACCCGCTCGACCTGTTGCGAGGCGGGCGGCAAGGCCGGGTCATAGTCCAGTTCGTCCTCGACACCACCGGCCAAGCGGAACCCGGTTCGCTGCGGGTGATTGCCAGCGCACACAGGGGATTCAACCTGTCCGCCAAGGCGTACGTGCGCGATCTCGTGTTCACGCCGCCGACGTTTCATGGGCGCAAGGTGCGTGCGCTGATGCAGCTCCCGGTGGAATTCAGGATCGGGGGAGGGCCCTGATGCCCGAAGTCACGTTTCTCGAGGCGCTGCGCCAGGGACTCTGGGAAGAGATGGAGCGCGACGAGCGCGTCTTCATCCTGGGCGAGGACGTGGGGCCGTACGGCGGCGCGTTCAAGGTCACGGACGGGTTCGCGAAACGCTTCGGCGAGTCGCGGGTGATCGACACGCCGATCTCCGAGGCGGCGATTGTGGGGGCGGCTGCGGGCGCCGCGCACATGGGAATGCGCCCCGTGGCGGAGATGCAGTTCATCGACTTCATCTCCTGCGCCTACGACATGCTGACGAACTACGTCGCCACGGCGCGCTACCGCGCGGGACTCTCGACGCCGATGGTGGTGCGCGGGCCGTGCGGTGGTTACGTGCGCGGCGGGCCGTTCCACTCGCAAAACCCCGAGGCGGCATTCCTGCACACGCCCGGACTCAAGATCGTGTATCCGGCGACGGCGCGTGACGCGAAGGGGTTGATCAAAGCGTCGATTCGCGATCAAGACCCGGTGCTCTATCTCGAGCACAAGTGGCTGTACCGTCGCATCAAGGAGCAGCTGCCGGAAGGCGAAGAGATTCTCACGCCGATCGGCGAGGCCCGGCTGGCGCGGGAGGGGAAAGACCTCTCGATCATCACCTACGGGGCGACGGTGTGGAAGGCGCTCGAGGCCGCGGAGCTGATGGAAAAGGAAGACAAGGCGTCGGTCGAGGTGCTGGACCTGCGCACGCTGCTCCCGATGGACGACGCGGCAATTATTCGGACGGTGAAGAAGACGAACAAAGTGCTCATTGTCCACGAGGACACGCGGACCGGCGGCATCGCCGGAGAGATCGCCGCGCGGATCAACGAACAAGCGTTCGAGTGGCTCGACGGGCCGATCATGCGCGTGACGGCGCACGACGTGCCGCTGCCGTACGCGCCGACGCTGGAGGACTTTGTCCTGCCGCAGACCGAGGATATCGTGAAGGCTGCCCGCTGGCTGGCAGCGTACTGACGGAGAGACCATGGCTCGCGTTGATGTCTTGATGCCGCAGATGGGGGAATCGATCGCCGAGGGCACCTTGAGCAAATGGCTCAAGAAGGTCGGCGATGAGGTGAAGCGCGACGAGCCGCTGTTCGAGATCTCGACCGACAAGGTGGACGCCGAGATTCCGGCGCCCGCCGCCGGGGTCCTGGCTGAGATCAAGGTCCAGGAAGGGCAGACCGTGCCGGTGCAGACGCTCGTCGCCGTCCTGGAAACGGAAAAGGGCGCCGCAGCGCCGGCGCCGTCCAAACCCGAACCTCCGAAAACGGCTGCGCCACCTCCTCCCGCTCCCAAGCCTGAGCCCCCCAAGGCTGCTGCCGCTCCGGCAGTTAAGCGCAGCGACGGTGACGGTGGTGGGGTGCAGACCGCTGAGGAACGGCTGCGGACCAAGTCCACGCCCCTCGTGCGCAAGATCGCGGCCGAGCACCGCGTGGACATCTCGCGCATCCCTGGCAGCGGCATCGCCGGACGCGTCACGAAGCAGGACATCCTCGGTTACATCGAGCGTGCGCCCGCCACAGCGCCTTCTGCTCCCCGCTCCCCGCTCCCTGCCGGACCGGTGGAGCACCCCGTCGTCGAGCCCTGGCCCGGCGACCGCGTGGAACCGTGGTCCAAGATCCGCAAGATCACCGCCGATCACATGGTGATGTCGAAGCGCGTCTCGGCGCACGTCGCGAGCTTCTTCGAGGTGGATTTTACCCGCGTCGCCCAGCTCCGCGGCAAGGCCAAGCACGTGTATGCCGAGCGGGGCGTCAATCTGACGTTCCTTGCATTCATCGTGAAGGCCTGTGCGGAGAATCTGCGTAAGCATCCGGTCGTCAACGCCGCCGTCTCCGGCGACAGCACGATCTACCGCGCCGACGTCAACATCGGGATCGCGGTGGCGCTCGACTGGGGACTCATCGTGCCCGTGATCAAGCACGCCGACGAGCTGGCTCTGATGGGCATCGCGCGCGCGATCAACGATCTCGGTGAGCGCGCCCGCACGAAGAAGCTGTTGCCCGACGATATTCAGAAGGGCACCTTCACGATCACGAATCCCGGCGGGTTCGGGCCGTTCGCGGGTATCCCGATCATCAACCAACCGCAGGTCGCGATCCTGGGGGTCGGCGCGATCGAGAAGCGGCCCAAGGTCGCCACGGCGGCCGACGGCACCGACAGCATCGCTGTCCGCACCATGGGTATGCTGACGATGTCGTACGATCATCGTGTCGTGGATGGCGCCGACGCGGACAAGTTCCTGGCCGACGTCAAGAAGATGCTGCAGGAGTTTCCCGAGGGAGCGATCTGAGCATGCCCAAGGTCCTGACTGCCGCACGCGTGCGCGTTCCCGCGCCGAACGAGAGGGAATACGTGAGCACCCTGCGCGAGCTGAGCCAATTCGCCGACGCCCGGGGCCAGCGGATCTGGCTGTTCCGCAACGCCAAGGACCCGCGGCTGTTCATCGAGTTCTCCGAAAGTCCCACGGAGATGTCGCACCGTGCCCAGGCCTCGCGGCTGCCCGAAGAGATCCAGCTGGAAAAGCGCCTCCAGAGCCTGGCGACGTACGCGCCTGACGCCTGGGAGCTGTGGAGCGAGGTACCCGTCGCAACGACGTCGCAGGCGTAGCGCCATGGCCCGACGCAGCATCCTGGTGGACGGCGAACGCTGGGAGGTCTATCCGTCCGGCCACGTGACCGTATACGGCCGCGACGAGTTCAGCCTCATCTTCGAGCACGGCACCGGCCCCCAGCGCCACCGCCGGGTGACGCGCTATTCCCCCGTAGGACATCGCTCGCCGGACCGTGCCCTCGCCGAGCTCTCGGACCGCGAGCTGCTCGAGCTGTTCCGCCAGTCCCAGCCCGCGTGGACCGCGCCCGAGGCCGCCTACGCCGCACATTGACCTGCATTGCCACTCCACCGCGTCCGACGGAGAGTGTCATCCGCCGGAGGTGGCGCAGCGTGCCCGGGCGGTCGGGCTCGTCGCGATCGCGCTCACGGACCACGACACCACCGACGGCGTCGCGGACGCGACGCGCGAAGGCGCCAAGCTGGGGGTGCGCGTGGTGCCGGGATGTGAGTTCAGCGTGCGCGCCCCGTGGGGGGAGCTGCACGTCCTCGCCTTGTTCTTGCCGCCGGCCGACGAGCGGCTCCAAACATTCCTGCGCGACACCCGCGCGGCCCGTCGCCGTCGCGGCGAGCAGATCGTCATCAAGCTGCAGCAGCTCGGCGTGGAGATCGACCTGGAGGATGTGCGGGCGCAGGTCGGCGGCGGGGACGGCGCCCTGGGCCGCCCGCATGTCGCGCGCGCATTAGTCGATTGCGGTGCCGCGGAGGACATCAGCGACGCGTTCAAACGCTACCTCGGGCGGGGTCGAGCGGCGTACGTCGAGAAGCCACTCCCGTCGCTCGGACAAGTCACGTCGCTCGTGCATAGCGTCGGGGGGCTGACGGTGGCCGCCCATCTGGGCGAGCACGGCACGGAAGGGCAGATCCGCCAGTTCCAGGACCAGGGGCTGGATTGCATCGAGGTGCGCCACCCCAGCCATTCGCCGGCGCTGGAGCAGCGGCTCACCCGGATCGCGGAGCGGCTGGGTCTCGGGATCAGCGGCGGGTCCGACTGGCACGGTGATAGCGAGTACGGCACGACCCACGCGCCGCTCGGCGGGATGCAGGTTCCCGACGCGTGGCTGGAACAGCTCGAGCGGCGGCTCGGGCCAACCGAGAGGAAGAAGGAATGAGCGAACCACTACCGATCGGCAGCAAGGCGCCCTCCTTCAGCGCGCCCGCGTCGGATGGGCGCACGTACGCGCTGGGAGACCTCCTGAAGGCCGGGCACGTGGCGCTGGTCTTCTATCCGGGGAACAACACCCCCGGCTGAAACCGCCAACTCTCCGCCGTGCGCGATGAGATGGCAAAGGTCAGAGAGGCGGGCATCCAGCCGTTCGGGGTCAACCCGGCGAGCGTGGACAGCCACAAGAGCTACGTGGATAAAATGCATTTCAACTTCCCACTACTCTCCGATCCCGAACGGGCGATCGCGGGGGCGTATCAGGCGTTGAAGGACGACGGCAAGGGCATCCAGCGCACCGTGTACGTCATCGGTCGCGATGGAACGGTGCAGTTCGCGCAACGCGGCGCTCCGCCGGTGGACGAGATCGTGGCGTCCGTAGGCAACCGTGCCCGCTGATTTCCACGGCAAGGTCGTCCTCGTCACAGGGGTGGGACGCGTGGGCCAGATCGGGCACGCGGTGGCGCGCGGCCTGGGCCGGGCCGGTGCCAAGCTGCTGCTCGCGGACGTCAACGCGGTCGGCCTCGCCGACCGGGTCAAGGAGTTCGCGGCCGAAGGGATCGCGGCCAAGGCCGCGGCGGGAGACCTGACACAGCCGGAGGCAGCGCGCGCCGCCGCCGCCGCGGCCCAGTCCCACTTCGGCGGACTCGACGTGGTCGTCAACGTCGCCGGCGGTTTCTTCAGTTATGGCCCATTCACCGCCGTGACGCCTGACATCCTCGATCGCGAGTTGGCCGTCAACTTCAAGACGGCGTTCTTCATGTGCCAGGCCGCGGTGCCGGTCCTCCTCGCGCGCAAAGGGGGGGGCGGAGCAATCGTCAATTTTGCCTCGATCGCCGCCGTTCGTTCCCTGATGCACATGGCCGCCTATGGCGCCGCGAAGTCTGCCGTCGCGGGGCTCACGCGCGCGCTGGCGCGCGAGTACCGCGACGCCGGCATCCGTGTGAACGCGGTCGCCCCCGCAGCCGTGCGCACGGCGGACAACGTGGCGCAGATGGCGGATTCCAAGACGCCGTTCGTCGAGCTCGAGGACGTCGTGCACACCGTCCTGTTTCTTGCCAGCGACGAAGCGAGCGCCATCACCGGCGAGATCGTGCCCATCACGGGGAAAGCGTACTAGCGTGCGGCTCGAGGGGACGGCGGCGCTCGTGACGGGCGCCGGGCGCCGCATCGGCCAGGCGATCGCCATCGGACTCGCGCATGCCGGCTGCGACGTGGCGGTGCACTACCACGGCTCGGCGCAGGGCGCCGAGGAGACGGCGCGCGCGATCCGCGGGGCGGGGGACGGCCGGGGGGGCCGCCGCGTCGAGCTGCTCCGCGCCGACCTGAGCGACGCGGCGGCCGCGCGCGGGCTGGCGGATCAGGCCGCGCGCCTGTTGAAGCGACTCGACATCGTCATCAACTCGGCGGCGATCATGGTACGGCAGCCGGTCGAGGACGTGACCCCGGAGAGCTGGGACGCGACTCTCGACCTCAATCTGCGCGCGATGTTCTTCGTGTCGCAGGGTGCGATACCCCACTTGCGGCGAACCAAGGGCAAGATCGTCAATCTCGCCGACGTGGCGGGCCTCGAGCCGTGGCCGGCCTACGTTCCCCACAGCGTCAGCAAGGCGGGCGTGGTGATGCTCACCAAGGCGCTGGCCGCCGCGCTGGCGCCCGATATCGCCGTCAACGCCGTGGCGCCCGGTCCCGTGCTGCTCCCTGAGAAATGGGATGCGGCGACGCGCGAGCGCATTCGCGCGACGACGCCGCTCGGCCGTATCGGCGAGCCGGCCGATGTCGTCGCCGCCGTGCGGTTCCTGCTCGCGGACACCGACTTCGTCACCGGCACGGTCCTGGTCGTAGACGGCGGGAGCCTCATCCACTGAGAGACGTCGTCGTTGTGGGAGGGGGCTGCTACGGCACCTTCTACGCATCCCAGCTCGCGAAAGCGAAGGCGCGCGGGAAAGTCGACTTCCGGACCGTGCTCGTGGTGGATCATGACGAGCACTGCCGCGCCCTTGGGGAGCTTGGCGTGGCGGCCGACCGTCGCTTCGTGAGGAGCGAGTGGAGCGCCTTTTTTGATCAGTTTCTTCCGGACGCAACAGACGATTACATCGTGCCGTCACCGCACATGCCGCATCTGATGTTCGAGTGGGTGCTGGGACGTGCGCGGCGCCGCTGGCCGGGGCGGGAGGTCACGGTCGGGCCAGTGCCGGGGGATATGGGCACTCCCTACGATCGCGTGGGCGGACCTGACCAGGCCCGCTACGTTTCCTTCGCCGACTGGATCTGCCCCACGCACTGCATCGAGCCCGCCCTCTGTCCCGCGATCGGTGTCCCCCGGACTTGGGAGATGTCGGACGCAGTGCGAGGCCTGGCGCAGCGGTTGCGCCAAGGCGGCCACCCCGTTGCCGGACCCGCGCTGTTCGTGTGCAAGCATCACGTCTTCGGCGTGGGAACTTTCGCCGCGGACGCCGTGCTCGCGGGCGATCGCCTCGTCGCCGAGGCGGGCGCGAGCGGCGCGCCGGCCGAGGTCCTCGTCGGCACGATCTCGAGCTGCCATGGGGCGCTGAACCTTCTGCGCCTCGGCGCGGCATGACGCCCGAGGACCGCCGCCGCTACCTGGAGCACGCTCGCGATCTGTTCAACAGGGGCGAGTATTGGCTCGCCCATGAGGCGTTGGAAACCGTCTGGCGTTCTATTATTAAGGAGGACGAAGCGCGGGTCATGCAGGGCCTGATTCAAGCCGCCGCCGCACTCCTGCATCGGGCGCGCGGCAACCGCCACGGCACGGTGGTCGTCGGAGCGGCGGCCCTCGACAAGCTCGCCGGCCCGCAGCAGTCCGATATCGAGTTTGAGACAGTTCAGTTCCGCGCGCAGCTGGCGCGGACCCTGGGGGGGGAGGGCGATCCCCCGCGATTGGAATTCAGAACACATGTCTGAGAACGGGACACGCGAGTACGACGTCATCATCGTGGGCGCCGGCCCGGCCGGGCTGTGTGCCGCGCTGTACGCGGGGCGAGGGATGCTCAACGCCCTCACCATCGAGCGCGGCGCGCCCGGCGGGGAGCTCCTCAACACCGATCTGATCGAAGACTACATCGGCTACGAGAGCATCAAAGGGTGGGACCTCGCGCAGAAGATGGCCGATCACGCCAAGAAGTTCGGGGCACAGATCGTGACCGACACCGTGGAGCGCATCCGCAAGGAGGCCGACGGCTGGTTCGACGTCATCACCGCAAAGGGCAATACCTATCGCAGCCAGGCGGTAATCCTTACCGCGGGTGGCACGCCCGTGAAGCTCGGCGTGCCCGGTGAGAAGGAGTATGCCGGGAAGGGCGTATCGTACTGCGCCGTATGCGACGGCGCGTTCTTCAAGGGCGAGCGGCTCGCGGTCGTGGGCGGCGGCGATGCCGCGGTGGAGGAAGCCGACTATCTGACCCGCTACGCGAGCAGAGTGCACCTCGTGCATCGCCGCGATGACTTCCGCGCCTCGAAGCTCCTGCAGGAGCGTGCCTTTGCGAACCCCAAGATCGACGTGATCCGCAATACGACGATGCCGGAGATCGTCGGCAATGAAAAAGGGGTCACGCATGCCGTGCTGCAAGACAACGCCACCGGCGAGCGGTCCAACTTGGACGTGGGTGGCGTGTTCGTCTTCGCCGGCTTCAAGCCCAACACGCAGCTCGTCGAGGGCCACGTGGACCACGACGCCGGTGGCTACTTCATTACCGACAACCGCATGATGACGTCCATGGCTGGATTGTTCGCCGCCGGGGACGTGCGCAGCCAGCTGACGCGGCAGATCACCACCGCCGTCGGCGACGCCACGACCGCCGCCATCGCGGTCGAGAAGTATCTCGCCGCGCTGCGCGAGCAACAGGGCGACGGTAAAGGCAAGAAATGAGAATCGTTCAGATCCCCAACGGCGTGTTCGCCGAGAACTGCTACCTCGTGATCGACGAGAAGGCGGGAGAATGCGCCATCGTGGATCCGGGTCAGGAAGCGGGGCTGATCCTGCATAAGCTCAAGGCGACAGGTGCGAAACCGGTCGCCATCTGGCTCACGCACGCGCATCTGGACCACGTCCTGGGCGTGCCTCAAGTCGCGGCGGAGACGGGCGCCCCGGTCTGGCTCCATCCGGCCGATCGGCAGCTCTACGACGCCGTCCCCCAGCAGGCGGATTGGTTCGGTCTCGCGGCGCCCGCGCGCCTCCCGGCTCCCGACAAGCCCTTCGCGCACGGTGACACCGTCCGGGTCGGAGAGCTGAGCTTCGAGGTCCGGCACACCCCCGGGCACTCGCCCGGCAGCGTCTGCCTCGTCGCGCCCGGCGTCGCTCTGGGGGGCGATGTGCTGTTCGCGGGATCCATCGGGCGGGCCGACCTGCCCGGCGGCGACTTCGAAACGCTGATCGGCAGCATCGAACGCGAGTTGCTCCGGCTGCCTGATGACACCATCGTGTACAGCGGACATGGACCCGAAACGACCATCGGACGGGAGCGCCGATCGAATCCCTTCCTCACCGGCGCCTACCGCCTCGCCTGACACCCCGCGAACGCGGCCCACGTGCATGCGCTGCGGCGCCGAGGTCCAGCCCAAGCCGTGGGGATGCAAGAATCCCTGTCCGAACTGCGGGTTCATCTACCCGCTCGGCGATTGCTCTGACTGATATCCGCGTGACGTTTCTCCCCGACGGCGCTGAGGTGCACACCGCGGGTGGGCCGGGCACCGGGGGGGGGGCCACGGTGCTGGATCTCGCCGACCGCTCCGATACGCCGCTGAAAACCGTGTGCGGTGGCGTGGGCAACTGCACCAGCTGCCGGGTCCGCGTCGTGTCAGGCGACTGGCCGGCTGGGCGCATCGACCACGCACGCCTCGGCCCGCTCGTGAACCAGGGTTGGCGGCTGGCCTGCCAGTTCGTGCCGCGTGGCCCGCTCACGGTCGAGCGCCCTCCGTCGATGGACCCCCCGTGAGTCAGGTGCTCGCCGTCTTACTCCTCGCGCTCGACTGCGCGGCCCGCGCGGGGCGGATCCAGCTCGCCACCTGGGCCGCGGGCGGCGTGCTGTCGTTCCGCGACGCGTTGCGCCTGAACCTCTACGGGGAGGCGGCGGCCACCCTGACGCCCAACCGGCTGGGCGGCGAGCCGGCCCGCTTTCTCGGGATGACGTGGTCCGGCATTCGTCCGGTCACGGCACTCGTGGCCCTCGGCGTCGAAGTCGCGGCCGAGTGGCCGGTGTTCGGCATCGTCGCGGTCGCGCTGGTGGGCTACTACATCCCCGATTGGAGTCACGCGGCGCAACGGTGGCTGGGCCGCAACCTGGCGCGCGATCTGCTGACGATCGAGCTGGTGGCGCTGGTCGTGTTGGTGATCATCTGGGCATTGCAGCGCCTCGTGCGGCCAGGGGCGATCCGGCACCGCGTGCGGCGCCAATGGCGGGTCGCGCTCGTGCACGTGCGGCGCGCTCCGTGGTGGGTGCTATTCGCGGGAGCGCTGCTGACCGTCATCAGCCTCGCCGCCCGCGCGTTGATCTTGCCGGCCCTCGCGTGGGGCCACCCCGACGCACCGCCGTTCAGCGAGATGCTCTTCGGATCACTCGCCCTGATTCATGCGCCGTTGGTTGTGCCGCTGCCGTCAGGCGGGGGAGGGATCGAGCTGGCATTCCTGTCGGGGTTTGCCGGGGATTTCGGCCCCGGGCAGCTGACGATGCTGCTGCTGTGGCGGTTCTACACGACGATCTTGTTGACCATCGTCGGCATCTATCTGCTCGTGCGTACCCACGGAGCCGCCGCCGCCAAAGACCTGCTTACGGTGGGTTGGTTCCGCCGCCGCCGCTAGCGATGCACACCAGCACAATGGTGCGGGCTTCTGCGCGCTCCACGCCGTGCGGGACCCCCGCAGGCGCCAGTACCAAGTCTCCCGGGCCCGCCGTGATGATCCTTTCGCCGATGACAAAATTGGCCTTTCCGCTCAGCACCACATAGAATTTGTCGGCGCCCGCGTGCGAGTGCACTGCTTGCGCCTGACCCGGCTCGAAGCAATTGAGTCCCACGAGCAACCGCTCGGAGCGGAAACAGTCGATCTTGGTCATGGCGTCGGCGCGGAACGCCGCGCGGTCGGGCAGATGCTGAATCAACTCTCGGGGCTCCATGGGCGATTCCTGGCTCCAGACGGACGGCAGTCGGACGGAACGGAACGGGGCGATGAGCGCAACGCGCGTCGAACGTGATCCTCTGGGTGAGCTGCCCGTGCCCGCCGGAGCCCTTTGGGGCATCCAGACCGAACGGGCGCGGCACAATTTCCCCATCTCCAATCTGCGACCCCTTCCCGCCTTCGTCGACGCCGTCATCTGGATCAAGAAAGCCGCTGCGCTGACGCACCGCGACACCGGTCGCCTCGATAAGAAGCTCGCCGACGCGATCATCCGCGCGGCCGACGAGGTACTCGCCGGAGGACACCGCGACCATTTCGTGGTCGATCCCTACCAGGCCGGCGCCGGCACGTCTCACCACATGAACTGCAACGAGGTCCTGGCGAACCGCGCGAACGAGCTGCTGGGAGGGAAGCGGGGTGAGTACAAGCCGGTGCACCCGAACGATCACGTCAACATGGCCCAGTCAACGAACGATGTGATTCCCACCGCTATCCGGCTCGCCGCCTTGTCGCAGCTGCCCGCACTCACCGAAGCGCTGACCCGGTTGGCTCGGGCGTTCCTCGCCAAGGGCAAGGAATTCGACGGGATCGTGAAGTCGGGGCGCACGCACCTGCAGGACGCGACCCCGGTGCGCCTTGGCCAGGAGTTCACGGCGTACGGCCACACCATAGAGCGCAACCGCGAGCGCATCACGCGCGCGGCCGATGACCTCCGCGACCTCGGCATCGGGGGCACCGCCGTCGGGACGGGATTGAACGCCGAGCCCGACTATCCCGGGCTGATGGTGACGCACCTGCGGGCGATCACGGGACTCGAGCTGCGCGAGGGTAAAGATCGCGTGCAGCTGATGCAGTCAATGGGCGACCCGGCGGCGTTCTCGGGGGCGCTCCGCACCTACGCCGCCGATCTGGGGAAGATCGCGAGCGACCTGCGCCTCCTGGCGTCGGGGCCGCGCACGGGCTTCGCGGAGATCGTGCTGCCTCCCGTCCAACCCGGCTCGAGCATCATGCCGGGGAAGGTCAATCCATCCATCCCGGAAATGGTGAACCAGGTCTGCTTGCAGGTGATCGGGAACGACGTGACGATCACAGCCGCCGCGGAAGCGGGGCAGCTCGAGTTGAACGTGATGATGCCGCTGATCGCGCACAACCTGTTGTTCTCGACGATGATCCTCACCAACGCAACGCGCGTGCTGGCGGAGCGGTGCGTGGAAGGGATCGCGGCGGATGCCGCGCAATGCGCGTATTGGCTCGAGCGGAGCCCGGCGCTCGTGACCGCGCTAGCGCCGAAGATCGGCTACGCCGAGGCTGCCAAACTGGCCAAGGAAGCGGTCGAGAAGAATGTCACGGTGCGGCAGCTCGTGGTAGAGAAGGGAATACTGAAAGGGAAGGAGCTGGAAAAGGTGCTGGACTTGCGGGCGATGACCGAGCTGGGCGTGCCCGGCGAGCGGAAGTGACTCTCATAAGGGAGGGGCCGCACTTATGAATTGGATCGTCGCGGGTCTGATCGCAGGGGTCATCGCGTATCTCGTCGACTGGGTGATGTGGGGCAAGGTATTCGTGAAGGGGATGGACGCGTTCGTGCTGCCGCTGTCTCCCGAGGAAATGAAACGCTTCATGGGGCCGGCGATGGCGAAGTCGGCCGTCCTTGCGCTCGCCTTCGGTGTGCTGTTCGCATACCTGTATGGCCAGTTCCGCGGCAGCCTCTGGGTGCAGGGCGGCGGGCCGCTCGCGGGGATGGAATTCGCCACGGTGCTCTGGTTGCCGACGATCTTTCTCGCGACGATCGGGAGCGGCGTGTGGTACGTCAAGGCCCGACCGCTGCAAATGGCGATGTGTTGGTCCTGGCTCGTCCGCATGAACGCGGCCGGCATCGTGGTGGGCTTGCTCATGAAGTGACCGTAGTCACGGCGCCGGCCCCGCCCCGGGGGGTAGAAATCTCCCCATGAGAACCCTCGTGCTGGGCCTCGCTGTGCTCGCGCTGGCCCCCCTCGGCAACGCTGCGGCGCAACGCCGCGCGCGCATCGGACCCACCGTCTCCACCATCTCGCTCGAGGACGGCTCGGGCACAAGTCATTCCTACACGTCATTCGGCGGCAGCGTCGCGTTCCTCTCCGGAGACGATGGCGAGATCGGGGTCACGGTTGCTCGCTACCGAGACCTTTCGTCTGACGCTTGCACCCGCGCGCTTACGTTCTATGGAGTTGACTCGTACTACTATCCCGTTGGGGCGAAGGGGATCACGCCGTACGCCGTCACCGAGATCGGGCTCGCGCGCGTGACCGAGTCGACCCCGCCTTACGCGTGCAGCCTCTTCGCGACCACCGCAACGACCACTCAGCTGGGCCTGGCATACGGGCTGGGCCTGCGCGTCAACGTCGGACCCGCGATCACAGCGCTCGCCGAGGGCCGCTTTTTCCAGGTACCGAACAGCCAGATCCAGGCGCTCGAGGGTCGCGCGAATGTGTCGTTCGCGTTCGGCAAGCCGCGCCAAACGCAGCTGCTCAACGGCACGCTCGGTCCGACCATTGGGCTATTGTTTCACCTGGGCGGCCAAATGGAAGGCCGGGGGCCTACCCTCGGTGTCCGCTTCCGCCGCGATACAAAGAAGTCCGGCACGATCGGCTTGCAGATCGACTACGCGCCGCTGCGGCTGATCAACTGCACCACGAATTGCGAGCCGAGTGCCATCTTGTTCGCCCCAGGCTACGAACCCTCGCTGTATCCCGAGTGGGGACGCCTGTATGCGGACTTCGGGCTGCTTCTGGCCGGCATCCCGTCGGTCGGCACGGAGCGCGGCATGGCGCAGGGCGCACACGGGGGCCTCGGCGCCGACATCCTGACCAGCGGGTCGCTGATGGTGAACGTGAATGCCCGCATTCTGTGGCTGCAGCGGAACGGCGGCAGCAACGCGTTTCTCCTGCAGACGGGCGTAAGCATCAGCCCGAGACTCGAGCGGGGGCATTGAATCCCGATAAGCCTTCTCGCATATTCCCCCCATGCGCGTTACCACCTGGGCGGAATACGGCTTAATCGTCTCCATCGAGCTCGCTAAGCGCGCCGGGCAGGGGCCTGTTGCGGCCCGCGAATTGTCCGAGCACGAGCGCCTTCCCCACGACTATGTCGAGCAGATCCTGTTACGCCTGCGGCGCGGGGGGTTGGTCGATTCCGTGCGGGGAGCGAAGGGTGGATACCTGCTCGCGCGCGAGCCTCACGCCGTCAGCGTGAAGGACGTCATCGAGGCATCGGAGCACGTGACGTTCGAGGTCAACTGCGACCTCCACCGGGTGGACAACGAGCGCTGCGATCCGGGCACTGCCTGCAGCATCCGGCCGGTGTGGCGGCTGCTCGAGCGGCGAATCAACGACCTGCTCGCCGGCATTACCCTCGCCGACCTGATGCACGCCGAGCCCGAGGTGTACCGGATCGCCGGGGCCGCGGCCGGAAGTTGAGCCGTACGGTGGCTCTGTCGCACGACGAGCTACTCCGCTATTCACGCCACCTCACGCTTCCCGAAGTCGGTCTCGCAGGTCAGGAGCAGCTGCGTGCCGCCCGCGTATTGCTCGTCGGCGCGGGGGGCCTTGGGTCCCCGGCGGCGCTGTACCTCGCCGCGGCGGGGGTAGGAACGCTGGGCCTCGTTGATTTCGACGTCGTAGATCGCAGCAACCTACAGCGGCAGATTCTCCACGGCACCTCCGGAATCGGAACATCCAAGCTCGACTCCGCCCGCGAACGTCTCCGCGACATCAACCCCCACGTGCAGGTCGAAACGTTCGCCGCGCGGCTGACCTCCGCCAACGCGCTCGACATGGTCCGCAGCTTCCATGTTGTGGTCGATGGGTCCGACAACTTTCCGACCCGCTATCTCGTCAACGACGCCTGCGTGCTGCTCGGCAAGCCTGACGTATACGGGTCGGTGTTCCGCTTCAACGGACAGGCATCCGTGTTCGACGCGAAGCGTGGACCCTGCTACCGCTGTCTCTACGCCGAGCCGCCGCCGCCCGATCTCGTCCCCTCGTGCGCGGAGGGCGGGGTCCTGGGCGTGCTTCCGGGCATCATCGGCTCGATTCAGGCGCTCGAGACGATCAAGCTGATCGTCGGCGTGGGTGAGCCACTGGTCGGGCGACTGCTCTTGTTCGATGGGCGCAAGCTGCAATTCCGTGAGCTCACACTTGAGAAAGACCCCGACTGCCCGGTCTGCGGCACCCACCCGACCGTCACGTCGCTGATCGACTACGAGGCATTCTGCGGAGTGCGGGCGCAGGGAGGAAACGGCGCTGGAGTCGAAGTGAGCGCGGTCGATCTGAAGCGAGAGTGGTCGGGCAACCCATCGCTCGTCGTTCTCGACGTGCGTGAGCCGCGAGAAGCCGAGATCGCGCGCATCGAGGGCGCCCGCCTCATTCCTCTTGCCGAGCTGCCGCGTCGTCTCTCGGAGCTTCCGAGCCGCGCCGAAATCGTCACTCACTGCCACCACGGACTGCGCTCGCTCAAGGCGCGCGAGATTTTGACCGGGGCGGGATTCACGAAGGTACGAAGTCTCGCAGGGGGGATCGATGCGTGGGCGCGCGACGTAGACCCGGACGTGCCGCGCTACTGAGTGCCGAAGGGGGGACTCGAACCCCCACGGGCTTGCGCCCACTGGCTCCTGAAGCCAGCGCGTCTACCAGTTCCACCACTTCGGCCCGGATTCCGCGGAACGGCAAATCTAGATCGTTGTATAACCCCAAGTCAACGCATATCTTGCCTTCGACATCGTGGACAAAGTCTCCATCGCCAGGAATCCGCGCGCACGGCACGACTACCATCTCCTGGAAACGTGGGAGGCGGGTCTCGTGCTAACGGGCACCGAGGTCAAATCGCTCCGCGATCGCAAGGCGAGCCTCAGTGAAGCGTACGCGCACGTCCGCAACGGCGAAGTCTGGCTCGAGGGCATGACGATCTCGCACTATGGCCCCGGCAGCTACAACAATCCGCCGCCTGCCCGCTCCCGCAAGCTGTTGCTCCACAAACGCGAAATCCGCAAGCTGCTTGGCGCCACGACGCAAAAGGGCCTCACCGTTGTGCCCCTCGAAGTCTATTTCAAGGATGGGCTCGCGAAGGTCGCCATCGCGCTCGCCAAAGCCAAGAAGGATCATGACAAGCGTGAGGATCTGAAACGGCGCGTGGCTGAGCGTGAGATGGCACGGGTTGCGAAGGGTAGACGGACGTGATGGTCCCTTTCTTCGTGTTGGCCGCGCTCCTGCCCCAACAGGTACTGATCGCGACGCCACGTGGACAAGCCAGCGTACCGGTGACGACCGAGCGCGGCGCGGCCGCCGTGGCCGCCACCTTGCTCGCACCCCCGCTCGGGCTCGTCGCGTCGCTGGATGGCTCGGCCGTGCAGGTCACCCTCGGAGGCCGGGTATTCGAGTTCGATCTGGGCGCGCCGTTCGTACGCTCGGAAGGTGTGGCCTACCCGCTCGTGGGGTCTCCGTACGTCGCCCGTGACACGCTGTTCCTGCCGCTGCAGTGGCTCACGGATCACGTCCCCCGTCTCCTGGCCGGGCGCTACCGGTGGGATGCGGGCTTGGCCCGCCTCGATGAGGTACCGCCCCTGTTGGCCCCGATGCCGGCGGCGACCGCACCGGTGACCGTGCGGCCCAGGGCTTCCGCGCCGGCACCGATCGGCGGCGCGCCCAACCCGATGACGGGACTGCGTCTGTCGCACACGATCGTGGTCGATCCTGGTCACGGCGGGGTCGATCCCGGGAACCCGGGACTGCATTTCCCGGAGCGCCTCACCGAGAAGGACATCACGCTCGGCATCGGCCGGCTGCTGCGCGCGGAGCTGGTGCGCCGCGGGCTGAGCGTGGTGCTGACGCGCGCGACGGACACGCTCGTGGCCCTCGCTGACCGGCCCTTGTTTTGCCGCGCCGAGTGCGATCTGTTCGTCAGCATTCACGTGAACGCGATGCCGGCCGGGCGCCGCCAGGGACAGGTCAACGGCGCAGAGACCTACTTCCTCTCGGACGCCAAGACCGAGGACCAAAAACGCGTGGCGCAGATGGAAAACGACGCGCTCCGATTTGAAACCGCAGGCACGGTGGACGGCCCTCTGGCATTCATCCTCCGCGATCTCCAGCTGAACGAGTATCTGCGCGAATCGGCGCGGCTGGCGGAGCAGGTGCAGGGCCGCGTCGCCGGGATCCATCCCGGCGAAAACCGCGGCGTGCAGCAGGGCCCGTTCCTCGTACTCGCCGCGGCGCGCCGGCCGGCCATTCTCGTGGAGGCGGGCTTCGCCACCAACCGGGAAGACGGCGCGTTCCTCGCGTCCGCGCCGGGCCAGCACAAGATCGCCACCGCCATCGCGGACGGCATCGTCGCCTACCTGCTCGAGTTTGAGCGCAGACTGGCGGTCGGCGGACCGGCGCGATGACGCGACGCGCGGTGTGGCTACGGGGAGGAGGCGGGGGAGGGCGGGGGGCCGCGCTCGCACTTCTCGCGGTCCTCTCCGGCTGCGCCTACTACAACGCGATGTGGAGCGCGGAGCGCTACGCCAAGGAGGCGCGGCGGCTCGAGGCACGCGGTCAGGAAGCCGAGGCGCGAGCGCAGTGGGCGCTCGCCGCCGTGAAGGCCGAGTCGGTGATCGCGCGCCACCCGCGTAGCCGCTGGGCGGACGACGCGCTCGTGCTGCAGGCCGAAGGGCTGGCGCGCGCCGGCTCGTGCGCCACGGCTGCGGCGCCACTCGCCAAGGCGCGCGCGACGGTGACCGCAGCGGCGCTGCGTGAGCGGGCGGGGCTCGCCGGCGCGCAGTGCGCGCTCGCCGCCGGCCGGACGGCCGAAGCCGACGAGATGCTCGTGGAGGCGCTTGCCTCCAAGGACGCACGCCGCCGCTCGCAGGCGCAATACTTCGCAGGAGCCGCCGCCGCGGCACGGCTCGATTACGGCGGCGCGGTCGAGCATTTCCGGCGGTCCCGCGAACCCGCGGCGCTCTCCGCTCGCGCCCACGCTTTGCTCGCCACGGGCCGGCCCGCCGACGCGGTCGCCGTAATCGACTCGCTCGCGGACGCGCCCCTCCGCGAGACCGATCGAGCCGACCTGCTCACCGAGCTGGCCGCGGTGGGCGGTGCGGATGTCGCGTCCGCGGCGCTCGACCGGTTGCTTGCGCGGGGGCGGTTGCCGTTCGCGGAGCAAGCGCGCTTGCTGATTGCGGACGGCGACCGGCGGTTCGCGCAGAGCGACCACGATGCGGCAGCGGCGCGGTTTCGCCAGGCGGAATCGGTCGCCCTCGCGGCGACGAGCGAAGCCGGCATCGCGCGGGTGCGCGCGCAGCGCGTCCTGGCGGCGCGGGCGACGCAACGCAGCGACCTCGCCCCCGTGATCGTGGAGCTGACGCGCCTGACGCACGCGGACGGAGGCGGGACTCCGGGAGGGCAAAGCCTGCTTGAGCTCGTCACGCAGGTGAACGCGGCGCCGGAGTCGCCGGGAGCGGGGTTCCGCGCCGCCGAAGTGGCGCGCGACTCACTGGGTGCCCCGTTGCTCGCGGGCCAGTTGTTCCTCGACCTCGCCGCGGCGGACTCCAGCTCGCTCTACGCCCCCAAGGCGCTGGTCGCGGCGCTGGCGTTGCTCCCGGAGCGCCGCGATTCGATCGCCGCCCTTCTCGATGCGCGATACGGCTCGTCCCCCTACACCCGCGCCTTTCATGGGGAGGCCAGCGTCGCGTATGCCGCCGCCGAAGACTCCCTCGCGCGCGAGCTCGGCGTTCAGGTCGCGCGGGCGACGCTCCCTGCCGGCGCGCGCTTCGACGTGCCGCTCACGGGGCCGCGCGGGCCGTGGCTCGAGGACTCTCCGCACGCCGGTGTTGCTGCTGCGCGGCACGCGCAGCCGCCTCGTCCAGCGGACCGTCCGTCACGCGACCGGCCGACCCAGCCGGAGCGGCCGTGAGCGCGGTCGAGCTCTTCGGCGTCACTTTCCAAAACCCGATTCTGCTCGCCGCCGGAACCGCCGGTTTTGGGCGGGAGCTGGACGGCGTCATCGATCTGGACCTGCTGGGCGGGATCGTCACGAAGGCAGTGACCCCCGAGCCGCGCCAGGGCCACGCCGCACTGCGCGTCGCAGAATTCCGGGGGGGGATGCTCAACGCAGTCGGGCTCGCGAATCCCGGCGTCGAGCGCGTCGCCGAGCACGAGCTCCCGTGGCTCGCCGCCCGCGTGCGGCGCGCACGGATCATCGTCAACGTGGCCGGCGCTACGGTCGCGGACTACGTCCGCGTGATCGAGCGGCTCACGCCGCTCGAAGCTATCGCCGCGTTCGAGATCAATGCCTCCTGTCCCAACACGAGCGCCGGCGGGCTCGAGTTCGGCTCCGAACCCGCCGGGCTCGCCGAGCTGGTGCGTGCGTGCCGGCGCGTGGCCACGCGGCCCCTCGCGGTCAAACTGTCTCCGGTCCTGGCGGATCTGCCGGGGATGGCGCGCGTGGCCCGGGATGAAGGAGCCGAAGCTGTGAGCCTCGTCAACACGATGCCGGGTTTGCTCGACAAACGCCTGGGCAATGGCAGCGGGGGATTGAGCGGCCCCGCGCTGCTGCCCGTCGGCGTCCTCGCCACGCGGCGGGTGCGGGAACGCGTCGGTATGCCGGTCATCGGCGTCGGCGGCGTCCGCACGGCCGCGGACGCACGAGAATACCTCGCCGCCGGCGCCTCCCTCGTCGCCATCGGCACCGCCGCGCTGGCGGATCCGCGCGTGCCGGTGCGCATCGCGCGTGAGCTATCGCGTGGCTGAGCTGATCGTCGCCTTCGACATGGCGAGCGGCCGCGAGGCGCTCGCGTTGGCGGCGCGGCTGCAGGGTCTCAAGTGGGCGAAGCTTGGCCCCGTCCTCTACGTGCGCGAAGGTCCGGCGCTCGTGCGCGAATTCATGCAGCGCGGCGTTCACGTATTCCTCGACCTCAAATGGCACGACATCCCTAACACGGTCGCCGGCGCCGTGACCGCGGCGCGGGAGCTCGGCGTCGCAATGGCGACGGTGCACTGTCTCGGAGGCCGCACCATGCTGAGCGCTGCCGCACGAGCCGCAGGCTCCGACATGGCCCTGGTCGGCGTCACGGTGCTGACCTCCCACGACGCAGCGGAGCTCGAGAGCGTGTTGGGGCGTGGCGTGCCCGATGTGGGATTCGAGGCGGAGCGGCTGGCGCGGGCCGCTATGCAGGCCGGCCTGCGAGGGGTCGTCGCGTCGGGGCACGAGCTCGGGCTGTTGCGCGAGGCGCTGGGGGGGCGCGCCGATCCCTGGATCGTCGTGCCCGGGATCCGGTTGCCGGGTGAGGCGGCGGATGATCAAGCGCGGACGATCGAGCCTGCCGACGCGGTGCGCCGCGGCGCCACGCACTTGGTGGTAGGCCGGCCGATCACCGCGGCGCGGGATCCCGCGGTCGCCTATCAGCGACTGGTCGAAGTGGTGGGTCGGGGGTATTAGCAAACCGCATGCACCCCTCGGCGCGGTGGCTCTTCCTCTATTGTTTCGCCCTGCTGTTGCCGGTGGCGGCGTGGGCGCAGTCCACGCTTCCCCAGGCGGCCGAACGGACCAAACAGGCGTGGCGGGCCCATGATCCCCAAGCGGTTGTCGGGCAGAGCTCTAGCGTGGTTCTCCAGATTCCGGGTGCGGATCCCTCCTCGCCGTTGGGAAGGGCGCAGGCGGTGGAGCTGCTGCGGCGCTACCTGCGCCCGGCCGAGGAGCGGGGACTGGACGTGACGGCGATCCGCGAGGTCGAGCCGGGGAAGGGGTTCGTGGAGCTAATCCGTCGCTACGTCGTTGCCGGAACGAGCGAGCTGCGGCGCGAGACGTTGCTCCTGGGGTTTCGGCGCGTGGCCGGCGAGTGGCGGCTCGCGGAGCTGCGCAGCGCGCCGTAATCGCGCCCCTTGCGTGAAGTTACGGCCCCGTCTATTGTTCACGGCTCAACCAGAAATCGTTCGGAGAAGCCCCTTTTGAAGGTACGCACCAGCGTGCGCCCCATCTGCGAGCACTGCAAGGTCATCACGCGCCGGGGCGTCATTCGCGTGATCTGCAAGCGCAACCCCAAGCACAAACAGCGGCAGGGTTAGCGCATGGCTCGTATTGCAGGCGTGGATTTGCCGCGCGACAAGAAGATCCAGTACGCACTGCCCTACATCTTCGGCATCGGTCCGAGCAACGCGAAGAAGATTCTCGCCGAGACGGGCGTGAGCCCGGACGCGCGGGTGCGCGATCTGCGGGACGCCGAGGTGGCGCGGCTGCGGCAGGTGATCGAGCGGGATTACAAGGTCGAAGGCGCGCTGCGCACCGAAATCGCGATGAACATCAAACGCTTGATGGACATCGGGACCTATCGCGGCACCCGCCATCGCAAGAATCTGCCGGTGCGCGGCCAGCGCACGCACACCAATGCGCGCACGAAGAAGGGGCCGCGGCGCGCGATCGCGGGCAAGAAGAAGCCCGCGTTGAAAAAGTAAGAACTCGGAGACATGGTCCAAGCGAAACCAACGGGCGCCAAGCGTGCCAAGAAGATCGTCGAAGCGGAAGGGATCGCGCACATCACGGCGACGTTCAACAACACGCTGATTACGATCAGCGATCTGCAGGGCAACGCCATCACGTGGGGCTCCTCGGGCAAGGCGGGCTTCAAGGGTTCCAAGAAGTCGACGCCGTTTGCCGCGACGGTCGCGGCCGAGCAGGCCGCGCGCGAGGCGCTCAACCTCGGCGTGAAGCGCGTGCACGTGCGGGTCCAGGGACCGGGATCGGGCCGCGAGTCGGCGATCCAGGCGCTCGCGAGCGCGGGGCTGCAGATCCGCTCGATCCGCGACGTCACCCCGATCCCCCACAATGGGTGCCGGCCGCCCAAGAAGCGGCGGGTCTGAGGCATGGCACGCTACACAGGTCCGGTGTGCAGGCTGTGCCGGCGCGAAGGCACGAAGCTGTTCCTCAAGGGGACGCGCTGTCTCACCGAGAAGTGCGCCGTCGAGCGCCGCGCCTACGCGCCCGGCCAGCATGGGCAGTCGACGGGGCGGCGCCGCAAAGCGTCGGAGTACGCCAAGCAGCTGCGTGAAAAGCAGAAGGTGAAGCGGATCTACGGCCTCTCCGAGCGCCAGTTCCGCAACCTCTTCGAGCGCGCGATCAAGGAGCCGGGCGTGACGGGCGAAGCGCTGCTCGTGGCCCTGGAGAGCCGCCTCGACAATCTCGTGTATCGGATGGGCTTTGCGACGTCGCGCAAGCAGGCGCGCCAGCTGGTCCGCCATCGTCATATCCTCGTGAACGGCCGCGTGCTGGACATTCCGTCCTACCGCGTGCGTCTCGGGGAAGAGGTCAGGGTCGCGGACGCAAGTCGCGAGCTCGTGCAGGTGAAGGCCGCGCTCGAGCAGTTCGGGCGCGGACAACCGGTTTCATGGATTCAAGTCGACACCGACAAGGCGCTGGGCAAGATGACGGAGCGGCCGACCCGCGATGCCATCCCGATCGCCGCACAAGAACAGTTAATCGTCGAGCTCTATTCCAAGTGATCAATACTCTCGATTTGACGGGGTTGGTCCGGCCGCACCTGGTCGAGATGACCAAGCGGGAAGACAACCCGAATGCCGCCGAGTTCCGGCTGCAGCCGCTCGAGCGGGGCTATGGCTATACGCTGGGGAATTCGCTGCGCCGCCTGCTGCTCTCGTCGCTGCGCGGTGCCGCCGTGTGGGCGTTCCGCATCGACGGCGTGGTGCACGAGCATCAGACCATCCCGGGCGTCGTGGAAGATGTGCATCAGATCATCCAGCGCCTCAAGCAACTGACGCTCGTACTCGCTCCCGAAGTGGACGAGTCCGTGCTGCGGTTCAAGGTCGAGCGGGCGGGTCCGGTCTACGCACGTGACCTCGAGCAGCACGCGTCGGCCACGATCGTGAACCGCGATCAGCTCCTCTTCACCGTGCAGGACGACCGCGACATCGCGGGTGAGCTGTACGTGAACAAGGGCCGCGGCTACGTCGAGGCGGAGCAGCACCCCGTGGACCGGACCATGCCGGTGGACGTGGTGCGGATCGACTCCATCTATAATCCGGTCCGCCGCGCCAACTTCACCGTGGCGGAGACGCGCGTCGGGCAGCGTACCGACTACGACCGGCTGACCCTGAGCGTCGAAACCAACGGGACGATCTCCCCCGAGGACGCAGTGGCTTACGCCGCGGCGCTCGCGCAGGAGCACTTCCGCTTCTTCGTCGACTTCGGCAAGGTGCCGATCGTCCCCGGCGAGCCCGCCGGGAACGGCGGCACCGAGACCGGCCGGCTCCGCGACGTGCTGGAGCGCGCCATCGACGACGCGGGCCTCTCGGTACGCTCCGTCAATTCGCTCAAGAACTCCAACATCCGCACCCTCGGCGATCTCGTCCGCTACAAGGAAGACGATCTGCTGAAGGTGAAGAACGTGGGCGAGAAGGCGCTGGGCGAAATCGCGGAGCTGCTGCGCCGCGAGGGTCTGAATTTCGGGATGCAGCTCGAAGAGGCCGACGGCGGGGAGATCCGGATCGTCGATCCCGGCACCGCGCCGCAGGCGCAGCTGACGGCCGGCGAGGACGAGTAATGCGCCACCGCGCCAAAGGCCGCCAGCTGTCGCGCACGTCGAGCCACAAGAAGGCGACGCTCAACAACATGGCCACGAGCCTATTCGAGCACGGCGGCATCCGCACGACCGTGGCGAAGGCGAAAGAGCTGCGGCCGTTCGCTGAGCGGCTCATCACGCTGGCGCGGCGCGGCGACCTCCACGCGCGGCGGCTCGTCGAGCGGCACCTCAAGAACCGCGACGTGACCCACAAGCTGTTTGCCGAGATCGGCAAGCGCTTCGCCGCGCGGCCCGGAGGCTACACGCGTATCGTTAAGCTGGGGCACCGCGTCGGGGACGGCGCCGATGTGGCCCTGATCGAATTGCTGAGTGAGTAAAGCAGTGACGGGGGGCGCGCGAAACGACAGGGGGACCCCGGCGGGTCCCCCTGTTTCGTATCCGTCAGGAGGCTTTGAGGATCTTGTTGGACTTGAGACAGCGGGTGCACACGCGGATGCGCCGCACGACGCCGTTCACGAGTACCCGCGCGTGCTGCAGGTTGGGGTACCAGCGGCGGTTCGTCTTGTTGTTCGCGTTGCTGACGCTGTGTCCCGTGATGGGACCCTTGCCACACACATCACACACTCGAGCCATAGACCGTCCGAACAAAAATGAGTTCTCAGAGCGCCGCAAAGAGGCCTAAACCTAAACAGGACACCGGGGAGCGGCAACCCCGCAAGACGGCGGTGATCACCGGCGTCACGGGGCAGGACGGCTCCTACCTGGCCGAGCTGTTGCTCGACAAAGGCTACGAGGTGATCGGGGTGGTGCGGCGCACGTCACACGACTCCTACGAGCGCATCGGCCATCTGATCGACCGTCTCCATGTCGTCGCCGCCGACCTCCTCGACCAGCACTCCCTGACGACCGTGATCCGCGACGCGAAACCCCACGAGGTCTACAATCTCGCCGCCCAGAGCTTCGTCCCCACGTCGTGGAACCAGCCCGTCCTGACCGGTGAATTCACGGCGCTGGGGGTGACGCGGTTGCTCGAGGCGGTCCGCCTCGCGCATCCCGAGGCCCGCTTTTACCAGGCCAGCTCGTCGGAAATGTTCGGTAAGGCGGTGGAGACCCCACAACGCGAGACGACCCCGTTCTATCCGCGCTCGCCCTACGGCGTCGCCAAAGTGTACGGGCACTGGATCACGGTGAACTACCGCGAGTCATACGGGCTCTACGCCGTCAGCGGCATCCTCTTCAGTCATGAATCGCCG
>Ga0209220_1000221_pt1 | contig 24094 bp, 23 predicted proteins | sample BlaSpr_A8_OM3_M3_FD_187984 | JGI IMG/M metagenome (GOLD analysis project Ga0209220, IMG submission 187984) | Forest soil microbial communities from Thunder Bay, Ontario, Canada - Black Spruce, Ontario site 2_A8_OM3_M3 (SPAdes) (version 2) | ecosystem: Environmental > Terrestrial > Soil > Boreal... | reverse complement strand
CGCTCCATTCGTAGCCCATGAGCACGAACAAGGGGATGGAGATCAGCACATCGTTGTTCATCGCGCCATAGGTGCGCTCGACCATAAGATCGAAGACGCGGTTATCCGTCCAGGAATGCGATGGGTTATAGAACGCGATGAAGCCAAACATCATCCCGAGACCCATCAGCGTGAATGCCGTCGGAAAGCCCATCATGATCACGACCACGATGAGCGCGAGCATGGTCAGTCCAAGTCCCGCATCACTCACGTTCGGCTCCTCTTGAACCAATGCGCTGGTGCGCGGCCTCGTCGATTTCGTGCGCACTTTCGATCGCGCGCTTGCGCGATTCCTCGTCCACCAGCGTGCTGCCGGCGAGCTGCTGCTCGATCACGTCGATCTCCTCCACGTCTTTCAGGCGATCGGGCCATTGCCCGGTCTGCAGGCACACGATACAGCGCACGATCTCGGCCAGTCCCTGGATCAGCACCAGAACTCCGGCGACCGGGATGACGGTCTTGAATGGATAGACGGGTGGCCCCTCCGACGTTACGTTCGAGTGCTCATTGATGCGCCACGAAATGCCCGCGTAGTCGATCCCCGCGTAGATCAGGGCGATCACTCCGGGGAGGAAGAACAGAATGTACAGAATCAGGTCCAGCGTGGCCTGGGTGCGCGGCTTCATCGAGCCGTAGAGGAAGTCGCCCCTGACGTGGGCGTCCTGCGCCAGCGTGTAGGCGCCGCACATCATGAACAGCGTGCCGTAGAGCATGTTGTCGAGGTCGAAGATCCACGCCGTCGGGGCGTTCAGGATGTAGCGCTTGAACACCTCGATGCAGACGGCGGACATCAGCACCAAGATCAGCCAGGCGGTGGCTTTGCCTGTCCAGGTGCTGATGTGGTCGGCGGCAAGCAGAAAATTCTGAATTTTCATAGGGGAACTGCCGCTCTACGCGACAAGGCCGATTCAAAAAACAAAGCACCATCCGGAATCGAGGCCCGGATGGTGCTCGAGAATCTCAAACAGGAATCAGGCCTTCTTCGCGGCCGGCTTCTTGCCGAAGTAGTAGTTATAGGCCATGCGCCGGTCGACGACGGTGTCCTGTTCCCACTTCACCGTGCGCTCCGCGTATTTACGCTGCGAGTCGCTGATCTCCTTGAACATTGCGTTGTCCGCCGTCCTCTTTGCCAGGACTTGGTCAAATACTTCGAGCTGCTTCTGCAGCACCGAGGCCGGCGTCTTGTAGAACTTCACCTTGTCCTTGGTCTGCAGCTCGATGTAGTCCTTCGAATAGCGGTCGATCGCCTTCCAGGACATGTCCGCCGAGGCTGCTTCCACCGCGTTGGCGATGATCGCCCTCATCTTCTCGGGCAGCGCGTCGTATTTGGTCTTGTTGAACGTGATCTCGAACTGCTCGCCGTTCTGGTGATAGCTCTGCAGCATGCACACCTTGGAGACATCCGCGAAGCCGAGGATGCGGTCGGAGGTGGCATTATTGAACTCGGCGGCATCCAGCAAGCCGCGGTCGATCGCCGGGACGATCTCGCCGCCGGGCAGCGCGTTCACCGCTGCGCCCATACCGGTGAACAGGTCGATCGAGATGCCCACGGTGCGGTACTTGAGGCCCTTGAAATCCTCCCACTTGGTGATGGGCTTCTTGAACCAGCCGAGCGGCTGCGTCGGCATCGGGCCGTACGGGAAGGACACGACATTGGCGCCGATCGAGGCGTAAAGCTTGTTGAGCAGCTCCTTGCCGCCGCCGTATTTGTGCCAGGAGAGCAGCATGTTGGCGTCCATGCCGTAGGCGGGACTCGATCCCCACAGCGCGAGCGCGTTTTGCTTGCCGTAATGGTAGACCAGCACGCCGTGGCCGCCGTCGAGCGTGCCCTTCGACACCGCGTCGAGCAGCCCGAACGCGGGTACCACCGCGCCAGCGGGCAGCACCTCGATCCTGAGATCGCCGCCGGTCATGTCGTTCACCTTCTTGGCGTAGTCGAGCGCGTACTCGTGGAAGATGTCTTTCGAGGGCCAGGTGCTCTGCCAGCGCATCGAGATCGGGCCCTGCGCTTTGACGATTGCGGGGAAGCCGAGGGTCGCGGCTCCTGTGGCGGCTGCGGCCGCGCCCGTCAGGAATTTGCGGCGCGACGGTTGCTGATTGCTCATTCGTTGTCTCCTCTCTCTGGATTCGAATTATGGGCAGGGTGAAGCCGCCCCTGCACGGACAGTGCGCGAAGGCGCAGCGATTCTACTCTCGTCCTCGAAGCAGCCGCAAGGCAAGGTTGTCATGCGGAATAAAGCGCCGCGCGCGCTGTTTCGAGCGCCGCGGCAGGCTTGGTTTTGTGCGGCGCGTTCGGATGCCAGCCGAGGACGGCGTAAAGGACGAAAAACCCGATCACGTAGGCGATCGCGACGTGCCAGCCGTGCTTGAGCCACAGGCCGACCGACTTCGCCTGCGGATACATGTTCGAAAGCGCAACGCCGGCCGAGGAACCGAACCAGATCATCGAGCCGCCGAAGCCTACGGCATACGCGAGATAGCCCCAGTCGTAGCCGCCCTGTTTGAGCGCCAGCGCAGTGAGCGGGATGTTGTCGAACACCGCCGACACGAATCCCAGGCCGAGCGCAGTGGTCCACGACGCGGACGGCAGTTTCTCCACCGGCATCAGCGACGCGCACACGATGAGCGAAAGCAGGAAGACGCTGCCTTTGGCGGCCGCCGGCAGGAGCGACCAAGCCGGCCGGCGCCACAGCGCGGCGATGAAGATCGCGACCCATACCCCCGCACCGATGAACGGGAAGCGATCCGACCATTGGCTGAATTTAACGTTGACGACGACGTTGACGACGATCGCAGTCACCAGAATGAATGCAACGATCGCGACGCGCGGCCAGTCGACGCGCACGCCGGCGGCTGTGTCCCGGGTGATCGGCGAATAGCGCTGCTGCTGCAGCGCGGCCGGCACGCCGAAGATCAGCATCGCGGCGCCGGCCGCGACGAAGGCTTCGAGGACATCCAGCGGGTCGACCCCGTCGATCCACATCATCGTGGTGGTCGTGTCGCCGACCACGCTGCCCGAGCCGCCGGCATTCGATGCGGCGACGATCGCCGCGAGATAGCCGATGTGCACCTTGCGGCGAAACACCGTGGCGGCGATCGTGCCGCCGATCAGCGCCGCGGCGATGTTGTCGAGGAACGACGACAGCACGAAGATCATCCACAGGAGCACGAAGCCACCCTTCCAGTCGTCGGGCAGGAAGCGCGGCAGCACCGCGGGCACCTTGCTTTCCTCGAAGTAGCTGGAAAGCAGCGCAAAGCCGAGCAGCAAGCCGAGCAGATTGGCGAGGATCACCCACTCGTGCAGCATGTGCAGCGCCAGACCGCCCATGCCCGGGCCGGCCTTGAAGCCGGTAAAGGCGAGCTTGTAGAGCACGATCGCGCCCAGGCCGATGAGCGCGACTTGCAGCGTGTGGTGATGGAACAGCGCGACGCCGGCGAGCGTCAGGCCGAACAGGACGAATTCGAACGGCACGCCCAGCGCGGCGCACGCCGCGGCGACCCCCATCGCGCCGGCGAACAGCCCGCGCTCGCGCGCGAACAACCGCGCCGCCAGAGATCTCACGCTAGTCGAGCGCCTTGATGATGTCCTCGACGACTTTCTTCGCGTCGCCGAACACCATCATGGTCTTTTCCATGTAGAAGAGGGGATTGTCGAGGCCGGCGTAGCCCGCCGCCATGCTGCGCTTGTTGACGATCACGGTGCGCGCCTTGTGCACGTCGAGGATCGGCATGCCGTGGATCGGGCTGCCCTTCTCGTAGGCGAGCGGATTCACCACGTCGTTGGCGCCCAGCACCAGCGCGACGTCGGTATTCGGGAACTCGCTGTTGATGTCCTCCATCTCGAACACCTGGTCGTAGGGGACCTCGGCCTCGGCCAGCAGCACGTTCATGTGCCCGGGCATGCGTCCGGCCACCGGGTGGATGGCGTATTTCACGCTGACGCCCTTCTCCTTCAGCATGTTGCCCAATTCCTTTACCGCATGCTGGGCGCGCGCCACCGCGAGGCCGTAGCCCGGCACGATGATCACGCTTTCCGAATTGGCGAGCAGGAACGCCACGTCCTCCGGCGAGCCGGAGCGCACCGTCTTGTCCGCGGCGCCGGCCGCCGCCGTGCCCTCGGCCGCGCCGAAGCCGCCGAGAATCACCGAGATGAAGGACCGGTTCATCGCACGGCACATGATGTAGGAGAGGATCGCGCCCGATGAACCGACGAGCGAGCCGGCGATGACCAGCATGGCGTTGTTGAGCGAGAAGCCGATGCCCGCCGCCGCCCAGCCCGAGTAGCTGTTCAGCATCGAGATGACGACCGGCATGTCGGCGCCGCCGATCGGGATGATGATCAGCACGCCGAGGACGAAGGCGATCGCCGTCATCACCCCAAACGCGCCCCATGCCTTGTCGTCGGCGAGAAAAAACGTCGCGCCGAAGCCGATCATGACGAGCGCCAGGATGAGGTTCAGCCAGTGCTGGGCGGGGAACGCTACCGGCGCCGAGGAGAACAGGCGGAATTTCTTGCCGAGCCCCGCCAGCTTGCCGAACGCGATCACCGAGCCGGAAAAGGTAATCGCGCCGACGAAGGTGCCGATGAACAGCTCGAGCTTGTTGCCCTTCGGCAGCGGATCGGGAACGCCGAAGACCGTGGGGTTGTTCACGGCGGCGATCGCGATCAGCACTGCCGCCATGCCGACCAGCGAGTGCATCGCCGCGACCAGCTCGGGCATCTGCGTCATCTGCACCCGGCGCGCGACGATGGCGCCGAGGGTGCCGCCGATCAGCATGGCGATCAGGATCAAATCGACACGTCCGCGCGCAATCACCGCGATCGTGGTGAGCACGGCGATGGCCATTCCCGCCATGCCGAACAGGTTGCCGCGACGCGCCGTGGTGGGTGACGACAGACCCTTCAGCGCCAGGATGAAGCAGATCGAGGCGACCAGGTACCAGAGCGTGAGCTGGTTGGCGGTCATTTCTGTTTTTTCCTGAACATCTGCAGCATGCGGTGGGTCACCAGGAATCCGCCGGCGACGTTCACCGAGGCAAGCGCGACCGCGATCACGCCGAGCACCGAGCCGAAGTCGGCCTGGGTCGGCGTCGCGGCGAGAATGGCGCCGACGATGATCACGCTCGAGATGGCGTTGGTGAGGCTCATCAGCGGCGTGTGCAGCGCCGGGGTCACGTTCCAGATGACGTGGTAGCCGACGAACACGGCGAGCACGAACACCACGAGGTTGATGACGGTGGGATCTACGGGTCCGCCCATGGTCAGCCTTTCTTGAGCACTTCGCCCTGCATGCACACGAGCGTGCCGGCGATGATCTCGTCCGCGCGGTCGATCTTGAGCTCGCCGCTCTTCGGGTCGAGCATCACGACGAGGAAGTTGAAGAGGTTGCGAGCGTACAGTGCCGAGGCGTCGGTGGCGACGGTCGCCGGCAGATTTTCATGCGCGATCAATTTGACGCCGTGCTTCACCACCGTCCTGCCGCGCTCGATGCCCTCGACGTTGCCGCCCTGCTCCGCCGCAAGGTCGACGATCACCGCGCCGGGCTTCATCGCCTTCACGGTCTCTTCCTTGATGAGGCGCGGTGCCGGCCTGCCCGGAATCAGCGCAGTCGTAACGATGACGTCGGCCTGCAGGGCACGCTGGTGCACCAGCTCGGCCTGACGGCGCATCCAGTCGGGTGGCATCGGGCGCGCGTAGCCGCCGACGCCCTGCGCGATCTCGCGCTCCTCGTCGGTCTGGTACGGCACGTCGAGGAACTTGGCGCCCAGCGACTCGACCTGCTCCTTGACCGCCGGCCGCACGTCGGAGGCTTCGATCACCGCGCCCAGCCGCTTGGCGGTGGCGATCGCCTGCAGCCCGGCGACCCCCGCGCCGAGTATCAGCACGCGCGCCGCCTTCACCGTTCCGGCGGCGGTCATCAGCATGGGGAAGAAGCGACCGATCTCCGCCGCGGCCAGCACGACCGCCTTGTAGCCGGCGATGTTCGCCTGCGAGGAAAGCACGTCCATCGATTGCGCGCGCGAGATGCGCGGCAGCCATTCCATCGCGAAGCCGGTGACGCCGCGCTTGGCGAGCGCCTCGATGCCGGCGGCGTTGAACGGATCGAGCAATCCCACCAGAATGGAATTGCTTTTCAGTAAATTCAATTCACCATCGTTGGGCGCGCGCACCTTCAGCACGATGTCGGCGTCGTAGACTTCGGCCGCCGAGCCGACGATCGTGGCGCCGGCGGCGGTGTAATCCGTGTCGCGGATGCTCGAGCCAGCCCCGGCGCCAGCCTGAATGCGGATCTCGTTCTTGGCCGCCAGCCGCTTCACGGTTTCCGGAGTGGCGGCAACACGCGTCTCGCCCGCGCGCACCTCGGCGGGCACGCCGATTCTCATGAAGGCTTCTCCCAGGGACGGTGGGGCCGGATTCTACCGCGGACCGCGCGCCAGGGAGCGCTCGGCCAGCTCGAAGCCCGCGTGCACGGCGAGCGCAAGCGCCGCCGCCGGCAGCGCGCCCGCGAGAAGCACGGTGTGGTCGTTCAGTGCGAGACCCTGCGCGATGCGCTCGCCGAACCCTCCCGCACCGATGAAGGCAGCGATCGTCGCAGTGCCGACATTGATGACCGCCGAGGTCTTGACGCCGGCCATGATGGTTTCGAGCGCAAGCGGAAGCTCGATCAAGTAAAGGATGTCCCTTGACGACAGGCCGAGCGCCGTCCCCGCCTGGCGCAGGCCGGGCGGTATCTGCGCCAGCCCGGCATGGGTGTTGCGCGTGATCGGCAGCAGCGCATACAGGAATAACGCGATCAGCGCCGGCCATACTCCGATGCTTCCGGTGATGGGTATCAGGAAGGCGAGCAGCGCCAGGGAGGGGATCGTCTGCACCAGGCCGGTGAGCGCGAGGACGGGTTGCGCGAGCCACGCCACCTTTGCGGCGACGATGCCCAGCGGGATGCCGAGCAGTACTGCGACGGCGAGCGAGCCGAACACGAGCGCGAGATGCTCCGCGAGCAGGCGCCCCGAGTCCGGCGCGAACAGGGCGGACCACAAGGTTCGCCCGGATGACGATCCGCCGCCGAGAAATTCATGCGCCACGTCGGCAAATGACACTCTGTCGATCTCGGCGCGCGCATTCAGCCGCACCATCGTCTGGTTGTCGATCCTGTTCTCGAGGCGCGCAAGAGCCGCGAAGGCCCGGGGATACCGACGCGGGGCATCCGCGCGATGCAGCAGCACCGCGTCGTAGGAGGGAAAGTAGCGGCGGTCATCGGCCAGCACGGCGATGCGGTAGCGCTCGATCTTAGCGTCGGTCGAATAGAGATCCATGACGTCGATCTCGCCCGCGGCGAGCGCCTCGTAGGCGAGGCCGTGATCGAGCCCCCGAGGGTTCTGAGGAAGACGGTACGCCGACTTGAGCCCGGGCCAGCCGTCGCGGCGCCCCAGGAACTCGTGCGACAAGCCGAAGCGCAGTTCGCCGTGGGCCGCGAGATCCGAAATGGCGCGCAGCTCAAGTCGTTCGGCACTATCGCGCCGCATGCCGAGCGCGTAGCTGTTGCTGAAGCCGAGCGGAACGGAGGCCGCCAGACCCAGCGCGGCAAGCCGGCGATTGATCTCGCCGAGCTCGAGCTTCTCTTCGCTGCGCAGAATTTCATTGGTGATCGTGCCGGTGTACTCCGGGTAAACGTCGATGGCGTCGTTGCTCAGCGCGGCGACGAGGATCGCCGTATTGCCGAGTCCCGCCTTGTGCCGGCCCTGCGCGGCTTGCGCCAGGATCTCACCGAGGATGTACGACTCGGTAAATCGCTTCGAGCCGACGCGGATCGGCTCCTGCGCCTGGACGGCGCAGGCTGCAAGCAAAAGCAGCGCGCCTAGGCGGCGCGTTCCCATTTACCAGCAGCTGACAGGAACTGGAGACGCGCGAGGCTGGCGTACAGACCGTCCTGGCGCATCAGCTCGGCGTGAGTACCCTGCGCCACGATAGCGCCGCGGTCGATGACCACGATGCGGTCCGCGTGCTGAACCGTCGCCAGGCGGTGCGCGATCGCGAGCGTGGTGCGGCCGCTCTCGAGCGCTTCGAGCCCCTGCTGCACCATGCGCTCGCTCGCCGCGTCGAGCGAGCTCGTCGCCTCGTCGAGCAACAGAATCGGCCGGTCGGCGAGCAGCGCCCGCGCGATCGAAAGCCGCTGCCGCTGGCCGCCGGACAGCGTCACACCGCGCTCGCCGAGCACGGTATCGAGCCCCTGCGGCAGACGGTCGATGAATTCAAGCGCAAAGGCCTCGGCGCACGCCGCGATCGCTTCCTCCCGGCTCGCCTCCGGTCGACCATAGCGCACATTGTCGAGCACGCTTGCGGCGAAGATCACCGGCTCCTGCGGCACGACCGCTATCAGGCGTCGCAGCGCCCGCGGATCCATCTTGCGGATATCCGTGCCATCGATGCGCACGGCGCCCTGCTGCGGATCGTAAAAGCGCAGCAGCAGCGCGAACACCGTCGACTTTCCTGCCCCGGACGGTCCCACCAGCGCGAGGCGCTCACCCGGCGCGACGCGCAGCGAGAATCGTTCCAATGCCGCAACTCCCGGGCGAGCGGGATAAGCGAAACCGACATGGTCGAACTCCACCGCGCCCGTGGCGCGCTGCGTACGCATCGCCGGCGACGGCGGCGCGACGATCTGCGCGCGAGTGTCGAGCAACTCCACCAGCCGCTCGGCGGCGCCGGCGGCGCGCTGCAGCTCGCCCCACACCTCGGACACCGTGCCGGCGCCGCTCGCCACGACCGACGCATAGAACACGAATGCCGAGAGCTCCCCGGCCGTGATGCGCCCGGCGAGCACGTCGTGGCCGCCGATCCAGAGGATGATGCCGACCGCGCAAAACGCGATGAGCATCACCGAAGAGATCAGCCAGGCCTTCTGCCCGATGCGGGCCACGCCTACGTGGTATGCGGCCTCGGCGTGGCGCGCAAAGCTCTGGCGATCGGCGTCCTCGTGGGCGTACGCCTGGACCGTGCGAATCTCGTGCACCGCTTCGTCGACATAGGCGGACACGTCAGCCACCCGGTCCTGGCTGCTGCGCGACAGCCGCCGCACGCGCCGGCCGAGCAGCAGGATCGGAATGAGGGTCGCCGGCACGCCGAGGAGCACCAGCAGGGCGAGCTTCCAGCTGGTGACGAACAGCATCACCGCGGCGCCCGCCATCATCAGAAGGTTGCGGATAAACATCGAAAAGCCGTAGCCGATCACCTGCTGCAGCTGCGTGGTGTCGTTGGTCAGGCGCGAAATCACTTCGCCGGTCCGGGTCGCTTCGAAAAACGCCGGCTCGAGACCGAGGATGTGGTCGAACACCGCCCGGCGCAGATCGGTGATCACGCGCTCGCCGGTGCTCATCATCAGATAGAAGCGGAACCAGGTGGCGAGCGCCAGCGCGGCCGCGACGCCGACCATCGCGGCAAGCGCCTGGTCGAGCAGGCGCGGATCGCCGCTGCCGAAGCCGTTGTCGACTACGTGCTTCACGCCCTGGCCAAGCGCCAGCACGCAGCCCGCGGCGACGACGAGAGCGAGCGCCGCTGCCGCGATGCGCGCGCGGTACGGCAACAGGAAACGCGCGAGACCCGCCACGGATTTGGTCGAGGCGCTCATCGGCCGTAAAACCGGTACTGGTTGCGGCCCAGCTGCTTGGCGCGGTACATCGCGGCGTCGGCGCTGCGCAGCAGCGCATCGCCGTCGCCGGCGTCGCCCGGATAAAGCGAAATACCGATGCTCGCGCCGAGAGTGAGCGCACGGCCGTCGATGTTGAACTCGGCCGCCAGCGCCCGCAGGATCTTCTCGGCGACGACCTGGCAGTCGGCCTCGGCATTCACCTCGGAGATCACCACCACGAATTCGTCGCCGCCGTGCCGTGCCAGCGTATCGGCCTTGCGCACGCAGGCGGTGAGGCGCTGCGCAACTTCCTTCAGCACGCCATCGCCCGCGCGGTGCCCGAACGAATCGTTCACCTGCTTGAAGTTGTCCAGGTCGATGAGCATCGCCGCCACCTTGCGGTCGCGGCGCTGCGCGAGATGCACCGCCTGCTTGAAGCGGTCATCGAGGAGCCTGCGGTTGGGCAGCCCGGTGAGCGAGTCGTGATAGGCGAGGAAGCGCACCGCGTCCTCGCGGCGCTTGATTTCCTCCGTGACGTCGGCGAATGCCACCAGCGTGCAGTCCTGCGCAACGCGGCTCGACAGGCGGCACCAGAGCCGGGAGCCATCCTTGCGGCGCAATTCGACGTCGCCTTCGAGCACGTCGCTGTCGGCAAGGCAAGCATACGGCTTTCCGGCGAGCTCGCCGTGCGCATAGCCCAGCATCTGCTCGAGGGTGCGATTGCAGCGCGCAATGCTGCGCCCCTCGACCAATGCGATGCCGACCGGCAGCAGATCGAACAGCGCTTCTTCCTCGGCCAGCAATCTGGCGTCGGTCAAGCGACTTTTTGCACTTCGACCAGGCAGTCGTAGAAGGTCGCGCCGCCGCCGAGGTCGGTGGTGCGCTGCGAAGTGACGTTGTTGGCGTTGCCACCGTCGCGCGAATATTTTTTCCACCACACCGAGGGCGCGACCACCACGCCCGGGCGCGGCTTGCCGTTGACCCGCGCCCGCAGGGTGTAGCCGCCGCGGTCGTTGAAGATGCGCACCAGGTCGCCGTCGCGGATGCCTCTCCCGTCCGCGTCGCTGCGATGCATGTCGAGATGCGGCTCGCGCTCGAATTCGCGGAAGCGCGCCAGGTTGGCGAACGAGGAATTGAGGAAATGCCGCGCAGGCGGCGAGATGAACGCGAGCGGATACTTGCGCGCGAGCTCCGTATCGGCGCCCGGCGCCTCGACCGGCGGGTTGTAGAACGGCAGCGGGTCGACGCCCTGCTTTTCCAGCCACTCGCTGTAGAACTCGCATTTTCCCGAGGCGGTCGGGAAACCGCCCGCGGCGAAGGGAGTGAAGCGCTCCGGCACGTTGAGCTTTTGCCAGCCGGCTGCCTTGAGCGCGTTCCACTCGATGCCGCGCATGCGCTCCTTCGACGAGCTGAGCGCGGTGCGGCAGATGTCCTCGTCGGAGTCGCGGAAGCACGGCTCGTCGAACCCCATGCGCGCTGCGAGCCGGCGAAACACCTCGGAATTCGGCAGCGATTCGCCGACCGGCGCGATCGCCGGGTTGTTCGCGAGCACGTACAGATGCCCGTAGGATTTGTGCACGTCGTAATGCTCGAGCTGCGTGGTCGCCGGCAGCACGATGTCGGCATAGTCGGCGGTGTCGGTCTGGAAGTGATCCATCACGACGGTGAACAGGTCCTCGCGCGAGAAGCCGGCGATGACCTTGTCCGATTCGGGACATACCGCGACCGGGTTGTTGTTGTAGACGATCATCGCCCGCACGGGCGGCTGTGCGCTCGTCAGCGCGTCGCCGAGCTTCGACTGGTTGATGACGCGTGGCCGCCTGCCGGCGAGCAGGTCGGCGCGCTCGAGCGCAGCGTGATCGAAGCCGTAGAAGTCGGCGGTGGTGAGGACGATGCCGCCCGCCGCGTCGCGCCACGCGCCGACCAGCGCGGGCAGGCAGGCGATGGTGCGCGCTGCAATGCCGCCTCCGCTGTGGCGCTGCATGCCGTAATTGAGGCGGATCGCGGCCGGCCGGATGCTGCCGTATTCGCGCGCAAGCTGCACCACCTCTTCGCGCGTGATGCCGCAGGTCTGCGCTGCCCAATCGGGCGTATAGCGCGTGACGCGTTCCGCCAACTGCTCGAACCCGACGCTGTGCTGCGCGATGTATTCGCGGTCGAGCAATCCTTCTGCGATCAGCACGTTCATCATGCCGAGCGCCAGCGCGCCGTCGGTGCCCGGCAGCAGCGCGATGTGCTGGCTGCATTTCTCCGCCGACAGGCTGCGATAGGGATCGATGGCGACCACCTTCGCGCCGCGGCGCTTCGCTTCCTGCACCCGCGACCAGAGGTGCAGGTTGGAGACGATCGGGTTCGCGCCCCACAGCAGGATCAGCTTCGATTCGTCGAAGCGCTCGGGGTCCATGCCGACCGAGCCGCCGAGCGTCGCCTTCAGGCCGAACTTGCCGGCGGTCGAGCAAAGCGTGCGATCGAGGAGCGAGGCGCCGAGCTTGTGGAAAAAGCGCCGGTCCATCGAGCTGTACTGGACCATCCCCATCGTGCCGGCATAGCTGCAGGGCAGGATGGTCTCGGGATTTTCCGCGGCCAGGGCCTTCAGCCGCGCCGCAATCTCGTCGAGCGCCTCGTCCCAGGTGATTCTCCTGAACTGCCCTTTCCCCTTCTTTCCGACCCGACGCATCGGGTAAAGCAGCCTATCCGGGGAGTAAGTGCGCTCCAGGTAATACGCGACCTTGGTGCAGAGCGTGCCGTCGGTGAACGGCATAGAGGGATCGCCCTGGATCTTCGTGGCGACGCCGTCCTCGACCGTCACCAGCATGCCGCAGGTATCCGGGCAGTCGTGAGGGCAGGCAGCGCGTACGACCTCGGTACTCATGCAGCGATTTTACGCTCCAGCGCGGCGTCGAGAAGCTCGATCCAGTGGCGCACGGGAGTGTCGGTGCCGGCTTGCAGGTGAGACAAGCAGCCGATGTTGGCGGTGGCGATGGACAGCGGCAGGTCTTCGTGGAGGGCGGCGAGCTTGCGCGCGCGCAGCTCGCCGGCGATCTCCGGATGCAGCAATGAATAGGTGCCCGCCGACCCGCAACACAGATGCGCGTCGCGCACCCGCGCCAGCTCGTACCCGGCGCGCTCGAGCAGCGCTTCGACGCGGCCGCGGATTTGCTGGCCATGCTGCAGCGTGCAGGGCGATTGGAACGCTACTCTGCCGCTGCTGCGCAGCTGCGGAATCGAGTCGGGCAAGATCACCTCGGAGAGATCCTTGGTCAGCGCAGAGACGCGCGCAGCCTTTTCGCGGTACACCGGGTCCTGCGCAAGCAGATGGCCGTACTCCTTCACGGTCACGCCGCAGCCGCTAGCGGTCATGACGATCGCCTCGATGCCGCCGCCTTCCACCATCGGCCACCATGCGTCGATCAGAGCGCGCATATCGTCGCGTCCGGCTTCCTGACTGTTGAGATGGAAGCGGATGCCGCCGCAACAGCCCGCGCCGGGCGCTTCGAGGAGCGACACGCCCAGCCGGTCGATCACACGCGCCGCGGCGGCGTTTATGCGAGGCGCGAGCACAGGCTGGACGCAGCCGGCGAGCACCAGCATCTTGCGCGCGTGCCGCGCCGCAGGCCACGGACCGCCAGCTTGGGTTTTGACAGGTATTTTCGCTTTCAATGCTTGCGGCAGGAACGGCCGGAATAGACGGCCGAGCGACAGAGCGGCGGCAAACAGACCGGTACGTGGCAGCGCGAAAGACATCACCGCGCGTTGCAGTCGGTCCCACGGCCTGCGCACCGTGCGCTCTTCGACGACCGCGCGACCGATATCGACCAGCCGTCCATAGCGCACGCCGGAAGGGCAGGTAGTCTCGCAGGCGCGGCAGGTCAGGCAACGGTCGAGGTGCAAACGCGTGCGCTCGGTTACCGGCGCGCCCTCGAGCGCCCGCTTGATCAGGTAAATGCGGCCGCGCGGGCTGTCGAGATCGTCGCCGAGCACCTGGTAAGTCGGACAGGTCGCGGTGCAGAAGCCGCAATGCACGCACTTGCGCAGGATCGCGTCGGCTTCGGCGCCTTCTGGCGTGTCGCGAATGAAATCGGCGAGATGGGTCTGCATTACATCTCGGCGTAAAGCCGGCCCGGATTGAAAATCCCGGCCGGATCGAAAGCTGCCTTCAGGTCGCGATGCACGCGCATCAGCACCGGGTCGAGCGGCGCAAAAACGGCCGCCGGCCGGGCGGCGGCGCGAAACAGCGTCGCGTGGCCTTTGGCGCGCTGCGCCGCCTCGCGCACGGTATTAGGCGTCGCGTCGGACTTGAGCCAGCGCAAGCCCCCGCCCCATTCGATGAGCTGCTTACCCGCAAGGCCCAGCGGCGGAGTCACCGGCGGCACCGCGATGCGCCACAGCGGCTCAGGGCCGCCAAAGAACGGCGCGGTCTGCTCGCGGATTGCGCTCCACAGTAGTTGCCCTTGCGTTTCTTCCCCACCGATTTTTTCCGCCGCCGCGCGCACGGCGGGCGGCGCGCCTGAGAGCCGCAAGTGCAGTTCACCGTCGTGCCACGCACTCGCGGAGATCGACAGCGGCTGGCCGGCCCATCGATTCAATGCGTCGATGGCGCGTTCTTCCGGCAGCTCCAAGGTCAAGGTCAGTTCCAACGGCGGCCGCGGCAGGACCTTGAGCGAAGCTTCGGCGATCAATCCGAGGGTGCCGAGGGAGCCGGCGAGAAGCCTGGATACGTCATAGCCCGCTACGTTCTTCATGACCTGGCCGCCGAAGGCGAGAACGCGTCCGCGCCCGTCGATGAGCTTCGCGCCGAGCATGTAATCGCGCAACGCGCCTGCGCTCGCGCGACGCGGGCCCGACAGCCCGGCTGCGATGCACCCCCCGAAGGTCGCTTCAGCGCCGAAGTGTGGCGGCTCGAACGGCAGGAACTGCCCGTGCCCGGCGAGCGCGGCATCCAGATCGGACAGCAACGTGCCGCAGCGCGCGGTCACGACCAGCTCGGTCGGTTCGTAGCTGACGATGCCGGCATAGCTGCGGGTGTCGAGAATTTCGCCGCGCGGCGCGTTGCCGTAGAAATCCTTCGTGCCACCGCCGCGCAACCGCAGCGCGGCGCCGCGGCCCGCGGCATCGCCGATGCGTTTCTGGAGCGCCTGCAGACTCAAAAGCGCGGCAGCTCGGCGTGCGGCAGCTGGCCGCCTCGCACGCGCATGCGGCCGTACTCGGCGCAACGCGCGAGCGTCGGCACGGCCTTGCCCGGGTTGAGCAGGCGCGCCGGATCGAAGGCCGCCTTTACCGCATGGAACATCTCGAGCTCGTCGGGCTGGAACTGCACACACATCTGGTTGATCTTCTCGACGCCCACGCCGTGCTCGCCGGTGATGGTGCCGCCCATCTCGACGCATTTTTCCAGCACCTCGGCAGCGAACAGCTCGGTGCGATGAAGTTCGTCGGCATTGTTCGCATCGAACAGGATCAGCGGATGCAGGTTGCCGTCGCCGGCATGGAACACGTTGGGGCAGCGCAGGCCGTACTTCCTCTCCATCTGCGCGATGAAGTGCAGCATCTCGCCCAAGCGCTTGCGCGGAATCGTGCCGTCCATGCAGTAATAGTCGGGCGAGATGCGGCCGGCCGCGGGAAACGCCGCCTTGCGGCCCGACCAGAAGCGCAACCGCTCGGCCTCGTCGCGCGACACCGTCATGCGCGCGGCGCCCGAACGCTCGAGCACCGCTTTCATTCGGGCGATCTCGTCTTCCACCTCCTCCGGCGTGCCATCGGACTCGCACAGCAGGATGGCTGCCGCCTCGAGGTCGTATCCCGCGCCGACGAATTCCTCCACCGCGCGCGTCGCCGCCTTGTCCATCATTTCCAGCCCCGCCGGGATGATGCCGGCGGCGATCACGTCGGCGACCGCCTGGCCGGCCTTCCCCACGTCGTCGAACGAGGCCATGATTACGCGCGCGCATTGCGGCTTGGGCAGCAGCTTGACGCTCACTTCCGTCAGCACGACCAGCATGCCCTCGGAACCGATGGCGAGCGCGAGCAGGTCGTAGCCCGGCGCATCGGGCGCCTCGGAGCCGAGCTCGATCGGCTCGCCGCGCATGGTGAAGCCGCGCACGCGCACCACGTTGTGCACCGTGAGGCCGTATTTCAGGCAGTGCACGCCGCCGGAGTTTTCCGCCACGTTGCCGCCGATGGTGCATGCGATCTGGCTGGAAGGATCCGGGGCGTAGTACAGGCCGTAAGGCTCGGCGGCCTCCGAGATCGCGGCGTTGCGAACGCCGGGCTGGACCACCGCGACGCGCGCGCGCGAATCGACCCTCAAGATGCGCATGAACTTCGCCATGGAAAGCAGTACGCCATCGCCCGGCGGCAGCGCGCCGCCCGACAGGCCGGTGCCGGCACCGCGCGGCACTACCGGTACGCCCATTGCCGTGCAGGTCTGCAGGACGCGCTGCACTTGCTCCTCGGTTTCTGGGAGCGCCACTACCATCGGGACCTGGCGGTAAGCCGTAAGCCCGTCGCATTCGTACGGTCGGGTGTCCTCCTCTTCCCACAGCACCGCACGTTCAGGCAAGAAGGCACGCAAGGCCCTGGCGACTTCACGCTGGCGCGCGATGTCAATGCGTTCTAGAGATAGGGCTTCGACCACTTCAGGCCTTCGAGGGTGTCACCCTCGGGATTGTATTCGCAACCGATCCAGCCGGAGTAGCCGATGCGGTCGATGTGCGAGAGCAGGAACGCGAAGTTGATCTCGCCCGTGCCGGGCTCATGCCGACCCGGCACGTCGGCGAGCTGCATGTGGCCGATGCGCGGCAGCAGCCGCTCAATGGTCGCGGCGAGATTGCCCTCCATGACCTGCATGTGGAACAGGTCGTACTGGATGAACGCATTGCCGGCCCCGACCTCGTCGAGCGTGCGCTGCGCCTGCGCGCTGCCCGTGAGAAAGCAGCCGGCGAGCGTGCGCTCGCTCAGCGGCTCGATCAGCAGCTGCATGCCCTCGTCCGAGAGACGCCTGGCGGCATAGCTCAGGTTGGACACATACGTGTCCTGCAGTCGCGCGCGATCGGCGCCCCGAGGAACCACGCCTGCCATGCAATGCAGCCGCTTGCAGCCCACCGCGCGCGCGTAGCGCACTGCGATCTCGAGGTCGTCGCGGAAGCGGGCTTCACGACTGGGCAAGCACGCGGTGCCGTGCTCGCTGCGCTGCGGGTCGCCGCGCGGCATGTTGTGAAGCACGACCTCGACGCCTGCATCGCGCGCTCTGGCCGCGAGCTCGTCGGGCTTCCATGCATACGGGTACTGGTATTCAACCGCGCGAAAGCCCGCATTGGCGGCAGCGGCGAAGCGATCCAGGAATTCGAGCTGCGGGAACAGCGTCGATAGATTCGCGGCGAGCTTCGGCATAATGGCAGCATAACTTGAAAAATCGCCGCTTGATCCACGTGGCCGTTCTCGTTCTTGCGCTCGCCGCGTCCGGGCCGGCGGCGGCTGCCGACGGCGCTGCGGTGCCGTGGTGGATCTGGCCGATCGCGCTGTTTGTCGCGAGCTTTATTATCGGCATCGTCGCGGTGCTGGCCGGCGTCGGCGGCGGCGTGCTGTTCGTGCCCATCGTCGGCAGCTTTTTCCCCTTCCATCTGGACTTCGTGCGCGGCGTCGGGCTGCTGTTCGCGCTGTCCGGCACGCTCGCCGCGGGCCCGATGCTGTTGCGCACGGGGATGGCGAATCTGCGGCTGGTCATGCCGCTCGCGCTCGCGGGCTCGATCGCCTCGCTCGCGGGAGCAGTGGTCGGCCTGTCGGTAGCGACCGACCTCCTGCAGATTGCGCTCGGGGTCACCGTGATCGCCATCGCCTTCATGCTCTGGGCCATGAAAGTCGCCGACTTCGGCCTGGTGGAGTCCGACGCGCTCGGCGAGCTGCTTCGCCTGAGGGGCGAGTTCGAGGATCCCGCCGCCGGCATGCGCATCGACTGGCGTACCCGCCGCACGGCGGCCGGCCTTGCCGCGTTCGCCGCCATCGGCTTCTTCGGCGGCGTGTTCGGCCTGGGCGCCGGCTTCGCCAACGTCCCCGCGCTGAATCTCCTGATGGCGGCGCCGATGAAGGTCGCGGTCGGCAGCAGCGGCCTGATCATCTCGATCATCAACAGCTCCGCGGCATGGGTCTACATCCATCGCGGCGCATTGCTTCCGATGCTCGCGGTGCCGTCCATTCTCGGCGTCATGCTCGGTTCGCGCATCGGCGCACGCCTGCTGCGCGTGACGCCTGCGGCGGTCGTCCGGCGGCTGGTCATCGCCGTCATGCTGCTTGCCGGAGCACGCGCCTTGCTGAGAGGCCTTGGAATATGGACGTGAAACCGCACGACGAGCACATTCAGCGTCTGTACGCGCGCTGGCTCAATGCCGCCACCAAAACCGGATTTGCCGCCTCGCTATGCGCTTTTTTGCTTTACGTCTCGGGCGCCCTGCCGCCTTACGTGCCGCTGGAACGCCTGCCCGAGCTGTGGGGCTTGCCGGTGGGGCGCTTCCTCGAGCAGACCGGGGCTCCGACAGGGTGGAGCTGGGTCGCGATGATGGATCACGGCGACTACCTCAGCCTTGCCGCAGTTGCATTATTCGGTCTCATTACGCCAGTCTGCTACACGCGCATCGTGGCCCCGCTTTGGCGGCATGGCGAGCGGCTACAGGCCGCGCTGGCCATCGCACAGATCGCAGTGCTGGCAGCCGCCGTCTCGGGGCTGTTCGCCGGTGGCTAGCGACGCGTGCTAGACTTTTTTCGCTGCAAACCCACCATACAAAGAGGGGAAAACAATGGGTGCCATCTTTCAATCCTTGGGACGTACTATCACCGCGGGCGTCGTTGTCCTGATTGTCCTGCTTGTTATCGCCGGAGCCATCACCGGTAGCTGGGTTGGAGTTGCGAACCACAGCTGGTGGCAATTCGCCTTGCGCTGGCTGCACGTGACCGCAGGCGTGATGTGGATCGGGATTCTTTGGTACTTCAACTTCGTGCAGATCCCGTCGATGCCGAAGATTCCTGACGAGCAAAAGCCGGCGATCGGCAAGGTGATCGCGCCGGCAGCGCTGTTCTGGTTCCGCTGGGCCGCGATGGCGACCATCGTCCTCGGGGTGATTCTGGCGTCGATGAACGGCTACCTGGCGCAGGCGCTGATGCTGCAGAAGGGATTTTTAGCCATCGGACTCGGCGCGTGGCTCGGCATCATCATGTGGTTCAACGTCTGGTTCATCATCTGGCCGAATCAGAAGAAAGCGCTCGGCATGGTCCAGGTGACACCGGAAGAGAAGACCAAGGCGGCGCGCGTGGCGATGCTCACCTCGCGCTTCAACACCATGCTCTCTCTCCCGATGCTCTATTTCATGGTGGCGCAGTCGCACGGCGGCCTCTAGGCCGGCCACCGCCATGCTCGAAATTCGGGGCCCCACGCGGGCCCCGTTTCATTCTTATGCACCAAAGCTTTGGCAGGTCTGGTGGCTATACGGGATTCCGATGGGCCTGGTGGCCGCTACCCTATTTGCCGTCGCGGAAAACGCTCGCGAAGCCGGCCAAGCGTACTGGGGCGATCTGCTCGATATAGCCCGCCTGGCCGTCTATTGGTTCTGGTTCCGGCTGGTTTGGAAATACTCGCGCAACGTCGGGCTGCGGGTCTGGACCTTTATGGCCCGCGCGGCCGCCGTGGCCGGGTTGGTCGCGATGGCATTGTCCTAGCGGGGCCGCTCCAGCCCGCCGAGCTTGACTCCCGGCTTGATGCCGCGCTGCGCAAACCAGCCGCGGTTCATCTCCAGCGCATAGCGCGCCGGCTGCGCGGCGCAGTGCGACTGCTCGCTGTGCGGCTGCATGTCGGCGATGTTGATGATCGCGCCCCGCTCGTCCAGAAACGCCACCGACAGCGGGATCAGCGTGTTCTTCATCCACATGCAGTGGATCGCCGCCTCGTCGAACACGAACAGCATGCCGTCGTTCTGGCCGAGGGATTTGCGGTGCATCAACCCTTGGGCACGGGTGGGGAAATCCGCCGCCACCTCGGCGCGGATCAGGTGCATGCCAGCGCTGAGCTGGACCGTCGGCAGCGGCTGCGCCAGCGCCGGCATGGCAAGCGCCGCGAGCGTTATGAGAACAGCGCGCATGGAAATAAAAAAGGCAGGGACAGGCCCTGCCTTTGCGTCGTTCGGAAGCGGGTTACTTCTTCTGGTCCATCTTGTCCGACTTGCCCATCTTGTCGGACTTCTTCTTCTCGGTCTTCGCCTTGGCTTTTTTCTCGCCCTTGGCAGCCTTCTTCTCCGTCTTTTCCATCTTCTTGTCTTGCGCGACGGCACTCGACGCCGCGAAGGCGGAAGCGGTCACGGCCGCAAACATCGCGGCGACGATCACGGACAGCAGCTTGCTCATTTCGATCTCTCCTGGTTGGTTTTCGAAAACGGGTCGACGCGACGAGTCGAGCGGCTACCCGGGCCCAATAACGCACCACGGCCCCCGCCGTTGACCGCGCCGTACGCGGGTTATAACCCCTTGTTTTCATGCCGTCTCGCGACGAAGCGTATGATTTTCCGGCGATCGCTTCGCGTCGCGGCAGTCTTATATAATTTATCTTTTATCCCACAGGCCCCATGGCTTACCAACACATCAAGATCCCCACCGGTGGCGAAACGATCCGGGTGAACAAGGATTTCTCGCTGTCGGTGCCCGACCAGCCGATCGTTCCTTACATCGAGGGCGACGGCACCGGCGTCGATATCACTCCGGTCATGCTGAAGGTCGTCGATGCCGCGGTGAAGAAGGCCTACGCCGGCAAGCGCAGGATCGTCTGGATGGAGATGTTCGCCGGCGAGAAGGCGTGCAAGGTCTACGGCGAGAACGTGTGGCTGCCGGAGGAGACCCTTCAGGCGGCAAGAGAGTTCGTGGTGTCGATCAAGGGGCCGCTCACCACGCCGGTCGGCGGCGGCATCCGCTCGATCAACGTCGCGCTACGGCAGGAGCTCGACCTCTACGTCTGCCTGCGGCCGGTGCGCTGGTTCAAGGGCGTGCCCTCGCCGGTCAAGGCGCCCGACAAGGTCAACATGGTGATCTTCCGCGAGAACGCCGAGGACATCTATGCCGGCATCGAATGGCCTGCGAAGTCGCCCGAGGCGAAGAAGGTGATCGACTTTCTCACCCGCGAGATGAAAGTGAAGAAGATCCGCTTCCCCGAGTCGTCGGCGATCGGCATCAAGCCGGTGTCCATCGAGGGCTCGGAACGCCTCATCCGCAAGGCTTACCAGTACGCCATCGACCACCAGCGCAAGTCGGTCACGCTGGTTCACAAGGGCAATATCCAGAAGTTCACCGAGGGCGGCTTTCGCGACTGGGGCTACGCATTGGCGCAGCGGGAGTTCGGCGCCAAGCCGATCGATGGCGGGCCGTGGTGCAGCTTGAAGAACCCGAAGAGCGGCGAGGACATCGTCGTGAAGGACGTGATTACGGACGCCTTCCTGCAGCAGATCCTGCTCAGGCCGGCGGAATACGACGTGATCGCGACCCTGAACCTCAACGGCGACTATATTTCGGACGCGCTCGCCGCCGAGGTGGGCGGGATCGGCATCGCTCCGGGCGCCAACATGAGCGACACCGTGGCCATGTTCGAGGCCACCCACGGCACCGCACCCAAGTATGCAGGCAAGGACTACGTCAACCCGGGTTCCGAGATCCTTTCGGCCGAGATGATGCTGCGCCACATGGGTTGGGTGGAGGCCGCGGACACCATCATCCGCTCCATCGAGAGAACCATCATGGACAAGATCGTCACCTACGACTTCGCCCGCTTGATGCAAGGAGCAAAACAGGTGTCCTGCTCCGGCTTCGGGCAGGCAATGATAGAAAGGATGTAGCAACAAAAAAGGCCGCCTTCAGGGCGGCCTTTTTGCTTGAGCGTTCCCCTTAGACCTTCTGGATGTTGGAGGCCTGTTTCCCCTTCGGCCCCTGCACCACGTCGAAGCTGACTTTCTGGCCTTCTTTGAGGGTCTTGAAGCCGGCCATGTTGATAGCGGAAAAATGCGCGAACAAGTCCTCGCTGCCGTCATCCGGCGTGATGAAGCCGTAGCCTTTCGCGTCGTTGAACCACTTCACGGTGCCTGTTGCCATGCTCTCTCCCTGTCTTGTTGATTGAGCTACCGGGCGTTGACCCGAGCCATGCCTGGAACTCCACGACCCCGCCGCCCTATGGCGAAACAGACAGCCTGAATCCAAACACAGGCGCCCTTTTACGCGCCCCGCCGGGCTGCGTCAAGGGCCGTGCCCGAAGTGTCGCTTGTGCGCCAACGTCGTGAAAAAGCACCGTAATCCGCCCCGCATGTCCCCATCATCGCATTGCACGGGCCCCCCACATTGATTAGGATAGACCGCAAGCAGGCGACTGAAACGGAGCGGGAACGGGCGAGCATAGAGATTGTCCGATTTCGGGGGGCAAACGGGCGCGTAGCAAGGCGGCATGGCGCAGTTCAAGGACGACACGATACTGGAGGCGCAGCGCAGCAAGCTGAAGCCTCCGCCGATGTTCAAAGTCATGCTGCTGAATGATGACTACACGCCGATGGAGTTCGTAGTGGTGGTGCTGCAGAAGTTCTTCGGTATGACACGGGAGCGGGCCACCCAGGTCATGCTGAAGGTGCATCGGGAAGGCATTGGAGTCTGTGGGGTTTATCCCCGCGACGTCGCGGCCACCAAGGTGCAGCAAGTCGCGGCATACTCCCGAAAGCATCAACACCCGCTGCAGTGCGTAATGGAAGAGACATAACCGCAGGAAGAGACATAACCGCAGGAAGAGACATAACCGCAGGAAGAGACATAACCGCAGGAAGAGACATAACGGCAGGAAGAGACGTAACGGCAGGAGGAAAGGAAACGTAAGGAAATGATTGCCCAGGAGCTAGAAGTCAGCCTGCACATGGCGTTCGTCGAGGCGCGCCAGAAGCGCCACGAGTTCATCACCGTCGAACACCTGCTCCTAGCGCTGCTCGACAATCCGACCGCCGCCGAAGTGCTGCGCGCCTGCGGCGCCAACATGGACGAGCTGCGCAAGAACCTGACCCAGCACATCGCCGAGCAGACGCCGCGCATCGCCGCCGACCGCGAGGTCGACACCCAGCCGACGCTCGGCTTCCAGCGGGTGATCCAGCGCGCAATCCTGCACGTTCAATCATCGGGCAAGAAAGAGGTGACGGGGGCCAACGTGCTGGTCGCCATCTTCGGCGAGAAGGACTCGCACGCGGTGTATTTCCTCCAGCAGCAGGGGATCGCGCGGCTCGACGTCGTCAACTATATCTCGCACGGCATCACCAAGACGCCGCAGGCCCATCAGGGCAAGGGCGAGCAGGAGGCCGACCAGGAAGGCCAGGCCGAGACCTCGAACAGCCCGCTCGACAACTACACCCAGAACCTGAACGCGCTGGCGCTCGCCGGCAAGATCGACCCGCTGATCGGCCGCGACCGGGAGCTCGAGCGCGTGGTGCAGACGCTGTGCCGCCGGCGCAAGAACAACCCGTTGCTGGTCGGCGAGGCCGGCGTCGGCAAGACCGCCATCGCCGAGGGCCTGGCACGCCGCATCGTCGAGGGCAGCGTGCCGGACCTGCTCGCCAAGTGCACCGTGTACGCGCTCGACATGGGCGCGCTGCTGGCCGGCACGAAATACCGCGGCGACTTCGAGCAGAGACTGAAGGCGGTGCTGAAGCAGCTCGTCGATAACCCCAACGCGATCCTGTTCATCGACGAGATTCACACCGTGATCGGCGCCGGCGCGGCCTCCGGCGGCACGCTGGATGCGTCGAACCTGCTCAAGCCGGTGCTTTCCAACGGCCAGCTGAAGTGCATCGGCGCCACGACCTACAACGAGTACCGCGGCGTGTTCGAAAAAGATCACGCGCTGTCGCGTCGCTTCCAGAAAATCGACGTCGTAGAACCATCGGTCGACGAGACGGTTGAAATTCTGAAAGGCCTGAAGACCCGCTTCGAGGCCCACCATAGCGTCAAGTACACCGCCAACGCCCTGACGACCGCCGCCGAGCTGTCGGCGCGCTACATCAACGACCGTCACTTGCCGGACAAGGCGATCGACGTCATCGACGAGGCCGGCGCCGCGCAGCGGATTGCGCCCAAGGCGAAGCAGAAGAAGATCATCGGCAAGTCCGAGATCGAAGAGATCATCGCCAAGATCGCCCGCATCCCGCCGAGAAGCGTTTCGACCGACGACCGCAGCGCGCTCGCTAATCTCGACCGCGACCTCAAGGCCGTGGTGTTCGGCCAGGACCAGGCGATCGACGCTCTGGCCTCGGCGATCAAGATGGCGCGCTCGGGCCTCGGCAACCCGCAGAAGCCGATCGGGAATTTCCTGTTCTCGGGACCCACCGGCGTCGGCAAGACGGAAGTGGCGCGGCAGCTCGCCTACTGCATGGGCAAGATCG
>Ga0209220_1000220_pt1 | contig 24120 bp, 26 predicted proteins | sample BlaSpr_A8_OM3_M3_FD_187984 | JGI IMG/M metagenome (GOLD analysis project Ga0209220, IMG submission 187984) | Forest soil microbial communities from Thunder Bay, Ontario, Canada - Black Spruce, Ontario site 2_A8_OM3_M3 (SPAdes) (version 2) | ecosystem: Environmental > Terrestrial > Soil > Boreal... | reverse complement strand
CGCGCACCAGCCAGTACGCGCCTTCGAGCGGATCGCCGAGCGAGACGTAGAGGTCGCGCGTCAGGCCGGGATCGATGGCGGCCTCGGTCATCGGCATCTCCTGCACGGTGTAGATGCGCTTCTCGGGGTAGAGCACGGTGACCGGCTTGCCTTCGCGGCTCACCGCTATCCTGGCGCGCGCGGCCCGGTAATTCGGCCCGCCCGCCGTCGACACGTCCTCGAGGAGGAAGGTATAGCCGGCGAGCTCGACCGAGTCGCCGGGCTTCATCTTCAGGTCCTTCTCGGTTTCGTAGCCCTTCACCAGGGTCACGCCGACGACGAACACCGCGACGCCGAGATGCGCCACCACCATGCCGAGATGGGCGCGCGAGTGCGTCGGCCTTTTTTTCCACGCAAGGAAGGCAGTCGATGCAACCCAAACTGCAAGCGCGAGGCCGAAGCCGACCAAAGCGCTCCAGCGGCCGAAGGCGAACGGCAGCAGCAAGCCGACCGCGAGGCTCACGCCGAGCGCCCAGCGCAGCAGCACCGCGAGCTCGGGCAGGCTCGCGCGCTTCCAGCGCGCGAGCGGAGCGACACCCATCAGGAACAGCGCCGGCGCCATCAGCGGCACGAACACCGCCTCGAAGTATGGCGGCCCGACCGAGATCTTGCCGGCGCCGAGCGCGTCGAGCACCAGCGGGTATAGCGTGCCGAGCATCACCGAGGCGGCGGCGACAACGAGCAGCACGTTGTTCGCGAGCAGCCCCGACTCGCGCGAAACAAGCTCGAAGCTGCCGCCCAGACCGATGCGCGAAGTGCGCCACGCGAAGAGCACCAGGGCGCCGCCGATCAGCAGCGCAAACAGCGCGAGGATGAAGATGCCGCGCTTGGGATCCACCGCAAAGGCGTGCACCGAGGTGAGCACGCCCGAGCGAACCAGAAAGGTGCCCAGCAGGCTCAGCGCGAAGGCGACGATGGCGAGCAGCACGGTCCAGCTGCGAAAAGTCCCCCGCTTCTCGGTCACGGCGAGCGAATGGATCAGCGCGGTGCCGACCAGCCACGGCATGAACGAGGCGTTCTCCACCGGGTCCCAGAACCACCAGCCGCCCCAGCCGAGCTCGTAGTAGGCCCAGCCGCTGCCAAGCGCGATGCCGACGGTGAGAAAGGCCCAGGCCACCGTCGTCCACGGGCGCGACCAGCGCGCCCAGGTCGCGTCGAGCTTGCCGGAAAGCAGCGCTGCGACGGCGAAGGCAAACGCGACGGAGAAGCCGACGTAGCCCATGTAAAGCATCGGCGGGTGCAGCACCATGCCCGGGTCCTGCAGCAGCGGATTGAGATCGCGTCCATCGACCGCCGGCGGCAGCATCCGGTCGAAGGGGTTCGACGTGAAGAGGAGGAAGGCGAGGAACCCCGCGCTCACCAGTCCCATCACGCCCAGCACGCGCGCCACCATCTCCTCGGGCAGTTGCGTGCTGAACAGGCTCACCGCCGTCATCCACACGCCGAGCATCAGCACCCACAGCAGGAGCGAGCCTTCATGCCCGCCCCACACGCCTGCGATGCGGTACTGCAGCGGAAGCGCGCTGTTGGAGTTCATGGCGACGTAGGCCACCGAGAAGTCGTTCGCCACGAAGGCGTAAGTCAGGCAGCCGAAGGCAAAGGCGACGAGCAGCCCCTGCGCCTGCGCGGCCGGCCGCGCGACCGCCATCCATCCAAGGTTTTGTCTTGATGCTCCGAGAAGAGGGAAGAACGACTGCGCCAAGGCGACGACGAGCGCGAGCGAGAGGGCGAATTGACCGAGTTCTGGAATCATTTTCTCTGTACCGTGCGTTGCGCCTTCTCCACCGCATGCGCGGCTTCGGGCGGCATGTAATTCTCGTCGTGCTTGGCGAGAACTTCACTCGCGCGGAACAGGCCATCGGCGCCGAGCTGACCCTGCGCGACCACGCCCTTGCCTTCCCGAAACAGGTCCGGCAGCTGGCCGCGGTAGGTCACGCGCATGCTCTTTGCCGTGTCTGTTACCGTGAACTCCACGTTGACGCCCTCGCGCTTCAAGCTGCCGGGGACCACCATGCCGCCAATCCGGAAAGTGCGCCCCTGGGGCGCCTCCTTCGCGGCGACCTGCGAAGGCGTGAAGAAGAACACCAGGTTCTTCTGGAAGGCCGCCAGCACCAGCGCCGCCGCCACACCGAGCGCCACGACACCCAGCCCGATCGCCGCCATACGCTTATGCCGGGGTTTCACGATTTTTGGGCTTTCCGCACTCGTTTCATCAGGAATGCAACCTCTAGCGCCATCAAGGCAAAAGTTACGCCGTAAGCACCCCACACGTAGAGCGCGTAGCCCCCCATCGCAAAAAATTCGCTCATTCATTCTCCATGATGATGCAGCGCACCCGCACCAGCGCCACCGCGATGCTGTACATCCAGAAGGCAAGCGCCATGATCAGCATGCCGGTCAGCATCGTCGCCGCCATGCTGGGCGCCCGGGTCAGGCTCACGGACGCGCCCTGGTGCAGCGTGTTCCACCACTGTACTGAGTAATAGATGATGGGAACGTTCACTATACCGACGATCGCGAACAGCGCGCCGGCGCGTTCCGCCCGCCGCCGCTCGTCGATCGCCGCCTGCAGCGCCATGAAGCCGAAGTACAGGAACAGCAGGATCAGCTCCGACGTAAGGCGCGCGTCCCAGACCCACCAGGTGCCCCAGGTCGGCTTGCCCCAGAACGAACCGGTCCACAGCGCGACAAAGGTGAACAGTGCGCCGGTCGGCGCCAGGGCGCTCGCCATCATGTGGGAGAGCCGCGTGTTGAACGCGAGGCCCATTGCCGCCCAAAACGCCATCACGACGTAGATGAACATCGACATCCATGCCGCCGGGACGTGGATGAAGATGATGCGGTAGGCCTCGCCCTGCTGCGCGTCGGTCGGCGCGACGAAAAAACCGATGTAGAGGCCCACGGCGCATAGCACAGCCGCCGCCGCGCCGCACCATCGCGCGATCACTCCTGCGAGAGGAAAGAACGTCTGCGGCGACGCATACCAGAACCACTTCATGCTTTGTGCAGTCATTCCACGGAAATCCGCAATGCCGCCGCGATCGCCCAGGGAGCGAACGCGGCCGCGACGATCAGCAGCGCGGCGAGCAGCAGGAGCTGTCCGTCCGGGGCCAGCCCCGCGGCCGCCATGTCGACGCTTCCCGCCCCCATGATCAGCACCGGGACATACAGCGGCAGCACCAGCAGCGACAGGAGCACGCCGCCGCCCCTCAGCCCGAGCGTCAGGGCGGCGCCGATCGCGCCGATCATGCTGAGCACCGGCGTGCCGAGGAGCAATGATAATGCAAGCACGCCGAAGAGCGTCGCCGGAAGATCGTACTGCAGCGCGATGAGCGGCGCGATCAGCACCAGCGGCAGGCCCGAGACCAGCCAGTGAGCGAAGGCCTTCGCGGCGGCGATGACGCCGAGCGGCTCCGAACTCAGCAGCAGCTGCTCGAGCGTGCCGTCGGCATGATCGGCGGCGAACACGCGCCCGAGCGAAAGCATGGAAGAAAGCAGGGCCGCCACCCAGATCACGCCCGGCGCGATGGAGCGCAGCAGGTTCGGCTCGGCGCCGATGCCCAGCGGAAACAGGCTGGTGACGATCACGAAGAACAGCAGCGCCGTCGCGACGTCGCTGCGGCGCCGCAGCGCGAGCAGCAGGTCGCGATAGACGATGCAGCGCGCCGCGGCCAGCACGTCAAGCCTGCGCACCGAGATCGATGACGCGCGCCACGGCTGCCTCGATCTTCGCTTCCTGGTGCGTGGTGTAGACGACCGTGGCGCCGTGCGCCACGTGCCGCGCGATCGTCTCCTCCGTGAGGCGCGCGGCTTCCGCGTCGAGCGCCGAGAACGGCTCGTCGAGCAGCCACAACGGGAGCGACTCGCTCAGCGCGAGCCTGGCGAGCGCCGCGCGGCGCCGCTGGCCTTGCGACAGCCGTCTCGCAGGAACAGGGTTGTGCGGCAATCCGAATCGGTCGAGTGCGTGCTGGATTGTTCGAGAAGAAACCGCGAGCCCGGCGAGCCTGCAGGTAATCGCCAGGTTCTCCGCCGCGGTGAGGTCGTCCTTCACCGCCGGGGCGTGGCCGATGTAGACAAGCTGCTTGGAGTATTCCTCGCGCAGGCGCCGGATTTCGGCTCCTTCCCATGAAACATAACCTGAAGTGGGAGACAGCAATCCGCAAAGGATGCGCAGGAGACTCGTCTTGCCGCTGCCGTTGGGTCCGGCAAGCCTCAGCAGCTCGCCGCCGCGCAGCGCGAACGACAGTCCGCGGAAAAGTATCCTCCCGCCGCGCTCGCACTCTAATTCGGCCGCCTCCAGCACCCCGGTATTGTTGCAGACTTACGGCAACTTCATGGCTCGGATGCTTGCGTCGGCGCCGATTCCCAATGTCCTGACGAACGAAACGTGGTGGCCGCGGGTGGTGATGTTGTCGTCGTGCACCGCGAAGCCGACGTTATAAACGCCGCCCTCTTTCAGCGCCTTGTCGTCGCTGTTGGCGAGGTTGAGCGGCCGGACGATCACGACCGTCCACATGCCGTCTTTCCAGCTCGCGATCGCGTTGTTGTCCGCCGCTGAACCGCTCGCGTCCTCCCGGCTGATGACGTAATCGGGCACCATGTCGCCCTCTTTCCAGCCGGCATTCGGATCGAACGGCACGGCGTTCTTTTCGCGGATCAGGAAATGCTCGCCTTTTCGTAGTTGGTCGGCGGTAATCGACTTGTAGCCGGTCTTCTTGGCGTCCCACATGAACTTCGGCGCATGCGTGTTCGCATCGGCGTTGCTGCTGAACATGTCCCGCCCGGCATCGGAGTTGCGATACTCGAGGACGTAGCCGTCGTCGGCCATGCCGACGCCGTTCGAGCGATGTGCACGCCACTGGATCAGGTCGACGAATCCGCCTTCGGCCTTGATTTTGGCGATCTCCTCGAGCGTCTTGCCTGTGCGCCAGTCGCCCGGATTGGTGCGCGTCGCGGGCAGGTACTTGCGCAGATCGTTCTTCTTGATCGCCGAGAGCAACGCGTTCGCCTTGGCGTCGTCCGGCGAAACGGTCTTCGGCATATCGCGCTGGCCGTCGTGGCAGGTGAGCCAACAACCCTGCCTGGAGAAGCCCGGCACCTTGCCGTCATCGATCATCAGCGTCATGCGGTCCTCGTAGATGCCGGGCTGCTTGCCCTCCCGCACGACCTGGTCGAGCTTCGGATAGCCGTAGACCTTCCACTCCTTGCCGTCGAAGCGCAGGTACTGGTGCTCGGTTCCCGGATACGGGTTGAGCGTCTTCCACTGGAACCGGAAGTATGCGTTTTTCGCGTCAAAGGCTGCCCGCACGCCGAGATCGATCCAGCCATTTTTTCCTTTCACGGGCGTGGGCTCGAGCGGACCGCCTTTCACCAGGCTGTTGCCCATGCTCTTCTCGTCGCCCTCATGGCAGCGCACGCAGGCCTGGCCGTCCTGGACAGCTTTCGCGCCCTTGCCCTTCTCGTGGTCGTTGCGCAGCCATTCGTAGGAAGACTGGCCGGGATAGAACAGCGTCACCGTCACGGCGGGAATCTTCGTCCAGTCGATGGCCGCGGGATCCACCGCGACGGCAGAGGTGGCGGCGAGGATCGTCAGGCTCATTGCACAGATCGGCTTTTTCATATGGCCTCCGGTATTGCACTGTGATTCCTCTGCGCCCGACGGGGTTGATGCAGATCAAACCAGTCCTGTCTCGCCTTTCTATGCTGGCGTAGGCAGGTGCAAGAGGAGACTGGCCATGAGCAAGCAGATGACGGTGGCATGCATGATCGCCTGCGCGGCCCTTGCTGCGGGCGGCGCAGCCCGGGCGCAAACCGGCGAGCGCAGCGGCGAGCAGATCGTAAAAATGCAGTGCGCGAAGTGTCATCAGACCGGCGTTTCCGGCGCGCCCAGGGTCGACGACCGGGCCGCCTGGGCGCTGCGCATGAAGCAAGGCCTCGATGCGACCGTCCGCTCGGCGATCCGCGGACACGGCGCAATGCCGGCGCGGGGCGGCATGGCCGATCTCACCGACACGGAGCTGCGCGCCGCGATCCTCTACATGTTCTATCCGGCGGGGTCCAAGCCGGACGCCGGCGGCTGAACCAGCCAACATGAACCGGCACAGGCCTGCTGCTACAGCGCCATCCGCCGCCGCAGCTCCTTGTAGCGTTCTTCGGGGCTGGCTCCGAAGAGCGGGTCATGACCCGCCGGCACAGCCTGCGCCACAGCCGCCCACTCTTCCGGGGTCAGGCTCTCGGCTGCGCGCCTAAGGACTTCCTTCTCCTCCGTGGCAATGTGGCTGCGGTAATACAGAACATACGTCGCAGCAGTGGCCTCTACCTGGGCGCGGGGGACGACCGCCCCCTCGACGATCTCGTTGAGGTACTTGAGCAGCATCTCGCCCGCTTGAGCGAGCACGCGATGCTCCTGGCTCAGGTGTTCAAGCTCCAGCTGCATGCCGGGACGTCGCTGCGCCAGAAAAGCGAACGCAGCATCTTCACGCGGATGATGAACGCGGTCCGTGTAGTGCCGGAGGTACTCGATGATATCGAACATCGCTTCATAATTCGGCCGCTCGCCCGTGTGAAATACCTCGACCTGCTGTTGCAGCAAATCCAGCAGGCGACCGAAGTAAACGTGCTCGGTGTGCCATGCGGCGAGGGGGGTGCTCATCCCAAGCGTCCTCTCACATCATTCCGAGGGTCTTCGGCAGCCAGGTCGACAGCCCCGGCCAGTACGTCACGATCACGAGGAAGACCACCATGGTCGCCAGCCAGGGCAGCACAGCCATTGTGAGATCGGTGATGCTCAGCTTGGAAATCCCGCTCGCGACGTACAGGTTGAGGCCGACCGGCGGATGGCACAGGCCGACTTCCATGTTGGCGTCGATCAGGATGCCGAAATGCACCGAGTCGATGCCCAGCCGCATCGCCGCCGGATGCAGGATCGGCGCGAAGATCAGGATGATCGAGGAAGGATCCATCACGTTTCCGGCGAGCAGCAGCACCACGTTGACGCAGGCCAGGAACGCCACCTGCCCGAGCTCCTTGGCGAGGATCCAGTCCGCCATCGCCTGCGGGATGTTCTCGTGCGACATCAGGAACGAGAACAGCACCGCATTGGTAATGATGTAGAGCAGCATCGCGCTCAGGTTGGCGGCGGTCAGGAGGACTTTCGGCACCTCCTTGAGCGACAGGTCCTTGTACACGAACACCGAAATCCAGAACGCGTAGACCGCACTCATGGCCGCCGCTTCGGTTGCCGTGAACATTCCCGAGTAGATGCCGCCGATGATGATCACCACGAGCATCAGTCCCCACAGGCTCTCGCGGAAGGTGTTCCAGCGTTGCGCCCAGTTCGCTTTCGGCATGCGCGGGTAGCCCCGCTTTTTCGCGAGGTACCAAGTGACGCTGCAGAGCATTACGGTGAGCAGAATTCCCGGTATGAGCCCGGCCACGAAAAGCGCGCCGATGGACGTGTTGGTGGAGATCGCGTAGATGACCTTCGGGATCGAAGGCAGCATCAGGATGCCGAGCGAGCCCGCGGTGACAATGACCGCGGCGCCGAAGCGCATCGGGTAGCCCTGCCGCACCATCGCCGGCAGCATGATCGAGCCGATAGCCACCACGGTGGCGACGCTCGAGCCGCAGACCAGTGCGAACATCGCGCAGGCCACGATCCCGGCCAGCGCCAGCCCGCCATGAAAGTGCCCGATGATGCTGGTGGCAAAGGCGATCATGCGCTTGGCGACCCCGCCGTGGGTGAGGAAGCTGCCGGCGAGGATGAAAAAAGGGATCGCCATGATCTCGAAGCGCTCGATGCCGGTGAAGAGCTTCAGCGCGACCGCTTCGACCGGGACCCGCGTCAGAAGGAACATGAACGCGAGCACGGTCAGGCCGAGCGCGATGGACACCGGTATCCCGGTGAGCATCAGCGCGATCAGGAGCGCGAAGACGATGCCGACGTTGCCGGTGAACGAGACGGCCAGCAGGATCGCGACGATCCCGATGAGCCAGGTGGCCGCGCGTTTTTCGCTCATCGGCGCCGAGCCGGCCGCCGCCACCACCACCGCCGGGACGCTCATTTCGCGCCCGCCTTCGCAGGCACGGGCTCGAACGGCTGCTCGGTCTGGTCATGCAGGCCTTCGACATGGGTGGGATCGTGGTGCGGCAGCTCGCCGCTGCGCACGAAGTTCCATGTCACCTGCAGGAAGCGGAAGCACATCAGGAAGGAGCCGAGCGGCACCGCCGAGTACACGATCCATGTCGGCCACTCCAGATCCGGCGTCGTCGGTCCCTGCGGCAGGTCTCCGGTGCCGAATCCGAGCGCGGTGAACACGGCGTAGTGCATGCCGTTCTCCCACACGAAGCGCAGGCCGAGCGTGCCGATGATGCCGGTGAAAACGATGCCACCGAAGAGCGCGACGTAAACCGCCTTCTTGCGCCAGGCGTCCGGCAGGCGGGCCACGAGCACGTCCACGCCGACGTGGATGCCGGTGCGCACGCCGTAAGCCGCGCCGAACTTGCACATCCACACGAACATGAAGATGCACAGCTCCTGCGCCCAGCTGAAGTTGAGCGACAGCAGCCAGTCCTGCACCCCGGGAATGCGGATTCCCGCGGCGTAGCGGTGCAGCACTGCCACGAAGATCGTCGCCGTGGCCGCGCCCATGAGGAAGGTGATGATCCACTCCTCGAGGTGATCGAGCGCCTTCATGGCGTCAGAGCTTGTTGGGATCGAAGCCGATCGCCTTGTACATCGCGTCGAGCGTCTCCTTGCCGATGCGGGCTCCCTGCTCGCGATGCACGCCGATGAGCGCCTTTTTCCAGGCACGCCTTTCCTCCGGCGTCAGCGTGTACACCTGCGTCTTACCCGACTTGCGGACAGCCTCGAGCGCATCGTCGTTTTCTTTCTTGGCGATGTCGTTGGCATAGTCGGTGGCATCCTTCATCGCGCCCTCGAGAGCCGTGCGCACATCGGCGGGCAGGCTGCTCCAGAACTTGCGGTTGACGATCACCGCGTAGCCGACGATGCCGTGGTTCGAGACCGTCGCGTACTTCTGCACCTCGTACATCTTCTGGGTGTAGAGGTTGGACGGCGGATTTTCGGTGCCGTCCACAACGCCCGTCTGGAGCGCCTGGTAGACCTCGGAGAACGCCATCACCTGCGGAATAGCGCCGAGGTCGCGCATCTGCTGGTCGAGCACCTTGGAGGACTGGATGCGCATCTTGAGCCCCTTGAAGTCGGACGGCATCTTCAGCGGCTTGTTAGCACTCATGATCTTGAAGCCATTGTCCCAGTAGGCGAGCCCGGTGATGCCCTTCGGCTCGAGCTTCCTGAACAGCGCCCGCCCTACCGGGCCCTGGGTGACCTTGTGCACGTCGGCGTAGGTGTCGAAGAGAAACGGGAGATCGAAAACCTCGAATTCCCTGGCGCCGAGAGGGCCGAACTTGGCGAGCGACGGGGCGAGCATCTGCACCGCGCCGATCTGCAGCATTTCCATCTCTTCGCCGTCCTTGTACAGGGCGCTGTTGGCGTACACCTCGACCCTGACCCGGCCTTTGGTGCGCTCATCGGCGAGCTTCTTGAAGTATTCCGCCGCCTGTCCTTTCGGGGTGTTCTTCGCCACGACGTGGCTGAACTTGATCACGATCGGCTGCTGTGCTTGCGCCGCACCGAGCACCAGCGCGAGCGCCGCGATTCCCAGCAAGATTCGAAGTTTCATGAGAGTCTCCTTAAGCGGAACCGATGACCGCCAGCAGGTAAGCCGCCGCGACCGTTCCGGCGATTGCAAAGCCGTGAAACAGCGCCTTCAGGCCTGGGCCGACATGGATGCCGAAGTCGTGGAGGCAGTGATACATGCGGTGGCAGCCGTGGAACAGAAACAGCGCGATGACCACGAAGAGCGCGAGCTTGCCGAAGCCGTTCTGCGCGAATGCGAGCATGCGGTCATAGCTCATGGTCTCGTGCGGCAGCAGAAAGCCGAGCGGCACGGCGACGCCGGTGATGAAGATCAGCATCGGACCGGCGAGCGCGGAGAGCATGCCGCCGGCGCCGAACAGCGACCAGAAGATCGGCTTGTTCGAGCGCTTCATGGCCTGACTGCCCAGAACAGCGCAATCGACACCAGCACGGTGGCGACGACGCCCGACACGACGATCAGGCGATCGGGGACGCGCCGGCCGCCAAGGCGTACGAACGGCAGCGTCTTCGGCATCACCTTGAACCAGGTCCAGGAGTGGTAGAGCACGAATGCGAGCGCCGCACTGTGAAAAGCGATCGACAGCGGGCCGGCGAGGCTTTCGCGCCACGCATCAAATTGCGATTTTCCCTGGTAAAGACGAAGCAGGCCGGTCAGCACGACGAGAGCATACAGCGTGATGAATACGCAGCTCGCCTCGCGCGCCATGTACCAGACGTAGAACGGGTTCTTGCGCCACCAGCCGGCCATCGGCCGCACATAAGTCTTCACTTGCGCCATGGCATGAGGAAGTTCTGAAAATAGTCCTTGGTGCTGTTGATCTTGTTCTGGTTGATGGCGCGCGCCGGGTCGACGCCCTTGGGGCAGACCTCGGAGCAGTAGCCCACCAGGGTGCAGCCCCAGACGCCATCCTCGGCGTTGACGATCTCCATGCGCTGCGCCTTGCCCGCGTCGCGCGAGTCCGCGTTGTAGCGGTGCAGCAGCGCAAGCGCGGCAGGGCCGGTGAAGGCCGGGTTGAGCCCATACTGCGGGCAGGCCGCGTAGCAAAGCAGGCAGTTGATGCACTGTGAGTACTGGTAGTACTCGTCCATCTGCTGCGGCGTCTGCAGATAAGTACCCTTGCCAGGATCGGTCTTCGGTATCAGGTAGGGCTTGATCGATTCAAGCTTCTTCAGGAAATCGCTCTGGTCGATGACCAGGTCGCGCACGATCGGGAAATGGTTGAGCGGCTCGACCCTCACGCCCCGCGGATAGTAGTCGCGCAAAAAAATTTGGCAGCCGAGCTGCGGCACGCCGTTCACCATGTAGCCGCAGCTGCCGCAGATCGCCATGCGGCACGACCAGCGGAAGGTGAGGCTGCCGTCGAGATGGTCCTTGATGTACTGCAGCCCCTGCAGCACCGACATGTCGTCGGTGAACGGCACCTCGTAGTTCTGGTAGCGCGGCGCTGCGTCGGTCCCCGGGTGGTAGCGCAAGCACTCTATGGAAATGGTCTTCCGTGTCATGACAGGACCGCCTTCTTGCCTTCGCCGCCGTAGTGCCGCACCTTCGGCGGGGACTTAGTGATGGTGACGGGCCGGTGCTCGATGCGCGGTGCGCCGTCGCCGGAGCAGTGCGCGAGCGAGTGCTTGAGGAAGTTCGCGTCGTCGCGCGCTTCGAAATCGAGCCGCATGTGGGCGCCGCGCGATTCGCGGCGCTGCAGGGCGCCGTGCGCCATCGCCTCGGCCACTTCGAGCATGAAGCCGAGCTCGATGGCGGTCAGCCATTCGGTGTTGAACGGGCGGCTGCGGTCGTCGAGCTTCACGCCGCGGCGGTAGCGAGCGCGCAGCTCGGCAAGCTTCGCGCAGGTCGCGCTGATCGAGTCCGCCTTGCGGTAGATGCCGATGCCCTCTTCCATGCTGTCCCGCATCTCGTCGCGCAGCACCGCAAGCCTCTCGCCTTTTTCGTTGTTCAGCATGGAAAGGAAGCGGTTCGCTGCCTGTTCCGCCTTTCCCCTGACATTTCCATTGACAGGAAAAGGAGAAAGCGCGTACTCAGCCGCCGATTCGCCCGCCACTCTGCCGAACACCACGATCTCGGCGAGCGAGTTCGAGCCGAGGCGGTTGGCACCGTGGATGCCGACGCTCGCGCATTCGCCTGCCGCATACAGACCGCGCAGCGGCGTCTCGCAGCGCGCGTTGGTGTAGATGCCGCCCATTGTGTAGTGCACGGCCGGGCAGACGGGGATCGGCTCCTTGACCGCATCCACGCCCGCGAAGGTTTGCGCCGCTTCGGTGATGAGCGGCACCCGCTCGTGGATCTTCTTCGCCCCGAGGTGGCGCAAGTCCAGAAGAACCGCGGACCCTTGCGGCGTCTCCACGGTGCGTCCTTTCCGCTGCTCGTGCCAGAAGGCCTGCGACAGGCGGTCGCGCGGGCCAAGTTCCATTGCTTTGGCGCGCGGCCAGGGATCGAGCGGCCCGAGGCCGTAGTCTTGCAAATAGCGGTAGCCGTCCTTGTTGACGAGGATGGCGCCCTCGCCGCGGCAGGCCTCGGTCATGAGGATGCCGGTTCCGGGAAGGCAGGTCGGATGCCACTGCATGAATTCCATGTCGCGCAGCGGCGCGCCGGCGCGGAAGGCGAGTCCCATGCCGTCGCCCGTGACCGTGCCCGCATTGGTGTTCTGGCGATAGACCCGGCCGGCGCCGCCGGTACAGAGGATCGCGGCGGCGCACTCGAAGAGGAACGTTTCGCCGGTGGCGATCTCGATCGCGAGCACGCCGCGCACGCGGCCGTCCTCGACGATGAGCTCGGTGCAGAAGAACTCGTCGTAGCGCTTGATCGACGGGTACTTGAGCGAGGTCTGAAACAGCGTGTGCAGGATGTGAAAGCCGCTGCGGTCGGCGGCGAACCAGGTGCGCTGCACCGTCATGCCGCCGAAGAACCGGGTATTGACGTGGCCGCCGGGCTTGCGACTCCACGGGCAGCCCCAATGCTCCAGCCGGATCAGCTCCTCGGTGCAGTGCGCGACGAAGTACTCGACCACGTCCTGGTCGCACAGCCAGTCGCCGCCCGACACGGTGTCGTTGAAATGGTGCTCGAGGCTGTCTTCATCGCGCGTGACACCTGCGGCGCCGCCTTCGGCCGCTACGGTGTGGCTGCGCATCGGCACCACCTTCGACACCAGCGCGATGCGCAGCTTCGGATCGCGCTCGCTGGCAGCGATCGCGGCGCTCAGGCCGGCGCCGCCGCCGCCTACCACTACGATGTCCGTCTGCACGACTTGCATTCGCGCCTACAGTGTTACGGTCAGGAGCTGGTACAGACCTCCGAATGAAGTCTTCTTTTTCAAAGAAGAAACTTCCTGAGTTTTCGGAAACCATTCGCAAATCTCATGCTTCCAGAGATCCATCGCGAATGGCTCGAGCGTGCGCAGCACGCCCACCATCGGCCAGTACAGCGGATTGAAAGCGCTCGGGCGGTGGTAGTCGACGATGACGAGGCGCCCGCCGGGTTTCACGACGCGCAGCGCTTCCGCGATGGTCTTGCGGCGGACGTCCTCGGGCTGCTCGTGCAGCAGAAAGAAAAGCAGCACCTGGTCGTAGCTTGCCGACGGCACGTCGAGCGCCGCGCTGTCGCCCTGGATCAGCCCGACCGAGACGTTGCCCCGAAGCTTGCGGGCGAGGTTCTCGAGCTGCACCGGCAGCACGTCGACGACATCCAGCCTTCCGTCGGGCGCGAGGCGCGCCGCGAGCCGGCTCGTCAGATCTCCGTATACGCAGGCGACCTGCAGCGTGCGCCCCGACAGCTGCAGGCCGAGCGCATCGAGCGCGGCGTCACGCAGCCGGCTGAAATTTCCCCACAGGATCAGGTTGACCAGCCATTTGCGCTCGAACAGCTTCACTGCGCGCGGATCGACATAGGCCCACCAGTAGGTTTCTGCCAGGTAGGCCGGCACGGCGACTTCAGCTCTCATGGGTTCCGCCTCGAATGCGGCAGCTTGTTTTTACCGGCACGGGGGAACCGCTTATCGATCGGCGTCAAATCCCCGCTAGAACTTGTAGATGTACCGCACAGAGCCGACCGTCACATGCTGGTGCGGGTTCAGGCTGACGGTGGTGCCGTCGGAATACACGAACGGCACGCCGTTATACCCCCAGCTCCACTCCTCAAGCTTTGAAATGACGCGCGCGAGATCGAAGCGGAGATCGCTGTTCTTGCTGAGCGCCTGTTTGGCGAACAGCCCGTAGCGGGTTTCGCTGAACGTCACGTCCGGCAGGCCGATTGCGTTCTGCTGCACGTTGGCCGCCGAGGTGGCGAAGTCCGGCGAGAGGGCATACTTGGTGATGTCGCTTACGCGCGAAATGCCCGCCCCGACTTCGAGCACGCCGCTCGGCTTGCCGCTGACGCCGATGCCGAACGCGGTGTTGCGGTTCTTCGTGTCGGCAACGTAGTTCGCCCTGTCCGCCTCGTTCATGGTCTGCTCTCCGACCGAGCCATAGCCCGTGAGCTTCCACCGCTCGGACAGCGTGTAGGCCGCATCCACGCTCAGCAGGGTCATGCCGCCCTTGCGCAGACCGTTCTGGCTCGGCGGATCGTAGCTGTCGTTCGCCCTTTCGGCGGCGAACTGTAGCGACAGGCGCTCCATCGGGAGCCAGTCCGCGCTCGCCTTGACCTTGTCGCGCTTGCGGTCGGCCAGGTTGTAAGGAAAGGTCCCGGTGCGCTGGAAGATCTGGTCGCGCGAGTAGAGGCCCCCATAGACCAGCCCTTGCGCAGGAATGGTAGACAGGCTGTACCAGTCGGACCCGGTGCGCTTGGAATGAGAGACGCCGATCGCGCCGGTGATGGTTTCCGAGATGCTCCGGCGCAGCTCGCCGCGGTAAGTAGTTTCCTGGGTCTCGCCGCGCAGCCCCGACAGTCCGCCAACGGTGACGTCGAGCCCCGGAAGCTCGCGATTGATCCGGTCGTAGTCGAGCCCTACCGTGGCGCGCACGTTGCCCGGAAGCAGGTATCCCGCCTCGAGCTTGCCGACGAACTTGCGGTTCGAGATATGGCTGTTGTCCCACCTTACCGTGTTTTGTATGTTGTAGAGCTCGATTGGAGTCTTGTCGTCCTTTTTCTCGTAGCGAACGTTGCCGAGGAGCGAAAGCTTGTCCATCGGCCGCGAGGTGACGCCGAACTGCATCAGCGTGGTATTCAGCACGCCGCCGAGGCTGGAGCGCAGGACCGTCGGTGCGCCGGTGAACCCCATCGAGCCGAAGTCCTCGTCCTGCGTGGCGTGCGTATAGGCAAACTTGAAAGTCGAGCGCGTCTTCTGCGTCCAGGCGTAGTTGCCGGATAGGTAGAGCTGGTGCGCCTGGTTGTCCGGCGGCAGCGCCATCGGCGACTGCAGCACGTTCTGCAGGCTGGTGCCGCCGGCAACCGCCGGGTTCAGCGTCGCGACCAGGCCGGTCGGGCCGTAGAGCTGGTTCGGCACGTTCGGCGCGACATTGCCGTACGAGTTGCTGAAGAACGAGCCGTAATAGCCGCCGCTCACGAACAGCTTCTCGCTCGTGAAGTTCAGCTTGGCGTCGATCTGCTTCATGTTGAACCTCACCGGCTCGGGCACCATCAGCACAGCCCATTTCGTATTGGCCGCATTCTGCGTCCCGGTGCAAACATAGGCCGCGCAGTCGTAGCCGCGGCCCCACAGGCGCGTGCCGTCCTTGTCCTCGTTCTTGAAGCTCACTTCGACCTGCAGCCCGGACGTGATCCACTTATCGCCCGACAGGCCGATCGCCTTGCGCTTCATCTCGAAGTTGAGGTCGGAGCCGCCTCCCGGGGCAATGCGCACGATCGTCGGCGTCGTGGTTCCGGCGCCGAGCATGCCGGTGTTGATGGTGCGGATCTCGTGATGCACGATCTCGCTGTAGTCGCCGGAGATCCTCCAGTCGCCCTGCCTCTGCAGCGAGAAGCTGAGCTCGGGGATTTCCAGGCCGAGATTGCGTCCGCGAAAAGTGGTCCAGGTGCCGCTCGCGTCGTCGCGTTTCACGTAGTCGAGGTCGAGGAGCAGATTGCCGCGATGGTCGCGCAAGCCGTTGTATTGGCCGAACAGCGACCGATCGCGCTCGTTGCCGGTCACTAGGCCTGCGCCCAGCGAGACCGTGCTATCGGGCCGCGTCAGCGCGGCCGCGTCAGCCGCCTCCTGGCCGTAGGCGGGCGCGAAGGCGCCGATCACGGCGAGCCCGAAGATCGTCCTGCAAAGGGCCTGTCTGGATTTTTTCATGCAATCTCCGATATTCAGCGCAGCCTGAACTGCGGCGTCGGGTTGGTCGTGCTCGGGTTGTTGGACCCGTGGACCTCCGTATGGCAGTTGAGGCAACCGCGCGCCATCGTGATGTTGACCGCGTTTTTCCCGCTGGTGGTCACGGAATTCGGCACCACCTGCCTGCCGAGCAGCTGGGGCACGTTCGGCCCGTGCGGCGTGTGGCACTGGTGGCACAGGAATGGCGGCCGTGCCTTCAGCAGGTTCTCGACTACCGTGCCATGCGGGTTGTGGCAATTCATGCAGTCCTCGCTCACCGGCTCGTGGTTGTGCACGAACGGGCCGCGCTTCTCCATGTGGCAGGTGTAGCAGGTGTCGTTCACGCTATCGCGCTTGACCAGCTTGGGCCCGACCGAGCCGTGCGGGTTGTGGCAGTCGGAGCACACCACTTTGCCCTCTGGAATCGGGTGGCGCGACGGGCGGTTCACCTGCACGCGCTGCTCCTTGTGGCAGGTGAAGCACACTTCGGGCTGCGTCAGCTTCTCGCGCACCCTGTCGTACTGGGTGTGAACCTGGTGGCAGGAGGTGCATGCCACGTCGCGGCTCTGGTGTTGGCTGCCTTCCCAATGCGAGCGCGTCGAGTCTCTGCGGTGGCAGTTCATGCAGGCGTCGTTGCGCTCTGCGATCGGCGTGCCGGATCTCTTCGTGAACGTGCGGTCAGGACCCGGCCGCTCGGTCGCGTTGGCGGGCTTGTTGATGTGGCTTTCGCTTTCGCCGTGGCAGCTGGTGCAGGTCGGCGTGCGACCGTCGGCGACCGTGCCGTGCTTGGTCTTGCCGATGGCGAGCACCGGGAAGTCGTCGTCCGGACCGTGGCAGCGCGTGCACTTGGCATCGCCTGTGAGCACCAGATCCTTGCGCGCCGACGCGGCCTGCTGCTGTGCGACCGCGTCGGACACAAAAAAGGCGCCAGCGATGGCGATCGCGAACGCCTGGAGGAGGAGGAGCAGCGTTCTGGTCATAGAGCTCATTGCTTCACCACCTTCAGTTCCTGGGGTCCGGGTCCGTCGGGCTCCTTGTGCGCGATGCCGAAGTGGCAGTCGATGCAGGTCTTGCCCTCGGTCTTTGCCTTGGCGTGGCGCGCCTTCGCCTTCTCGCTTTGCTTGTCCGAGTCCATGGCGTCTTCGTGGTGGCAATTGCGGCACTCGAGCGAGTCGGTTTCCTTCATCCGCGTCCAGACGCGCTTGGCGAGCTCGTAACGGTGCGCCTCGAACTTTTCCTTGGTGTCGATGACGCCCCGCATGTGTCCGACCAGCTCGAGCGTGGCGCGCATCTTGCGCTTGATGAGCGGAATCGGCTCGTGCGGCACGTGGCAGTTGGAGCAGATCGCGCGCACGCCCGAGCGGTTGACGTCGTGGATCGTGCCCTTGAATTCGGCGTACACGTTGTCCTTCATCTCGTGGCAGCTGATGCAGAACTTCTCGGTGTTGGTCCACGCCAGGCCCGCCGCGCCGGCGGTCAGCATGACAGCGCCGAGCACGAGCGTGAGGAGGAGAACCCCGGCGCCGAGCGTGACCCGCGAGCACGTCGCACAGCGCTGCTTCAGATTCCCCCACCACCGCATGATCATTAGCCGCCTCCCTGGCGGTTCGATCAAGACTTCAGCGAGTCAGGATGTACTGGATGACGTTCCTGATCTCGGCCTCATTCTTGGTCTTCAGCGACTCGTGCAGCTCTTCCTTGCCGTCTACCTTGATCTTCGGGTTGGTGGTCAGATGCTTGACCAGAGCTGCCTCCGCATCAGGCTTGCCCTTGTACTTGGCCGCGGTCTCCTTGAAGGACGGCCCGTCCTTCTTGGCGCTCACCGAGTGGCACTTCATGCAGCCGCTTTTCTTCAAGAGCGCTTCGGCGGCGCCGGCGTCCTGCGCCGCGGCAACCATAGGGGCGCTGAGCAATGCGCCGGCAAGCAGCATGGCGAGTTGTTTCATTCGTGGTGCCTCCCGTATCGAATAATGCGGACGCAGAGGGCATTGGGCTTCAGCTACATAGAGGGGCTGTTGATGTAGATCAAACAGAACTTTTTGGACCGGTTCAACGTTGATCCATGCTCAGGACCCATGAGTGCCATTATTGGTGCGCTGCAGCAAGCATCATATCCCGCCTTATGTTCGCTAGCGAACGGAGGGCCGTTGGCCGAGGCAGGTAATAGTCCCAAAGCCATGCGCGATCTACGCTTCGCCGAAGGCGTGGTTTCAAACCTGTCGCTTTTCTCTGGAATTTCGCCGAGCCACCTGGCCGCAGTCGCCAGGCACTGCTGGACTCTGTCGGCGCGGCGCGGCGATACGCTGGTCAGCCGTGACGAGCGGCTGGCGGGTGTCTATGCATTGGCGTACGGATCGGTGAAGCTCGCGCTGCGCAGCGCCGACAACGAGGAACGAGTTCTGCGCCTGGTGAGCGCCGGGCAGACGTTCGGCGAAGCCGCGGCGCTTCTCGGCCGCCCCAGCTGCTACGAGGCGCTGGCGCTGGTCGACTCCCGGCTGATCGTCATCCCCTCGGCGGCGATCTTCAGCCTGATCGATCGCGCCCCGCGCTTTGCGCGCAACGTGGTGAAGAGGCTGGCCGAGCGCACTTTCGAGCTGCTCGCCGAAGTCGAAACGGCGACGATGCGGCGCGGCTCGCAGCGCCTTGCATCCTATCTCGATTCCCTTGCCGAACCCGCCACTGCGGCGGGCTCCTGCGCCGTGCAACTGCCGGTGAGCAAGACGCTGGTTGCGGCAAGGCTGGGCGTGAAAAAAGAAACGCTATCGCGATTGTTTCGCCAGTTTGCCGACGACGGCGTGATCACGGTTTCGCAGCGCAAAATCGCGATTCTCGACCGTGGCCGCCTTGCCGAAGCAGCGCGCGGCAACGGCTCAGACGCCGGGGCGGGGAACGGCGATGACGGTGAGGCTGCGGATACCCTGCGCGCCGTGAATTAGCACACCCTCGATGTCCGCGGTCGCCGACGGGCCCGTCATCAGCACGCAGTAGTTCGTCTCGAAGAAGCCGCGCTGGCGATAGGCGTGGTGCAGGTTCGGCACGATCTCCCGGCTGTCCAGCAAGACCACCAGGTGCTGCGAGAGGAAGCCCAGCACGTTCACCTTGAACTCTGCCTGGCTCAGCCATACCGAGCCGGTTTCCGCGACGCCGAAGCGCCCGCGCACCACGCCCACGTCGACGTCTTCGAGCTCGGCGGGCGCCTTCACCGATTGAAGCGCGCGGTTCCCGGCCACTTCGGGCGTCGCCGAGCACACCACCTTCGCCTTGGGAAACGTTTTCCGGATCAGCGCGTCGAGGTCTGTGCCGGCGGCAGCCTCGAGGAAGGCGCCGCCCATCCGCTCCAGATTGCCTTTGAAGGCATCGACGAGGGACGGCAACGCACGGTCGAACGTCGGCACCGCCGGAAGCGGGCGCGACGAGGGCTGATTGCCGCGCACGCGCGCCAGGATCTCGTCGCGGCTGCTCATTTCTTGCCCCGATTCTTGAGATACCAGTCGCGGAAGCTGGATTTGCGTCCCTTGGGCACTTCGCGCTGCCGCCCCCACGCGTTGAGCGGGTTGTAGAGCATGAAGCGTGGCAGGTATTCGATGCCGGCATTCGCGGCCTGCAGCGCCGCGCGATATATCTTCGGGCTGGCCAGCACCTTGCCCGCCACCCGCATGGCCTGCTTCTTGGCCATGGGAAGCATGTTGCGCTCGTTGATGATCTGGCGCCACTTGTAGATCTGCTCGTGGATGTTGATCTTCACCGGGCACACGTTGGTGCAGCTGCCGTTCAGCGTCGAGGCGAAAGGCAGCGAGCTGTATTTGCGCAGGTCGAACGCCGGGTCGATGATCACGCCGATCGGGCCGGAATAGGTGGCGCCGTAGCTCAGGCCGCCGCTGCGCCGGTATACCGGGCAGGTGTTCATGCAGGCGCCGCAGCGGATGCATTTGAGCGAGTACCAGAAGTCGGCCATGCCCAGGCGCTCCGAACGGCCGTTGTCGACCAGGATCACGTGCATCTCGGCGCCCTCGCGCGGCCCGCGGAAGTGGGACGTGATCTGCGTGATGGGCGAGCCGAGCGCGCTGCGCGACAGCATGCGCACGAACACGCCGAGATCCTCGATGCGGGGAATCATCTTCTCGATGCCGATCGAGGCGATGTGCAGCTTGGGCAGGTTCGCGCTCAAGTCGGCGTTGCCCTCGTTGGTGCATACCACGAAGGTCCCGGTTTCCGCGACCGCGAAGTTGGCCCCGGTCATGCCGGCGCCGGCGCTGAGGTAGTACGGACGCGTGTGGCGGCGCTGGCTTTCCGCCAGGTAGGCGACGTCGCTGTTCTTCGGATCGGTGCCAATGGTCCGCGAGAACACCTGCGCGACGTCGCCGCGCAGCTTGTGCACCGCGGGCACGACGATATGGCTGGGCGGCTCCTTGTCGAGCTGCTGGATGCGCTCGCCCAGGTCGGTCTCGATGACCTCGACGCCGCGTTGCTCGAGGAATGGACCCATGGCGCATTCGTCGGTGAGCATCGATTTGCTTTTCACCAGCGTCCTCGCGCCGTGGCTGCTGAGGAGATCGAACACGATCTGGTTGTGCTCGGCGCCGTCCCGCGCCCAGTGCACGCGCATGCCGTTCGCCGTGGCCCGGGACTCGAACTGCTCGAGGTAGTCGGCGAGGTGGGACAGCGTGTGCTCCTTGACCGCCGACGCAAGCGAGCGCAGCTGCTCCCATTCCGGCAACGCGTTCGCCTCGCGGTCGCGCTTCAGGCGCAGGTCCCACAGGCGCATGTCGTGGAACTCGATGTGCTCCTTCGCCGCGATGAATTTCGACGAGGCCTCGGCGTGGTCGACCCGCTTCACGCACGTGCTCCATTCAGGACCTGCGCGATATGGATGAACTTGAGCCCCAGGCCGAGCCGCTCCGCGCAGCCTTTCTGGTGCATCAGGCAGGACATGTCCTGCGAGACGATGTACTCGGCGCCCGCGTTCTTGTGGTCGGTGACCTTGTCGTAGCCCATCTTCGCCGAGACCGGCTCCTCGAACACCGAGAAGGTGCCGCCGAAGCCGCAGCACTCGTCGGGACGCGCCGGCGCGGCGAACTTGATGCCCTTCACCTTGGAAAGCAGCGCGAGCGGCTTGTTATGGCCTCCGCCTCCCAGCTCCGAGGGCACGGCGGCGTGCAGCCCGCGCAGCGTCGCGCAGCCTATGTGCAGGCCGACCTTGTGCGGAAATTTCGCCCAGGGAAACTCACGCACCAGGAGCACGTCGTGGATGAATTCCACCAGCTCGTAGGTGTGCTTTCGTACCTTCTTCGCCTTGGCGCTTTGCGGGACGGCGGTCAGGTGCTCGCGCACATGATGCGCGCAGCTGCCCGAGGGCGTGACGGTGTAGTCGAAGCCCGCGAAATTGCGCACGAACAGCTTTTCTGCTCCTGCCGCATCGTCCTCGCAGCCGCTGTTTGCCATCGGCTGCCCGCAGCAGGTCTGGTCGAGCGGATAGCGCACCTCCACGCCGAGGCGCTCGAGCAGCTCCAGCGTCGCAACGCCCACCTCGGGGAAAAATGCGTCTACATAGCAAGGAATGAACAGCCCTACTTTCAACGCCCGACCACCATTAGAGTGAACGGCGCCACATAGGCCTGCAGCGTGATCAGCACCCCTACCAGCGCGGCAAGCGCGACGCTGTGGAAGAACACGTAGCGCAGAATCTCGCCCTCGTGCCCGAACCACTGCGTCGCCGTGGAGGCGACGACGATGCTTTGCGCATCGATCATCTTGCCCATGACGCCGCCCGAGCTGTTCGCGGCGGCCATCAGCAAGGGCGACAGGCCGAGCTGCTCCGCGGTGACTTTCTGCAGCCCGCCGAACAGCACGTTGGACGCGGTGTCCGACCCGGTCAGCGCAACGCCCAGCCAGCCGAGCATCGCGCCGAAGAACGGGTAGAACGCGCCGGTGAACGCGAATGCGAGCCCGAGCGTCGCATCGGTGCCGGAATAGCGCGTGAGGAAGCCGAGCGCGAGCATGGCCGAGATCGTCAGCAGCGAATAGCGCACGCGCACGATGGTGCGCCAATACGCCTGCAGCAGCCGCCACGGCGAATACTTCATGACGAAACCGGAGATGATCGCCGCGAGGAGAATCCCGGTGCCGGTGGCCGAAAGCCAGTTCAGCACGTACACGGCCGCTTCCTTGTGCGGCTTCTCCACCACCGGCGGCACCTTCTCGACCAGATTGTGCAGGCCCTCCATCGGGAAGCGGAACACCGATAGGCCGTCGACGAACTTCCTCACTTCCGGAATGCCCCACAGGAACACGAACACCGTGAGGATCATCCACGGCGTCCACGCGAGCAGGACCGTCCGGCTGCGGTAGCCTGGCTGGCCGTTCGGCCCGCCGATCGAAGCCGGCTCGAGCTGCCCGGAGCGTGCCTCGAGGCCCTTGAGCGCCGGCGAGGTCCAGGTCCTGCCCGGTCGCCATACGCGCAGAAATAGGGTGAGACAGGCCATCGACACCATCGCCGCCACCACGTCCACCAGCCATGGTCCGTGGTAATTGGAGACCAGGAACTGCGGAATGGCGAAGCTCACGCCCGCCACCAGGATCGCCGGCCAGATCTCCAGCATGCCGCGCCAGCCGGCAAAGGCCCAGACCAGCCAGAACGGCACCAGAAGCGAGAAGAAAGGCAGCTGCCGGCCGACCATCGCGGAGAGCTGCATCAGGTCCAGGCCGGTGACCGCCGCGAGCGCGATGACCGGCGAGCCGAGCGCGCCGTAGGCGACCGGGGCCGTGTTCGCAATCAGCGAAAGGCCCGACGCGGCAAGCGGCGAGAAGCCCAGGCCGATCAGGATGGCTGCGGTCACGGCGACCGGCGTGCCGAAGCCCGCGGCGCCTTCGAAGAACGCGCCGAAGCAGAAGGCGATCAGCAGCAGCTGCAGGCGCCGGTCGTCGGTGATGCGCGCGATGGAATCCTGCAGCACCTTGAAATGGCCGCTTTTTTCGGTCAGGCGGTACAGGAAGATGATGTTCAGGACGATCCAGCCGATCGGCAGCAGCCCGAAGAGGGCGCCGTACAGGGCCGACATTCCGGCCGCCTTCGCCGGCATGCCGAAGGCCACGATCGCGACGATGAAAGCGCTGATCAGGCCGAGGATCGCGGCCCAGTGCGCCTTGATCTTGAAGAAGGCGAGCGCGCCGAGCAATACCACTATCGGAACCGCCGCCACCAATGTCGATAGCAGCATGTTGCCGAACGGATCGTAGACTTGGCTCCACACCATGGCGCTTCCTCCCTCGAAGAATGCCAGCCCGGTTCGCCAAGCCTCACGGCCGGTGTTGATCCAGGTCAAGCGCTATCCACGCCCGCCGTTAATCGGCGTCAACGAAAGCCGGCTACTGAAGGTCCAGCGCGTAGCGCTTGAGCGCCGAGAGCGGCACGTAATTGAGCACGTTCTCGTGCGTCGACTCGAGGATCACGCGCGGCGCGCGTCCCGCCTCCCAGGCCTCGATCCAGCGCAGCACGTGCAGGCACCAGCGGTCGTTGTGCTTCAGGCCGCGGAAGCGCAGGTCGGGACGCGGCGTGACGAGATCATTGCCCTTCGCCACGCTGAACTCGAGGAACTCGTCGGTCACATGAACGCACACCAGGTGCGCGACGCCGTCCTGGTCGTGGGTCGCGCAGCAGCCGTCGCGGAAGTAGCCGGTCAGCGGCGAATAGCTGCAGGCCCGCAGCTCGCCGCCGAGAACGTTCTTTTCAGGTTGCGCCATGCTGCTCTATATACCGCTTGACGGCCGCGGCGTCGGGCTCCATGACCGTGAAGCGCTGCGGCAGCTTCTCCAGGTTCTCGAAACCGCTCGGCCGCTGCGGTTCGCGGCCGAGCGCCTCGCGCAGCGTCGCGGCGAACTTCGCCGGCAGCGCGGTCTCGAGGCACACGAGTGCAATCCCCGGCTCGCGATGTTCGAGACCCACCTTCACGCCGTCCGCCGTGTGCGGATCGATCATCACGCCGAATTTCTCGAAAATCTGCTTGATGGTCCTGAGACGGTCGGCGTGAGTGCTGCGGCCGGAAACGAAACCCGTATTGCGGAACAAAGCCGAACCGGACAGATCGAATTCGCCCTGCGCGTCGAGCCGCCGGTAAAGCTCCTTCACGCGCGCGCCGTCAGATC
>Ga0209220_1000219_pt1 | contig 24200 bp, 20 predicted proteins | sample BlaSpr_A8_OM3_M3_FD_187984 | JGI IMG/M metagenome (GOLD analysis project Ga0209220, IMG submission 187984) | Forest soil microbial communities from Thunder Bay, Ontario, Canada - Black Spruce, Ontario site 2_A8_OM3_M3 (SPAdes) (version 2) | ecosystem: Environmental > Terrestrial > Soil > Boreal... | reverse complement strand
CGCGGCCCAAGCCGTTCTCAACAACCGGGAGCTCATCCGCGAGCGCGTGCGGGCCGAAACCCCTTGGTGGGTTCCTCCGGTCGTGGACGACAAGATTTATCAGCGCATCATCGACGCGGTCGAGCGGCTGCTGCGCGATATGGTCATGGATCCGGCGCACCCGCTGCGCACCGCGTTCGACGACGCCATCCGGGATTTCATCCAGCGCCTGCAGCACGCACCGGACGTGATCGCCCGGGCGGAGGAGATGAAAGAGGAATGGCTCGCGGATTCTTCGTTGGCCGACCTGTCCGCGCGGCTGTGGGAGACCATCCGGCACGCGGTCCTGACCTACGCGACGAGCGTCGAGGGGGAAGCGCCCGGGCCCTTGGACCGCGGTCTCAGCGAGTTCGGCACGGCGCTGCTCGCCAACCCCGCCTTGCTCGCCGAGATCGACGATCTGCTCATCGATCTCACGGGCTCGGTGGTGGAGAAATACCGCAACGAAATCGGCGACCTCATCGCCAACACCGTGGCCGGCTGGGATCCGGAGGCGACGTCGCGGCGGTTCGAGCTGGCCGTGGGGAGAGACCTGCAGTTCGTACGCATCAACGGCACGCTCGTGGGCGGCCTGGTGGGCCTCGGGATCTACGCGATCAGCCGGCTGTGGCCGTGAGGTGGCGCCCTAGGGCGTGGAGCTGAGGCTCACGCGCGGGATGTTCTGCCAGCCACGCCACCCCGCGGGCGCGTCCACCAAACGCACGACCGGCCGGCCCCCGACCACGAGGCGGGTGATCTCCGAGCGCCTGCCCGCGTGCTCGCTAGCGCGCCGCTTGGCCCACGCCCGCTCGAGCCCGCTCAAGAACCGATCCGCCGCCGCGGCGTCGTCCCAGACGCTGTACCACACCAACGCGTCGGCCCCCCCCGGACGGCCGAGCACCTGATAGCGGTCGCCATCCCACCCGGCCGCGAGTCGTGCGGCCTCCGCTTCATCGCCCAAGTGCTGCTGAAACAAGAGCCGCGTCTCGAACTCGCCGAGGTTGTCCTCATACTGCACCGTGTCTGGCTCGGCGGCTGGAAACGTTATCTCGGTCGGCTGATCGTTGCTGGCGTAGCGGTCGGGGTGGAGGATCTGCTCGGTCGACGTGGGCATCGCCTTGAGCACAGAGCGGTCGAAATACTTGCGCCGGTACCACACCATGAAGTCCGCCCCGGCCAAGTACGGAAAGATGAGCCCCTCGCGCAGCCACAGCGGCGCGCGCGCGAACTCCGGCATTTGCGCCTGCTGGCGCGCCATGACGGACCGCTGCTGCCAGAACCAACCGAGCGGCAGGGTGTCGGGCTTTTGCTCCGGCATCAAGACGGGGATTTGGGCAACGGTGGCTTGGCCCTCGAGAATCGCCTGCGCCGCCGAGCGGCGATCGTTGCGACGTTGTTGTGTGATGATCGAATCGAGCCGGACGTATTGATCTTGGAGCGCGTGTACCAGCTCGTGCGACACCACCACGCGCAGCTGATACGGCTCGATGTCGGCGGGGATGTACAGCGCGTTCGAATCGGGATCGTAGTAGCCCGCGATCTGCTCGGTGAGCAGGTCGATCATCGTGGGTCGCAGCTCGAGCGAGTCGGGAATCAGACCGAACAGGCGCAGGGCCGCCTGGACCCCATTGAGCTCGGCCAGCGGCAGGTCCTGATCGAATTTGTGAATCACGTAGTCGCGTACTTGGGCGCGGGTGCGGCGTAACACTACCGGCTCGCGCTTGAACGGCAGCTGCGCGGCCTCGGACACCACGGGCATCATGCGCCGCACCATGTCGCGCAGGTCCGCCTCCCCTTGCACCGCCTGGGCGCGCTCGCGACAACCTAGGACGAGAAGCGCGGCGCCGACGGCCGCGAATCGCGTCAGCCGGCCCACTCGATGCCCTTCCCCACCGCGACCGCGACCACACGCGCCACGTCCTTCCCCGTCACCACGATCCCCTGCCGCTCGAGCTCGGCACGGAGCAAGCGGTCAAGCTCGGCGCGCTGCTCTTCGAGCGGCGGAGGACGGCGGTTGGCGGCGGACGACGGCGCGGGCTGCTCCTCCGTCGCCCGGCGCCGTCCTTCGCCGCCCAGTAGTTCATTCAGCTCCTCGCCGAAGCGCTGCAGCACCGTCGCCAGATCAGGCATCGGCTCGTCGGGTGCGCGCTCTTCGGTCAGCCCCCGCCGGATCATCGCTTCGACCTTACGGCGCTCGCGGATGAGCCGATCGAGCTCGGGCGACACGTGCGCCGTCGCCTGGGCGTGGGCGCAGGCTTCGTCGAGCACGTCGATGGCCTTGTCGGGGCGCGCCCGCTCAGGCACGAACCGATCGGTCAGGACGATCGCGGCCTTGAGAGCCTCGTCAGTGATAGCGACGGCGTGGTGGCGCTCCAGCCGCTGCCGCCGGGCAACCAGCACTTCCCACGTCTGGATCGCGTCGAGCTCCTCGATCGTCACCGGCTGAAAGCGCCGCTCGAGGGCCGGGTCGGTACGGATCCACTTGTCGTACTCCTCGCCCGTCGTGGCGCCGATGACGCGGATGTCCCCGCGGACGAGAGCGGGCTTCAGCATGTTAGCCGCGTCCATCGCGGCGCCCATCGCCGTCCCCTGCCCGATGAGGTTGTGGAGCTCATCCACGAACAAGATGAGGTTGGGATCGGCGGCGAGGGCCTTCAGCAGGCGCCGGATACGGTCTTCGTACTGGCCGCGGAACGACGTCCCCGCGAGCAGGGCAACGTGGTCCAACTGGAGGATGCGAGCGTCCTTGAGCGCGGGCGGGACGTCGCCGGCCGCAATCCGCTGCGCCAGGCCTTCCACGATGGCGGTCTTGCCGACGCCCGCCCGGCCCACGAGGCCGGGATTGTTTTTCCCCTGGCGGAGCAGGATGTCCACGACGCGCGCGATTTCGGCGTCGCGGCACCGTACCGGCTCGAGGTCGCCGCGGCGCGCCTGCGCCGTCACGTCAATGCCGACGCGCTCCAGTACGTCGCCCGAGTCGAACAGGCCCTCGAAGGGATCGCCCATCAAACGTCAGTCACCCCGCAGGAAGTGTCCGTACCACCCGATGATGGCGTCGCCGAAGACGAACGTCACCGCCGCTCCCACAGCGAGGAATACCCCGAATGGCACGAGACGCTTCTTCTTGAGCGACAGCGGCACGAAGATCAGCGACCCGAGGGCGGCGCCGGCGAACACGGTGAGCAACACGCCGCGCCACCCCACGAAGCTGCCGACCATCGCCATCATCTTGATGTCGCCGCCGCCCATCGCTTCTTCCTTGAAGACCCACGCGCCGGCCATGGCGACGATCCAGAGCAGCGCGAAACCGCCAGCGGCGCCGAGCAGCGCGTCGAGAAACCCCGGCACGCCGTGGCCCAGGGCGAGCAGCAGCCCCAGTATCAGACCGCCCCACGTGAACTCGTTGGGGATGATGTAGTGTCGCGCGTCGGTGATGCCGATGCCGAGCAGTATGCTGCCGAAGACCGCGGCTTTGACCGCTTCCAGCGACATCCCGTAGGCCAGCACCGCGGCGCCGAACAGCACGCCGACGAGTGCCTCGATAAGCGGGTACTGCTTGGAGATGGGGGCGTGACACCACCGGCACTTGCCGCGCAGCCACAGCCAGGAGAAGAGCGGGATATTGTCGCGCCACGCGATCGGCTGTTTGCAGTGCGGGCACGTGGATCGCGGACGCAGCAGCGACTGATCGCGCGGCAGGCGCAGGATGCAGACGTTGAGGAAGCTGCCGAAGCAGAGCCCCACCAGAACCGCGCCCGCGACCATCACGGGGTCAACGGCCACGCAGCACCTCGTAGAGCAGGATGCCCGCCGCCACCGCGACGTTGAGGGATTCGGCGCCGTGCGCCAGCGGGATCGCGATGCGCTGCGCCGCGATGGCGTTTAACTGCGGCCGGATGCCGGCGCCTTCGTTCCCCACGATCACGGCAATCAGATCCTTGCGCGAGTCGCTCGCATCGAGCGCGCGGGCGAGCGGCACACCATCCACGGCTGCCGCCCACAGTTTGAGACCGCGGCTCCGCGCCCACGCGATGAAGGGTGCGTCGTCGAGCGGGACGACGGGATGCCGGAACGTAGCGCCCATCGCGGCCCGCAATGCCTTTGGGTTCATCGGATCCGCGGTGCCCCGCAGCAGCACGCTGGCCGAAGCTCCCAGCGCGTGCGCGGTGCGGATCAGTGTGCCCAGGTTGCCCGGGTCCTGCACGCCGTCCACCACCAACACCGCTCCACCGGGCGCCGGGGACACGTCCGCCACTGTCCATGCGCGCGGCGCAACGATGGCGAGGATTCCCTGCGGGGTCTCCGTACCCGCGAGCTGGGCGAAGGTGCGGGCGCCGACTTCCTCCACTGCGACGGCATGACTGGCCAGATCGGCGGCCAGTGCCTGGCCCCGCGTGGTGCGCGCGAGATCGGGAGACACGAGCGCGCCCTGGAACTCGAGCCCGGCCGCCAAGGCCTCCTCGATGAGCCGCACGCCCTCGAGCACGGCCAGCCCGCGGCGCCCCCGCGCCTTGCGGCGTTGGAGATCACGGACGGTCGACTGCAGATTACTGGCGATGCGTGTCCTCGCGCTGGTCACTCGTGCTCGTAACATCGCGTTCTCCGTCGCTTTCGCCAAGCGCCGCGGGGGGGCCGGCGGGGCCGGCGGGGGCAGATGAGAATCGCGCTCACGATCGCGGGGTCGGACTCGGGCGGCGGCGCCGGCATCCAGGCCGACCTCAAGACCTTCCACCAGTTCGGCGTGTTCGGCACGAGCGCGATCACCGCCGTCACGGCGCAAAACACGGTGGCGGTCCTCGCGTGGCAGGCGCTCCCCGCCGCGCTCGTGGCCCGGCAGATCGACGCACTCGCCGATGACCTGCCACCGGCCGCGGTGAAAAGCGGCATGCTCGGCTCCGCGGAAGTCGTCGAGACGGTCGCCGCGGGTATCGCGCGGCACCGCTTTCCCAATTACGTGCTCGACCCCGTCATGGTGGCGAGCTCCGGGGACCGGCTGCTCGAGCCGGCGGCGGAGGCGCTGATCGCCCGGCGGCTCGTGCCGCTCGCCGGTCTCGTGACGCCGAACCTCGACGAGGCGGCGATCCTCGTGCGCGACGACGTGCGCACTCCCGAGGAGATGGAACGGGCCGGCCGCGCGCTCGTCGCGATGGGCGCGCGCGCCGCGCTGGTGAAGGGCGGGCATCTCACGGGAGCGGGAGACATCGTCGACGTGCTGGTGCACAACGGCGCCGTGCGCCGGTTCGCGCATCCGCGCATCGACACAACGTCGACGCACGGGACAGGGTGCACGCTCTCGGCGGGCATCGCCGCCGGGCTGGCGCTGGGCCGGCCGCTGGAGCAGGCGGTGGCCGACGCGCTCGACTTCGTACACCGCGCCATCGCGGCGGCGCCGGGGCTCGGACGTGGATACGAAAACGGGGCCGGACATGGCCCCTTGAATCATTTCGTGCCGGCCCCACCCCGGCCGCCCGACGAGGGGCTATAGCGCGATCAGCCTGCGCAGCACTCCTTTCACGACGACGCCCAGGCTCTGGGCCACTTTATCGCCCATCGCCAGGACATCTTGGTGGGACAGCGCCGCGCCGGTGATCCCGGCCGCTGGATTCGTGATGGACGAGAACCCCAGGCAGCGCACGCCGCGCGCGCGCGCTACCAGCACCTCGGGCACCGTGGACATGCCCACCGCGTCGGCCCCGAGCCGCTCGAGCATGCGGACTTCCGCGGGCGTCTCGTAGGAGGGGCCGAGCAGAGCGACGTAGACGCCCTCTTCGAGGAGAATGCCGGCCTCGCGCGCCACGGCGCGGGCGAGCCCCTTCAGCTCTCCATCGTACGACTCGTGCATCAATGGGAAGCGCTGCTCGCCGGGATCCGGCTGACCGATCAGCGGGTTGCGCGCCATCAGGTTGATGTGGTCGGCGATCAACATCAGGGTGCCGGCCTGAAAGGTCCGCCGCACACCGCCGGCGGCGTTCGTCACGATCAGTATCTCGACGCCCAGCTCCGCGAAGACGCGGGCGGGGAGCGCGGCGACGGCGGCGGGGTGTCCCTCATACAGATGAAAGCGCCCCGCCTGGACGATGACGGGGACGCCCGCGAGCGTACCGGCGACGAGCTCGCCTTTATGGCCCGCGACGCCGGGCTCCGGGAAGCCCGGGATCGATCGGTACGGGATGCGAATGGGGTCGGCGACGTCACTCGCGACGAAGCCGAGGCCGGAGCCGAGGACGATCGCGACGCGCGGCCTGCGCGTGCCGAGCCGCTGCGTCACCGCGGCTGTGGCCGCGGCGACCGCGCCCTCCCCCTCACTCACAGCAGCATTCCCGCCAGTGTCGCGGAGAGAAAGTTGGCCAGCGTGCCCGCGATCATGGCGCGGAAGCCGAGCCGGGCCAGATCGTGCTTGCGCTCCGGGGCCAGCGCGCCGATCCCGCCGATCTGGATGCCCACCGAGCTAAGGTTGGCGAACCCGCACAGCGCGAAAGTGGCGATCGTAAACGACACCGGATCGAGGCTCCCCTTGAGCGGGCCGAGGTGCGCGTAGGCGATGAACTCGTTGATCACCATCCGCTCGCCCAACAAGGCGCCGATCGTGCCGCTGTCGTGCCAGGGCACTCCCATGATCCAGGCGATCGGGCGGAAGATCCAGCCGAGCACAGTCTGCAGGCTGGGCGGGAACCAGGGAAGGAATCCGTGCAACCAGCCGAACAGGCCGTTCACCAGCGCGATAAGCGCGATGAACGAGATCAGCATGGCGATCACGTTCAGCATCAAGCTCAGGCCTTCGCTCGTACCACGCGCCGCGGCATCGAGGACGTTCACATCGGTGCGAGGGATATCCACCTTGACGCCGCCGAGCGTTTCGGGGACCTCAGTCTCGGGCTCGATGATCTTCGCCATCATGATCGTGCCCGGCGCCGTCATGATCACGGCGGTGAGCAAATGGCGCGCCTCGATGCCGAACGCGATGTAGGCCGCCATGATCGAACCGGAGACGTGCGCCATCCCGGCCGTCATGACGGTCATGAGCTCCGAGCGCGTCATGCGCGGCAGGAACGGGCGAATCGTCAGCGGCGCTTCGGTCTGGCCCATAAAGATGGAAGCGGCGACGTTCAGGCTCTCCGCGCCGCTCGCTCGCATGATCTTGTTCATGGCCACGGCGAACGCCTTCACCACCACCTGCATGATGCCGAGGTAGTACATGATCGCGAACAGCGCCGACACGAAGATGATCGCCGGCATGATCTGAAACGCGAACACGACACCGATACTCGAATGCTGCTTGCCGATTTCCCCGAACACGAACTCCGAGCCGGCGTACGAGAAGCCCAGAATCTTCGTGACGACAGAGCCGAGCGCGGAAAATATCTTCTGCCCGATGGGAACCCGCAGCACGAATACGGCGAAGGCCGCCTGCAGGCCGACTCCCCACGCCACCACGCGCCAGCTGATCGCGCGGCGATTGCGCGAGAGCGCCACGCCGATCGCGAGGATCACGACCAGACCGAAGAGCCCGGTGAGGCGCGTGCCGAGCGAGCGGGGCGCGGCTTGAACGGCGGGCGGCGCGGGCGCCGCAGCGACGGTGTCCTGCGCCACCGCCGGGACGCTCTCGCCGTGCAGCGTGTTGTACACGAACCGCGGCAAGGTGAAGACCACCAGCGCGCACACGAACGTGACCGCGAAGGCGAAGACCACGCGGCGCCACGACATCACAGAGCCTCCAGTTCACTTTGGACCCGGGACACGAGCGCGACCTTTTCGTAGTCGGGAAGGAAGGCGCTCTCGCAGGCGTTGAGGACCACGCGGGTGAGCTCGTCGGTGGTCAGCCCCAGCGCCACGTGCGCCAGATAATACTCGTCGGTCAGGGTGATGCCGTCGGTCAGCCGGCCGTCGGTGTTCAGGGTGACGACGACGCCCTGCTGGAGATAGCGCTTAAAGGGATGTTCCGCCACCGACGCCACGGTATGGGTGTGCACGTTGCTGGAGAGGCACATTTCCAGCGGGACTTTCCGCGCCACGACTTCCTCGAGTAGCGCCGGATCCTCTGCGAGCCGGGTGCCGTGCCCGATTCGCTGCGCGCCGAGCTCGTGCAGCGCCTGGTGGATCGAGTGCGGCCCGTCCCCTTCGCCGGCATGGCAGGTGCACGCCATGCCGTGCGCCGCCGCGTACTCGAACGCCGCGCGGTGTTCGCGCGCCGGATGCCCCCGCTCCGCGCCCGCCAGGTCGAACGCGACGACGCCGGCGGAGCGGTACTCGGCCGCGGCGCGCGCGAGGTCGAGCGAATCCGCCGGCGGGAGCGTGCGGATGCCGCACACGATCAACCCGACCTTCGTGCCCGTTTCCACCGCCGCCCGCCGGATCCCCGCGAGCGGCGCCTCGATCGCCTGAGCGAGCGTCAGCGCCGGGCGATGCAGCAGCGGCGAGTAGCGGACCTCGACGTAGCGCACATTCTCGGCGGCGACGTCGACGACGAATTCGTACGCCACCCGCTCCAGCGCCTGTGGGGTCTGCAGCACCGACAGTGTGATCTCGTACTTCTGGAGGTATTCCTCGAGGCTCTTGGCGTCGCGCACCAGCATGGCCTTGGCGAGCGCCTCCGGCGTTTCGGCGGGGAGTCGGATGCCCTGCGCGCGGGCGAGCTCGAGCATCGTGGCGGGCCGGAGCGCCCCGTCCAGGTGGACGTGCAGCTCAGCCTTGGGCCAGCGCCGCAGCACGTCTTTGGAGAGACGGGGCTTGCCCTCGCGCCGCGCGGAGACCACGACGCGAAACACCGCGCCCGCCTCGCCGATCGGGTCGCCGGCGTCCACCGGCCGGCCGGTTGCGTCGGTGACGTAGGCCCCCCCGCCTCCCTCGGGGCCTTCGAGGAGGCGCGCCAGGCCCTCGTCCGCCTGCGCGACCGCGTCGCGCACCCGGGCGCCGCGCGGCACTTCCACCGGCTTGTCGTTGACGAAAACCCGCATCAGCGATCGCCCCGATGGAAGCGCACGTCGGCGGGCGCTTCCACCGGAGCGTGCAACACGCTCAGATAGCGGATGAATGCGTCGAGGTCCAACAGGTCGAGGTCTTCCACCGGCGAGCCGACGAGCATCGCGAACCCAGAGCCGCCGCTCGCCATGAAGTCGCTCACGGCGAGAGTGTAGGTCCGATCTTGGTCGATCTCCTTGCGATTCTCGAGCAGGGTGCGGCTGATGCGCTTGCCTGCCGGCTTGCGCGGGTCGTACCAGACCTCCACACCCGATACGTGGCAGTCCGGTAGATGGTCGCGGCCCGCCACGCACTGTTCGAGCGCCTGCAGCAACACCCGGCCCTTCACGGTCAACCGTTGCAGCCGGTTTTGGAATGGCTGCACCTGATAGGCATCCCCCCACGTGATGGTGCCTGCCGGCAGGTCGGCGCGGATGCCGCCGTTGTTCATGATCGCGACGTCGGCCTTGCCGAGATTGCGCTGCGCGTCGGCGATGAGCCGTCCCAACCCGTACTCATCTCCGTCCCGCTTCAGCGGGAACTTGAGCGTCCCCACGTTGCGGCTGGTGATGTTGCGAACGGCCTGCTGCTGCCGCGCGAGCGCGTCAACCAGCGCGGCATCGGGCTTCACTTGATCGGCATAGGGTGTCACGAGCTGCACCCTGACTTCGCGCCGCGTACCCCCGACGCGTACGAAATCCACCACGGCGACCGCCCGCGCGCTCGATTGCGGCTCGACGATCGGAATGCCGTTGACGACGGTGTTGACGCGCCAGTGTGTGTGGCCGGCGACGATGAGATCCACCGAGCCCGAGTCCAGCTGACGCGCCACGTCCATGATCTCCCCGCGGCATCCCGCCGAATCGCAGATCGCGCCTTCGTGCGCCGCCACGATCACGAAGTCGGCCGCCGCGCGCGCCGCCGGCAGATAGCGGCGGATGGCCTGCGCGCCGTCGCCGAAGGCAAGGCCGCGGACGTTGCGGGGCGCGGTGCTCGTGGGCGTCGTGCGGGTCGTCAGGCCGATGATCGCGATCCGCAGGCCGTTCTTCGTCACGAGGGTCCACGGCGTCGCCCAATCGGGACGGGCGCTCCCCCCCCCGGCTGCATCGGTGATGTTGGCCGAGAGGAAGGGGTACTTGGCCTCGCTCATGCGGATGCGCAGCGTGTCCAGCGACCAGTCGAACTCGTGGTTGCCAATGGCGGCGGCGTCGAGCGCGATCCGGTTCATGGCCTCGATCGTGGTGCGTCCGTACGTCGCATTCGACAACGGCGTGCCCTGCATCTCGTCACCCGCGTCCAGCCGCACACTGGTGCATCCGCAGGCGCGGGCCAGGCTGTCGAGCCACGGTTTGAGCGCCGCCACGCCGCCCACCGGCCGGCCCTCGGACCAGTCCCACACGCGCGGCTCGAGTTGGCCGTGGAGGTCGGCGATGGCGAGCACGCGCAGCAGCGTGCTGTCCGCCGTACTGACGGAAGGGGGCGGAGGCGCGAACGTCGCGCGCGCCGCGGCGCGGGCCGCGTCAGGGATGATCGCCCAGCTCGGCCGGATGTAGGACGCCGCCTGCAGCGTGCGCACGCGGCGGATTTCGTCCACGAGCAGGTCGCGGATGTCCTCGCCCTTGTCGTACACAACGCGCGCGCCAGCGAGCATCGAGTACCCGCCACCCCCGACCTGGCGATAGCTGTTCAGCGCCATCGTGAAGGAGTCGGTCGGCTGCACGATGCGGCCTTCGTACGCGAGCCCACGGATGCGCTGCCCCGGCGGCCGGGACAGATCGATGTTGTAGACCACACCGCTGACGACGTCGAAGTTGTAGCCCGGGACGCTGTCGTTGATGATCGGGCGTCCCGGTTCGTAAGTCCGGAAGTACCGCGCTGAGTGCTCGAGGAATTCCCGGAGCTGCTGCCCCGAAATGCGCACCGCGCGCAGCGTGTTCTCGTAGGGATAGATCCCCGCCACCTCGCGCAGGCGCAGCTCCCCCTCGGGCAGTCCGGCCTGCACGTCGAACACCGCGGCCGCGGACAGCTGGGCGCCCGCCTTGCGGCGCTGGACTTCATTGATGAAGTCGAGGAGCGGCGTGTCCTGGACCCGTGCGTAGCGCGCCTCGAAGCCCGGTGCCGCGGTGCCCAGCGTCGTCGCCGCCCACAGGCGCGCGGACGCGTGGGACGCGTCCATCCGCCGCGTGAAGCGCGGCAGCTCCGGGACAGTCGCGAGCGGAATCAGATCGGCGCGGATCGAGGAAATCCGCCACCTGCTCCCCGCTCCGTGCTCCCGTGTCAGCCGCACGTGCACGACCGAGAGGCTTTGGGCCCAGTTCCTCGGCTGCACAAAGTGCACGCCGTTGATGACGGTATCGCGAATCTCGCGGTGGCTGTGCCCCACGATGACGACGTCCGGCTTGGGCGTCACCCCGGCCAGCGCCGCGGCATCGTTCTCGGGGCCGACGCCCGTGGTATCGTAGCTCGATTCGCCGCCCAGCCCGCTGTGAATCAGGACGATCTTGAGATCGGCGCCTTCCCCCTCGAGCCGGGCAAGGGCACCGGCCGCCGCGCCGGCGATGCGCCGCACCCGGGCACGGCCGGCGAGCTGGGTACGGTCCCACAGCATGACGCCTGGCGTCGTGAAACCCGTGACTCCGACCTTCACATCTCCCCGTGCCAGGAGCACGATCTTCGGAAACAGCGGCCCACCGGCCGAGTCCTCGACATTCGCCGAGACGTAGCGGTAGGTCGCCTCGGTGGCGGCGCGGCGCAGCAGGGCCAGCCCGAAATCGAAATCATGATTGCCGGGTGTGGCCACGTCGTATTGCAGCGCGTTGAGGGCGTCGACGATCGGCTGCGGCTGGCGCCGATCGTAGCGCGCGTAGAAGGTCGCGAATGGATTGCCTTGCAGGAGATCGCCGGCGTCCACGAGGACAACGTTGCCGGGGTATTGGGCGCGCAGCGATTCCAGGATCGTCGCCGCACGCGACAGCCCGCCCGGCGCGGCGGCGTCGCGCACGTAGTCCCAGCCGAGCACCCGGCCATGGATGTCGGTGGTCGCGACGATCACGATGTGCGCGGTGTCGGCGGGGGTTGGGGCGGCAGCAGCAGCAGGGGGATTCTGAAACGACAGGAGCAGCGCGCAGAGGAGATGCATAGTGCGCTGTAAATTGCCAAACCGACGCCCGGCGCGCTACCTTCCGGCCTGCTCATGGCGACCGAGACCGGCGCGGTCCACCGCATCCTCGTCGTAGACGACGAGGCCGACATCACCGCGCTCGTCGCGTACCACCTGGCGAAGGAAGGGTATCGCGTCACCACCGCGGGAACCGGTGCCGACGCCTTGCGCTCGGCCCGGGAGGAACGTCCGGACCTCGTCGTGCTCGACCTGATGCTCCCCGGTCTCTCCGGATTCGACGTGCTCGCCGAGCTGCGCCGCCGTGATGAGACGCGCGAGGTCGGCGTGCTCCTGCTGACGGCCAAGAAGGACGAACCCGACCGCATCAGGGGACTGACGCTCGGCGCGGACGATTACCTCGCCAAGCCGTTTTCCCCCAAAGAGCTGGTGCTGCGGGTCGGCGCGATCCTGCGCCGACTCGCGGCGCCCCCGGTCGCCTCGGGCGGTCGCCTTACCGCCGGCCCGATCACGCTCGATCGCAGCGCGCACCGCGTCACGGTCGCCGGTAAGGACATCGAGCTGACGGCGACCGAGTTCAAGCTGCTCGACAAGCTGATCGAGCGGCGGGATCGCGTGCAGAGCCGCACGCAGCTGCTCGAGTCGGTCTGGCAGGCGCAGCCGGACATCCAGACCCGGACCGTGGACATGCACGTGCAGCGACTGCGCGCCAAGCTGGGGGGCGCGGGCCCCTGGATCGAGACGGTGCGCGGCGTCGGCTACCGGCTGCGCGAGCCGCCCCCGACTTCCCGCCACCGTTCATGAAGCTCGCGACCCGGCTGTTCGCGAGCATGAGCCTGCTCGTGGCGGCCGCCGTCGTTGGGTCAATCGTCGCCGCGGACCTCTTGCTCCGCCGCCACCTCGAGGCCGAGATCGCTGCCGGGCTCGAACGAGAGGCCCGTCTCGTGGCGGCGCTCGTGCCCGCGGATTCGGCCCGCTGGCCGGAGTTCGCGGCACTGGCGGGCGGCCGGCTGGGGCGTCGCGTCACGCTCATCGACCCCGAAGGCCACGTGCGCGGTGACACCGAGTTCGACCGCCTCGCCCTCGCGCGCCTGGAGAACCACAGCAATCGCCCCGAGGTCCAAGCCGCCCGGGCCGTCGGCACGGGCCAGAACGCGCGCCTCAGCGCTTCCACGAACGAGCGTCAGCTGTACGTCGCGGTTCGCGGCGGTCCCCCGGGTCTCGCAGTCGTGCGGGTCTCGGCGTCGCTCGCCGCGGTGGACGCGCAGGTGCACGCTATACAGCGGGCGGTGGCGGGAGCTGGGCTCGCTTTGCTGCTCGCCGCGTGGATCGTCGCGTGGCTCGTTGCCCGCGCGCTGGCGCGCCCGCTGGTCGCCATCGCGGCCGCAGCGAGCGACATCGCCGCGGGCCGGCCCGCGACGTTCCCCGACGTGCAGGTCGCCGAGCTCGGGCACCTCGTGGACGCGCTGCGCACGATGCACCACGAGCTCGACGGCCGGTTCGCGGCTTTGCGGCGCGAGCGCGAGGAGTCGCGCACCCTGGTCGAGGCCCTCTCCGACGGCGTCATCGCCGCCGACGAGCGCGGTGCCATCGTTTCGTCCAACGCCGCCGCCCGCCGGCTGCTCGGCTACGGCCAGACCGGGCCGCTGCCCCCGCTCGGCCAGCTGTTTCACGACCAACCTCATCGCGCGCTGATGCGCGAGGTGTTGAGCGGCGCCGTCATCGTGGATCGCGAGCTGGAACTGACCGGCCGCACCGTGCTAGTCTCGGCCCGGCCACTCGAGGAGGGCGGCACCCTCCTGGTATTGAGCGACGTCACGGAGCTGCGCCGGCTCGAGACGGTGCGCCGCGATTTCGTCGGCAACGTCTCGCACGAGCTGAAGACGCCGCTCACCGCGATCGCGGGCTACGCCGAGACGCTCGCCGCCGAAACGCCGTCCCCCTTCGCCCAGACCATCGTCGACAACGCGCGCCGGATGCAGCGCCTGGTGGACGATCTTCTCGACCTGTCGCGCATCGAATCGGGCGGTTGGCGACCGGAGCCCGAGGTCGTCGACGTGGAGGGCGCCGCCCGCGATGCCTGGGCACCGTTGGCGGAGCGGGCTGGGGAAAAAGGCGTGCGGTTCGAAACGGCTGTCGCGCCCGACGCGCGCACCATTGCCGTCGACCCCGAAGCGCTGCGCCAGATCTTCACGAATCTCTTCCACAATGCGCTGCGACACACACCCCCTGGCGGCCGGATCGCCGTCGTGACCGAGGCCGGTCAGAGAAGGGACGGGGTCGCCGTCAGCGTCACGGATACGGGCAGCGGGATCCCGGCCGAGCACCTGCCGCGCATCTTCGAGCGCTTTTACCGGGTCGATCCGGGCCGCTCGCGGCACGAGGGCGGCACCGGGCTGGGTCTCGCGATCGTAAAGCACCTCGTGGAGGCGCATGACGGACGGGTGGAGGCCGACAGCGCGGTGGGCCATGGGACGACCATCCGTTTGGTTTTTCCCAGGAGCCCGGCCGGGTAGGGGCGTTACCAAGTCGTTACATGGCAGCCGCTCCCGCGTGACGGCGGACGCGCTGTTTCCTATCCATGAATGCTCCCATGCTTTTCTCCCTCAGTCAGGAGTCGCTTCACGCATGAGCCCCGTTATGCGTACCGTCATCTGTCTTGCGGGCACGGTGGCCGCCGCCGCCACGGCCGCCGCCGCCCAAGCCCCGACCATTCAGGTGCAAGGCCGCATCCAGGTCCAGTATCGCGCGTCGTCGGGTGATTCGTCCGGGAACTACAACCCGACGCTGATGAGCAACGGCTTCGAAGTGCGCCGGCTCCGGATCCAGACGAACGTTCGCTTCGGCGACAACATGAACCTCGTCATCCAGCCCAGCTTTGAGATGGGCGCGCTCCGGATGCGCGATGCGTTCTTGCGCGTCGGGCTGTCACCGCGCTTCGGCGTCGCCGTGGGGCAAGAGAAATCGCCCTTCCAGCGCTACGAGCTCACCAGCTCCAACAACCTGCTCTCGATCGAGCGTGGCGTGCGGATCCTGCGGCTCTCCGGTAAAGAAGGGCTGAACGACCTCCTGGCCAACAACGGCTATGCCTCGCACGACCTCGGCGCGTTCGTGGACTATGTCGGCCCAGACAACAAGGTGACGGTCAAAGTGGGCGTGCAGAACGGCTCGCGCGAAAGCTCACCCGACGTGAACAACGCCAAGAGCTTCTTCGGCCGAGCAACCGCGATCGCGATCACCAATGCCGACAACCAGCCCGTCCTGCAGTTCGGCGCGTCGTTCGGCTCCCGCGACCGCGCGATCTGCTCCACGTGCGCCGGCGCCATCGCGTACTACGCCGATTCCTCAAAGCAGACGACCGCCTTCGGCCTCGATGCCGAGTGGGGCGGCTTCCGGCCCGGCCTGCATCTCATTGCCGACTTCGCCACCGGCGACAACGTGCCGATTGCGAACCGCATCGCGACGGGCCGCAACACGGGCAACCTCCGCACCAGCGCCGACACCGCCCTCCGCACCTTCCGCGGGTTTTCGCTCGTGGGCGCCTACCGCTTGATGACCAGCGGTTCGGACACGCGCGTGATCAAGCTGCTGGAACCGGCACTGCGGATCGACTTCGTCGATCCTGACACCAAGACAGCCAACGACCAGGGGATTCTCATCACCCCGGTGCTCAACATCTACTTCGCCAATACCGTGCTCCTGCGCGCAGGAGTGGACCTCTATAGCTACAAGGACGCCGCCGGCGTGAGCCGGTCCGCCAAGGAGATCAAGTTCTCCTGGCAAGCGAACTTTTAAGGGAGGATGACCGTGCTTCGCAGAACACTTACTGCCATCGGCATAGTCGGGGCGCTGGCGTCCCCGCTGGCGGCGCAAGTGCGCCTCAACGGCGCGGGCGCCACGTTCCCGAACATCATTTATCAGACCTGGATCCTGACGTATAACCAGAAGTTCGACAACGTCGAGATCAACTATCAGTCCATCGGCTCGGGCGGCGGCATCCGTCAGTTCTCCGACAAGACGGTGGATTTTGGAGGCACCGACGCCCCGATGAGCGACTCGGCCATCGCGGCGATCGGCGGCAACGTCCTGCACATCCCCACCGTGCTGGGCGCCGTCGTGCCGACCTACAACCTGGCCGGCGTCTCACAGCCGATCCGGTTCACCCCCGACGTGCTCGCCGACATCTTCCTCGGCAAGATCACCAACTGGAGCGACGCGCGCATCGCCAGCATCAACCCTGGGCTCACGCTGCCGCGCCAGGACATCATCGTCGTGCACCGCTCAGACGGCTCGGGCACGAGCTACGTGTGGACCGACTATCTGTCGAAGGTGAGCCCCGAGTGGCTGCAGAAGGTGGGCCGCGGGACGTCGGTCAACTGGCCGGTGGGCCTCGGCGGCCGCGGCAACGAGGGCGTGACCGCCACGGTCAAGCAAACGCCCGGCGCAATCGGCTATGTCGAGCTTGGCTACGCAATCATCAACAAGATGGCGTTCGGCGTGGTGCGCAATAAATCGGGCAACTGGATCACGCCCAGCCTCGAATCGGTCACCGCGGCCGCCCAGGGCGCGATGGACGACCTGGGGCCGAGCACCGACTTCCGCGTGTCGCTCACCGATTCGCCCGGGGCGCAGGCCTACGCCATTTCCAGCTTCACGTGGCTGTTGCTCCGCAAGGAGTACCCAGACGCCGCCAAGGCCCGTGAGCTCGTGAAGTTCGTGTGGTGGTGTCTCACGGAGGGCCAGGCCAAGGCGCCAAACCTCGGCTACGCGCCGCTGCCCAAGGAAATGCTCCCTTGGATCGAGGCGCGGCTGAAGGTGATCACCGGGGGTGGCCGCCCCGTCTGGAGAGGGCGCGCCGCCAACTAGGGTATCGCCCCCCTTCCTCCCACAAGTGACATATCCGTTACACGGCCGTGACGAACCGGGCGGCCGTGTGACGGATACGTTTCCCGCGCGCATGACCACGCTTCCCCTCGAGCCGGTCCCGTCGCCATCCGAAGAGACAGGGCCGAGCCCAGATCCGCGGTGGCAGGCGCTGCGGGGCGTCGATCGCAGCGACCGGATCTACCAGCGGGTGCTCACGGCGTTCGCGCTCGCGCTGCCGTTCTTGATCCTCGTGATCCTGGGCGTGCTGCTCGTCAACGCGTTGCCGGCGGTGCGGCGCTTCGGGCCGGGGTTCCTCTGGACCTCGACGTGGGACCCCGTCGCGGAAGTCTACGGGGCGGCGCCGATGATCTTCGGGACCCTGGCGTCGTCATTCCTCGCCCTGCTGATCGCCGTCCCTCTCGCGCTCGGCGTCGCGATTTTCCTCACAGAGTTCTCGCCGCGCTGGCTGCGCCAGCCGGTGGCGTTCCTCGTCGAGCTGCTCGCGGCGATCCCCAGCGTGGTGTACGGCCTCTGGGGCATTTTCGTGCTGATCCCCTTCCTCCGGAGCTACGTGGTACCGCCGCTCAAGGCGGTGTTCGGGTGGACGCCCTTCTTGCAAGGGGCGTTCTACGGCAATTCGCTGCTCGCGGGCGGGATCATTCTCGCCATCATGATCGTGCCCTACATCGCGGCCGTGTCGCGCGAGGTGCTGCTGGCCGTGCCGACGAGCCAGCGGGAGGCGGCGCTCGCCATGGGCGCGACGCGCTGGGAAGCGGTCCGCTCCGCGGTCCTGCCGTACGGACGCGCCGGCCTCATCGGTGCGATCATCCTCGGTCTGGGGCGCGCGCTGGGCGAGACGATGGCCGTGACGATGGTGATCGGCAATCGCCACGACATCGCGCTGTCGTTGCTGCAGCCGGCCTACACGATGGCGGCCGCCATCGCCAATGAATTCAGCGAGGCGACGACCAGCATGTATCTCTCGGCGTTGTTCGAGGTGGGCCTGATTCTGTTCGTCCTGACCGTCGTCGTCAACGCGGTCGCCCGCATCCTGATCTGGCGCGTGGCGCGCGGCGCGGCAGTGGGGAGCAGGGCTCTGTGAGCGGGGGCACGTTCCGCCGCCACCTGATGAGCCGCGTGATGACGGCGCTGGTCGTGGTGCTGGCGTTCACCGCGGTGCTCGCGTTGGTCCTCATCCTCGGCAATCTCATCGCCAAAGGCGCGTCATCGATCGACTGGGCCTTCTTTACCAAGAGCCCTGTGCCCGCCGGAGAGTCGGGGGGCGGCGTCGCGAATGCGATCGTCGGCACGGCGATCATCGTGGGACTGGCGGCCCTCATCGGGCTCCCGGTCGGCATCGGGGCGGGCCTGTATCTCGCCGAGTACGGCTCGGGGCGACTGGGGTTCCTGGTGCGATTCGTCGCCGACGTGCTCAACGGTACGCCGTCCATCGTGATCGGCATCGTCGCCTGGACCTTCCTCGTCAAACCCACGGGACGGTTCACAGCGCTGGCGGGCAGCGTCGCGCTCGCGATCCTCATGATTCCCATGCTGGCGCGCACGACCGAGGAGATGGTGCGCCTCGTGCCCCATTCGCTGCGCGAGGCGGCGTTGGCGCTGGGCTACCCGCGCTGGCGCACGTCGCTCAAAATCGTGGCGCGAACGGCGCTGGGCGGCATCGTGACGGGGTGCCTGGTGGGCATCGCCCGCGTCGCCGGTGAGACCGCGCCATTGCTGTTCACGGCCCTCGGCAATCTCAATTTCTCGCTGGCTGTGAACCAGCCGATGCAGACGCTGTCGCTCCAGATCTACGTGTACGCGACCGGGCCGTTCGACGAATGGCACCGCATGGCGTGGGCCGCCGCTCTGGTGCTCATGGGGCTCGTGCTGATCCTCGCTTTGACCGCCCGCTGGGTCACGCGGCAGCGCTATGGCAGCGTCCGCTAATACCCGGCTGCGGCTCGAGACGGTGGGTGTGTCCGCCCTGTTCGGCCGCACGCCGGCGATCCGCGACATCTCTTTGCTCTTTCCCGCCCACACGGTCACGGCAATCATCGGCCCGTCGGGCTGCGGCAAGAGTACGCTGTTGCGATGCCTCAACCGGATGCACGAGCTCACGGCGGGCGCCACCGTGACAGGCCAGGTGCTGCTGGACGACGTGGACATCTACGCCAACGATGTGAACCCCGTCGAGCTGCGGCGCCGCATCGGTATGGTGTTCCAGCGGCCCACGCCGTTTCCCACGATGTCGATCTACGACAACGTCGCCGCGGGGTTGCGCGTCAATGGGCGGAGGCCGCGCGCCGAAACCGACGCAGCCGTCGAGCGCGCCCTGCGCCAGGCTGCCCTGTGGGACGAGGTGAAGGACCGGCTCCTGACGAGCGCGCTGGCGTTGTCCGGCGGACAGCAGCAGCGCCTTTGCATCGCGCGGGCCGTCGCGCCGGAGCCGGAGATCCTGCTGCTCGACGAGCCCACCGCCTCGCTCGACCCCGCGGGAACGCAGCGCATCGAGGAGCTGTGCCACGCACTGAAGCGCCACTACACGATCGTGATCGTGACCCACAACCTCCAACAGGCCGCCCGGGTGTCCGACTATACTGCGTTTCTGTACATGGGCGGACTCGTGGAGGTCGGACTGACCGGCGAGCTGTTCACGAAGCCCCAAGTCGAACAGACGGAGGCGTACATCACTGGACGGTTCGGATGACCGCGATAGCCTCGCCCCCCGGGGCAGTGCTGGAGTCCCGGGCCTACAGCTTCTGGTACGGCCCGACCCAGGCGCTGCACGAGATCACGTGCGCCATTCCGCGGCATGCGATCACCGCCCTCATTGGGCCTTCGGGATGCGGCAAGACGACGTTCCTGCGGTCGGTCAACCGCCTGCACGATCTCACCCCCGGAGCGCGCCACAGCGGCGATATTCTGCTCGAAGCCGGCTCGATCTTCGCCCCCGGGACGGACGTCGTGGCGCTGCGGCGCCGCGTGGGGATGGTGTTCCAGCGGCCGAACCCCTTCCCCAAGTCCGTATACGACAACGTCGCATATGGCCCGCGGCTCAACGCGCTGTGCCCCGAGCGCAAGCTGCCCGATCGGGTAGAGCGCGCGCTCCGGCAAGCGGCCTTATGGGACGAGGTGCAGGATCGCTTGCGCGAGCCCGGGACGGCGTTGTCCGGCGGCCAGCAGCAGCGCCTCTGTATCGCCCGGGCGCTCGCCAACGAGCCCGACCTGCTCCTCATGGATGAGCCCTGCTCGGCGCTCGACCCGATCGCGACGCAGCGCATCGAGGAGCTGCTGGTCGAGCTCAAGCAGAGCTATACGATTGCGATCGTAACGCACAACATGCAGCAGGCCGCCCGTGTGTCGGACTACACGGGGTTCTTCTACCTGGGACGCCTCGTCGAATTCGGCGAAGCCCAACAGGTGTTCACCCGGCCCGCCGACGAGCGGACCGAAGCCTATATCACTGGGAGATTCGGATGAGCCCGCAACCCTCCACCCATCGACACTTTCACGACGAGCTCTCGGAGCTCAAGGTCGCGCTGCTCAACATGTCGGGCGACGCCCAGGCCGCCCTCGCCGCCGCGGTCGAGGCGGTCCTGCAGCGCGACGGGGACAAGGCGCGCGCGGTAATCGAGGGGGACAAGGAGGTCGATCGGCTCGAGGTCGAGGTCGAGGAGGCAGTCATCCGGCTCCTCGCCACGCAACAGCCGATGGCACGCGACCTGCGGTTCCTCACCGCCGCGATGAAAATCGCCAACGACCTGGAGCGCGTCGGCGATCATGCCGTCAACATCGCCCAGTCGGCCGAGCGGCTGCTCGCCAGCCGGCCCATCGTTCCCGAGCCCGAGCTGCTCGAGATGGCCCGCCAGGCGCGGACGATGCTCGCCGACGCCCTCGACGCGTTCGTGCGCGGCGACCCGCAGGCCGGCCGCGCGATCTGCCGCCGCGATGACAGCGTAGACGCGTTGCATCAATCGATGTTCCGGATTCTCCTCACGCACATGATGGAGGACCCGCACATCATCGGCACGGCGATGGAGTTGTTTCTGGTGAGCCGTAACCTCGAGCGGGTCGCCGATCTCGCGACCAATATCGCGGAGGATGTCGTGTTTCTGGTCGAGGGGAAGTCGATCAAGCACCACGCGGAAGACGTCGTGTAGTGCCCACGATTCTTTTCCTCTGTGTGGCGAACGCCGCGCGCAGTCAGATCGCCGAAGGCCTCGCGCGCACGATGGCACCGGCGGGATACCGCTTCTTGAGTGCGGGCTCGGATCCGGGCGTACTCAGTCCCCTCGCCGTCCAGGTCCTCGCCGAGCAGCGCATCGACATCGCGCACCACCGCTCCAAGGGGCTGGATGCCATTGCCCTTGGCAGTGTGGACACGATCGTCACGCTCTGCGCCGAGGAGGTGTGTCCCCTCGTACCGGGCGCGGTGCGGCGCCTCCACTGGCCGCTTCCCGACCCGAGGGAGCTCGCTGATTTCCGCGCGGTTCGTGACGAGCTGCGAAGACGCTTACCGACCCTTTGGGATCAGCCGAAGGTGCGGTAGCGGTAGTAGTCCGCCGGCGGCGTGGGGCGGCGGCGCAAAACATCCTCCGACACGAACAGACGGACGAGCACGATCCCCGTGACGAAGCCACCGATGTGTGCGAAGAACGCCACCCCGCCCCGCTCGATCTCGCTCAGACTGAACATCCCGCCAAGCAGTTGGAGCACGATCCAGTAGCCGAGCATCACGTACGCCGGCAGCGCGACGGTGGTGACGTAGATCGGTAGGATTATCAGGGTATGCACCCGCACCCGCGGGTAGAGCAGCAAATAGGCGCCCAATACGCCGCTGATTGCGCCCGAGGCGCCGACCATGGGGACGACCGAGTGGGGACTGAGCAACGTCTGGGTCGCGGCCGCCGCCACACCGCACAGCAAATAGAAGAAGACGAACTTCACATGCCCCATCGCGTCTTCGATGTTGTTCCCGAACACCCAGAGGAACACCATGTTGCCGATCAGGTGGAACCAGCCGCCGTGGGTGAACATCGACGTCAACACCGTCCAGTACTTCGGCGCCACGCCCACGAGGCAGTACATCCCCGGCGCCAGCTCCATCCCGCTTCCGGGCTTGGCCGTGCCCAGGATTTCGCCGGGGATCAATCCGAGATCACATACGGAGCGCACCAACGGCGCGTCCGCGCCCATGCCCTGGACGAACAGCCAGACGAGCACGTTGGCGACGATAATGCTGACCGTAACGACGGCAGGGCGTTCGGTGGGATTCTCGTCTTTGTAGGGGAACATTCGGCACCAATCTACCCGTCTAGCGCCCAGCCGGCGCTAGCTGCCTATTTGGCAGCGAACACGGGCACGATGCTTGCTTTTGCGACCCGCAGCATCGGGTCCGCATCAAATCCCTACCAGGAGCTGTGATTTTATGGCTGAGAAGATCATCGGTATCGACCTCGGGACGACCAACTCGGTTGTGGCCGTGATGGAAGGTGGCGATCCCGTCGTCATTCCCAATGCGGAAGGCGGTCGGACGACACCTTCTGTGGTCGCGTTCACCAAGGACGGCGAACGACTTGTCGGAACGGTGGCCAAGCGGCAGGCAGTGACCAACCCGCAGAACACGATCTTCTCGATCAAACGTTTCATGGGCCGGCGCTACGAAGAGGTGACCGAAGAGATCAAGCGCGTGCCCTATAAGGTAGTGAAGGGACCCAACGGGCTCGCCGCGGTCGAGATTCAGGGCAAGGTCTACACCCCGCCGGAGATCTCGGCGATGATCCTCCAGAAGATGCGCCAGACGGCGGAGGACTACCTCGGCTTTAAGGTCGAGAAGGCGGTCATCACGGTCCCCGCCTATTTCAACGACTCCCAGCGCCAGGCGACCAAAGACGCCGGCAAGATCGCCGGCCTCGATGTCGTGCGGATCATCAACGAGCCGACCGCATCGGCGCTCGCCTACGGCCTAGACAAGAAGAAGGAAGAGAAGATCGCAGTCTACGACCTGGGCGGCGGCACGTACGACATCTCCATCCTCGAGCTCGCCGAAGGCGTCTTCGAGGTGAAGAGCACGAACGGTGACACGCACCTGGGTGGTGACGACTTCGACGCGCGGGTCATGCAGTGGCTCGTGGACGAGTTCAAGCGCGATCAGGGGATCGATCTGTCCAAGGATCCGATGGCGCTGCAGCGGCTCAAGGAAGCGGCCGAGAAGGCCAAGATGGAGCTGTCGACCGTGATGCAGACGGAGATCAATCTCCCCTTTATCACGGCCGACCAGTCCGGGCCCAAGCACCTGAACCTAACGCTCACGCGCGCCAAGCTCGAGCAGCTCGTGGACGACCTGGTCAAGCGGACGATGCCGCCCATGCTGCAGGCGCTCAAGGACGCCGGTCTCAAGCCGTCCGACATCGACGAGGTGATTCTCGTCGGCGGCCAGACGCGCATGCCGAAGGTGCAGGAGATCGTGAAGAACTTCTTCGGCAAGGAGCCGCACAAGGGCGTGAACCCCGACGAGGTGGTGGCGATCGGGGCCGCGATCCAGGGCGGCGTCCTGGCGGGCGAGGTGAAGGACGTGCTGTTGCTCGACGTCACGCCGCTGTCACTCGGCATCGAAACGTTGGGCGGCGTCACGACGGTGCTCATCCCCCGCAACACCACGATCCCGACCAAGAAGTCGGAGGTGTTTTCGACCGCCGAAGACAACCAGACGACGGTCGAGATCCACGTGCTGCAGGGCGAGCGGCAGATGGCGCAGGACAACCGCACCATCGGCAAGTTCCAGCTCACGGGCATCCCGCCGGCGCCGCGCGGCGTGCCGCAGGTGGAGGTGACGTTCGACATCGACGCGAACGGCATCCTGCACGTGTCGGCGAAGGACAAGGCGACGGGCAAGGAACAGAAGATCCGGATCGAGGCGTCGTCCGGAATCGGCGAGAAGGACATCGACAAGATGGTGAAGGACGCCGAGGCCCACGCCGCCGAGGACAAGCGCCGGCGCGACGAAATCGAGCGCCGCAACCGGCTCGATACGATGGTGTACCAGGTCACCAAGGAATCCAAGGAGTGGGTGGATAAGCTCGAGCCCGGCCTCAAGTCCCGGCTCGATGCCGCCATCCAGTCCTCGCAGCAGGCGCTCCGCAGTGGGAACGCCGACGAAATCAGCAAAGCACTGGACGAGCTGCAGCAGGCGTATTCCGCCGCGGGGGCGTCGCTGTACGCGGCCCGCGGGTCGGCCCCC
>Ga0209220_1000218_pt1 | contig 24210 bp, 17 predicted proteins | sample BlaSpr_A8_OM3_M3_FD_187984 | JGI IMG/M metagenome (GOLD analysis project Ga0209220, IMG submission 187984) | Forest soil microbial communities from Thunder Bay, Ontario, Canada - Black Spruce, Ontario site 2_A8_OM3_M3 (SPAdes) (version 2) | ecosystem: Environmental > Terrestrial > Soil > Boreal... | reverse complement strand
CGGCGGCTGCTTCCACACCATCGCCGGCGACCCGACCGCGCGCGTGGTTTGGGATGACCCGGACCACACGATCAAGACCGGCACACTCCTGGCGCTGTTCCGCCGCCACCCGGAGTATCGCGAGCGAGTCGTCCGCGTCGAGGTTCAGCGCTGGCCGCTGGGCATGCCGCTGTACAGCGTCGGTCGGATGAAGACCTACGATCTTCTCGCCGAGCCCGTGGGAGGAATCCATTTCTGCGGCGATTACAGCTGGGCCTCGAACATGGAGGGTGCCGCGCTGAGCGGCGAGCGGGCAGCGGCTGGGGTGCAGCAGGCGCTCGGCTGAGGGGGTCTCCGGGGTGAGCAAGAATGGCGTCGTGCACAAACGACACTCGGTGCTGGCTGTCGACGGGACACGCGTGGCTGGTGTGCAGTCCCGAATGGAGGAGGAGCTCCTCCTCGAGGCACTGCGGTGGATGGTGAAGTCGCGCCTTTACGACCAGCGCGTGATCGCGCTGCAGCGGCAGGGCCAGTTTGGGGTCTACTCCCCGGGAATGGGCCAGGAGGCTTCGATCATCGGCTCCGCGATGGCAGTGGATCCCGCTCGAGACTGGATGGTGCCGCAGTATCGCGAGCTGATGGCCACGGTCCACCACGGTCTTCCACTCGAGGTCATCTCGGCCCAATATCTCGGCAAGATCGGACCCGCCCGGATCCCGGAGGGCGTCAAGGTCTTGCCCACCCAGGTCTCGATCGCCGCCCAGCTGCCGCACGCGACCGGTCTTGCGTGGGGGCTGCGCCTCCGGGGTGAAGATGCCGTGGTGCTGGCGTATGTCGGCGAGGGGGGCTCGTCCGAAGGAGACTTCCACGAAGCCCTCAACCTGGCCGGCGTGACCAAGGCGCCGGTGGTCTTCTTCATGCAGAACAACCAGTGGGCAATCTCGACCTCGCGGCGCGTCCAGTCTGCGACCCCGAGCTTCGCGCTCCGGGCGGCCGGCTACGGCTTCGAGGGCATCGAGGTGGACGGCAATGACGTGATGGCCGTCTACGACGTTGTGGGCACCGCAGTCGAGCGGGCCAGAGCGGGCGACGGCCCGACCCTGATCGAGGCAGTCACCTACCGCATGAGCTTCCACAACACCACGGACAACCCGTCCCTCTACCAGGACCCCGAGGAGTACCAGGAGGCCCACCGGCGTGACCCGATCGAGCGGGTCCAGAAATACCTGGCGGGCTTGGGCCTCTGGGACCAGAGCCGCGAGACCAACCTGACCGAGGAGCTCCGCCAAGAGATCGAGACGGCTCTGGAGGCCGCTGTCGCAGCTCCCCTCCCGAGTCCCCGTGACCTTTTCGACAACATCTACGAACACCCGCCTGAGCGCGTCCTCCGGCAGCGCGCTGAGCTGCTCGACGGGCAGCCCTAAGTGCCGGAGCGCAACATCGTCGAGGCGATCAACAACGCCCTCACCGAGGAGATGGAACGCGACCCTCGCGTGATGGTGCTCGGGCTCGATGTGGGCAAGCTGGGCGGCGTCTTTCGGACGACGAGCGGGCTGGTGGAGCGCTTCGGCGGCGCCCGGGTGGTCGACACCCCTCTCGCCGAGGCCAGCATCATCGGCGCGTCCCTCGGCCTCGCCCTGGCGGGGATGGTGCCGGTGGCGGAGATACAGTTTCTCGGCTTCAGCGCCCAGGGCTTCCACCAGATCGGTCCGCAGCTCGGAAAGTACCGCCAACGCTCGCGCGGGCGCTACCACTGCCAGGTCACGATCCGAGCCCCGTTCGGAGGAGGGATCCGCAGCCCGGAGTTCCACTCAGACGCTGTTGAGGCGCAGTTCGTCCAGACCCCCGGGATCAAGATCGTCATGCCGTCCAACCCATACGACGCGAAAGGCCTGCTCGTGGAGGCGATCCGCGACCCCGACCCGGTCCTCTTCTGCGAGCCCGACCGGCTGTACCGACTGGGTAGATCCGAGGTGCCGGATGGCGCCTACACCGTGCCGTTTGGAAAGGCGGCTTTGGCCCGCAAAGGGGAGCAGATCACGCTGGTGGCCTGGAGCGCCGCCGTAGAGCTTTGCCTGCGCGCGGCGAAACAACTCGACGACGAAGGGATTTCGGCGTCGGTGCTGGATCTGCGCACTCTCGTGCCCCTCGACGTGGAGACCCTGTGCGGCGAGGTCGCCAAAACCCGCCGCTGCGTGGTCGTGCACGAGGCGCCGCTCTCGGCCGGCTTCGGGGCGGAGGTGGCCGCGACCTTGATGGAGCAGCTCTTCTATGACCTGGACGCGCCCGTCGCCCGAGTGGCCGCATACGACGTGCCCTATCCGCCCTCCTCCCTCGAGGATTACTACCTGCCCTCGGTGGAGAGGATCGTGGCGGCGGTGAGAAAGACGCTGGAATCGTGAAGGTGCTGGTCATCGGCGCCGGGCTCTCGGGCCTGGTCGCCGCCACCGAAATACAGTCGGCCGGCTGCGAGGTTGTGGTGCTGGAGGCCCGCGATCGCGTCGGAGGTCGAGTCTTCACGCTGCGCGAAGGGTTGATGGATGGTCAGTTCGCGGACGTCGGCGCCGAGATCATCTATCACGGGCAGAACAGCATCGCGGGCCTCTGTGAGAAGTACGAGCTGGAGCTCACCGGAGAGTTCAGTCTCGGGACCGACGTCCCCGACCTCATATTCGGCGGCCGGCGTCTCGAACGCGAAGCAGCCGCTGAGCTCGTGCTGGAGCTGCGCGTTGCCATCCGCCGCACTCGCCCAGGTCTTTACGAATCCGTGGCGCAGTGGCTCCGACGCGCGCGGGTCTCCCCAGCCGCGGAGCTGCTCCTGGCCGCGATCGCCCAATCCACGCCCGCGTCTCCGCTCCGGCTCGCTGACGCTCAGGAGCTGAACGTCGAGCTCTCCTGGGGCGAGGGCTACCGGAAGATCGTGGGCGGCAATGACACGCTGCCGCGAGCCATGGCGGGCACAGTCGACGTACGTCTGAACCAGCCGGTGCGGGTCGTCGGCTGGAGCCCGGCCGGCGTGACCGTCGAGTCCGACCGTGACACGTTTCACGCCGATCGCGTCGTGGTCACGGTGCCGGGGCCACTGATGTCGGAGCTGGGCTTTGCCCCTGTCCTACCGGTGGAGAAGGTGAGGGCGCTCTTGCAGCTGCGGTATGGAAATGCGACCAGGCTCGTTGTCCAGTACTCGGAGCGCGACCTCATCAAGCAGGCCATCGGTTCGGGCTGCTTCACCGATCGGATGCCGGGCTTTGTGATGGAGCAGTCCGTCCACCAGGGTGGCGATAAGATCGTTGTCTCCGGCCTGGCCGCGGGTGATGCGGAGCCTTCAGGGCTCACGGACGAGGAGATCTTGGACCAAGTCGATGCAACGATGAGCTCGGTGGCCGGAGTGCCGATCAAGCGCGTCTTCGGGTTCGTCAAGAGCTGGACCCGCGACCCCTGGTCACGCGCGGTGGTCCGCGCCCCGATCGGCGACCAGCGCAGTTCGGTGCTACCGCTGATCGCCGCCCCGCTCGGTGGACGGCTGTTCTTCGCCGGCGAGCACACCGACGATCGCGTGGGACCCGGCGGCATGGAAGGTGCGATCAAGTCGGGCTACCGCGTGGCGCGCGAAGTCATGGCTGAGGCTTAGAGGTCATGGAAGATCGGGAGTTCCTGATGATCCCAGGCCCCGTGTCCGTCGACGATGAGATCCTGGAGGCTCTGGCGCGACCCGTGCGCGCGCACTACGGGGACGGCTGGACCCGGCTCTACAAACAGGCCGCGTCGAGCATGCGCGATGTGTTCAAGACAGAAGGTGAGGTTCAGCTCGTCTTCGGGTCGGGCATGGCGGGAGTCGAGATGTGCATCGCGAGCGTGCTCGCGCCCGGCGACGAGGTCTTGATCCCCAGCAACGGGCTCTTCGGCGACCGCATGGTCGAGGTCGCCACCGCCAACCGACTCCAGGTCCACAGCTTTCGGCCCGGCCTCGCCGAGGCGATCACGGCCGCGCAGGTGCGGACAGCGCTCGCAGAGCACCCGAATGTCCGCGCGGTGTGCATAGTCCACCACGAGACCTCGGTCGGCGTCCTCAACGAGGTGGAGGGAATCTGCCGAGCGGTGCGCGAGCACGGGGCGCTGGCGATCGTCGACGGCATCTCGTCCGTCGCGGGCGTGCCTTTCGAGATGGACGCCTGGGGCGCCGACCTCTGCGTCACCGTCGCCAACAAATGCATCGGCGGGCCGATCGGTGTCGCGCCGGTCGCCGCCGGTCCTCGCGCCCTCGCGGCCCTCGACGACGGCCGTCCCAAAGCGGCGGGCTGGTACCTGAACCTGGCCACTTGGCGGCGCTATACCGAGCTGTGGGGCGGATGGCACCCGCACCCGACGACGATGCCCACCAACGTCATCGAGGCTTTCGATCTTGCCCTCATCCGGCTGCTGGAGGAGGGCGTGGAAAACCGGTGGCGGCGACTGGCCGCGGCGCGCGACCGGGTCCGCGACGGCCTCGAGGAGCTCGGGTTCGAGATGCTCTCGCCGATCAGCGTGGCGTCACCGGTGACGACCGCCTCGTTCGGGCTGCCGGGTATGGACGTGAGCGACTACCTCGAGTGGCTGCTGAAGAATCACCACATCCGCATCGGGGGCGGGCTGGGCGAGCTCCGAGGCCGGATCTTCCGCGTCGGCCACATGGGCCGGGCCGCCGAGCCCGAGGCCATCGACCGCTACCTGCGCGCCACGGCCGACTACATCGAACAGGCGGGACTCGCCGGAACGCGCTGAGGATCCCCTGGGTTGCTGCGGACTTGGCGCCACCCCCTCCCTTCCCTCCCCCTGAAGGGGGAGGGGATTTACGATGGGCGAATGACTCGTCGATTCCGATTCGGCATCTGCACCGACCAGAACATGACCTGGGAAAAGAATGTCGAGCGCTGGCAGTGGTTCGAGCAGCTCGGCTTTGAAAGCGCCTGGCTGTGCGATCACCTCGTCCAGCCCAGCCGGCCGCAGGGACCTTACTTCGAGGCATGGACCTTGCTCGCGGGACTCGCGGCGCGGACCGAAAAGATCCGCATCGGGGTGCTGGTGACGTCCAACACGTTCCGCCACCCATCCGTCCTCGCCAGGATGGCGGTCACCGTGGATCACATCTCCAACGGCCGGTTGGAGGTTGGGCTCGGCGCAGGCTGGTACGAACCCGAGCACACCATGTTCGGAATTCCGTTTCCAGAGACCAGAGAGCTGGTCGCGCGCTTCCGCGAGGCGGTGCAGGTGGTCGACCTCATCACGCGTGAGGACACGAGCTCCTTTGCGGGCGATTACTACCAGCTGAAGAACGCGCAATCGCGGCCGCACAGCGTCCAGAAGCCGCGCCCCCCGCTCGTGCTGGGCGCGTTCGGGCCGAGGATGCTCAAGATCGTCGCCACCTACGCGGATACCTGGAACGCGTTCGGGACGCCCAAGGAGATGCGCGAGCGCAACCAGATGCTCGATGACTACTGCCGCGAGATCGGGCGCGACCCGGAGACACTCGACCGCTCGATCTATTACTGGGTGACGAAGTCAGACGCGGATCCCTGGGCGTCGAAGCAGGCTTTCTACGACGGGATCGAGCCCTACGTTGAGGCGGGCGTCAACCAGTTCATCCTCGACCAGCCTCGTGACGACCAGATCCACATGCTCGAGTGGGTGGCCGAAGAAGTGCTTCCAAAATACGCGCGCGAGGCGCCCCGAAAGGTCGAGGCCGTGGCGGCCGCGCAGATCGATACTTCGATCTGGAAGGCGCCGCAAGACCACCTGTGAGGCGCAACTGCTGCTTCGCCGGCGGCGCCTAGGCTAAGAACGGCGGGAGCCTCGCCAAGCCGGACTTCGACCGCGGGGAGGTGGACGGCGATGTCTAATTCAACTGGCTCGGTTTCGGCAACGCGAACTGAGCTACAGGTCGAGGACCCTTCTCAACCCCGCGTCGATATCACGCATGACCAGTCTGGGAAGTTTGCCGAGCTTGTCGTCGAGGTCGGATCTTTCGATCGTTTGCAGCTGGGTCACGTTGGCTACAGATTCCTGAGGCAGCCCGGCGATGCCGGCGGCGATCAATACGTTTCCGGGAGCACCTGCCCACCTCACATTGGACGTAAGCCCGACGACCGAAACCGTTCGTATCGCCGAGCGATTCACGAAGTCGGCGGACACGACCACAACCGGGCGCCTTAACGCCGGGACCGATCCTCTCGGCGATCCCAGGTCCGCCCACCAGACGTCGCCTCGGCGGACTGTCAATCGGACGGGGCCAGGGCCCGGTGCGCCGCGGCCCGGCCGAACTCGTCAAGAGTTGTGTCGACCTCCGCGCAGACTCGGTTCAACGCCTCGGTCAGATCCTCGTCGGATTCCTGCTCAGCCATGAAACGCGCCAGAGCCTGTGCGTAGACCTGGCTACGTGGAATCCCCCGACGACGGGCGTACTGCTCAGCCGCGTCGAAGATCCGGTCGGGGATCGAAACGGCAGTCTTCACGGCTCACTGAGTATAACTCTTCCTACCTGCGCCGGCCCTGGGTCGCTTCCATTTAGCGACCTCGATCGGAACGATCATCTCGATCGGATCGCAAGGTTCAAGCTCGAGACCGTGCAGCCAGGCAGCTGTCTTGCCACTGAAGACCGCTCCAGCGGGCGCCCGATCCAGGGCTGCTCGCAGTCTCCGGAGTGTTGTTGGATCTCCGGCTGGCGGAACACGCGACTGATCACTTGAGTCCATGCCGCGAGAATGCGCCGGCGACAGTCGAGATTGGAACCCAGCCGGTTAAGGAGACCAGGTCACGGCAAGCCTGGCATATCCATTCGGAGGCACGTCAAGCCGCTCACCGCTAAGTCGCCGCTCGTGACTTGATCAAAAGGCGAGGCGCCAGAGACCCGGCCACGGCCATCAGAATCGCACCCACCACGGGCGGCCAGAAGGCCACCGCGACGTGCCCGGTCCAGTCGACCAGCACGCCGGCGGCAATGGGTCCGGCGAAGGCAAGCGTGTAGCCGGCGGTGAACATGACCGCCGAGAATCCAGCCACCTCACCCTCGTTGGTCGCCAGCAGTGGCGGCAGCGCGACCGACCCGACAAATGCGGCGCCCGCCCCCAGCCCGACCATGAAAGCCAGCGGCCAGGCGAACTCGGCCAGGCCAAGCAGAAGCCCCAACGAGCCTGCCGCTGCGAGGAGGCCGGCGGTGACGTAGAAAGCCGTCGAGAGGGCGTACTGCCAGCGAAAAAGAGGAAGGGCCAGCAGCACGAGGATGGGAAAGAGATTCAGGAAGAGCAGCGTCGTCGCCAGGTAGGAAGGTCCGCGGTCCTTGACCACGAACGGCAGCCAGGTGGCAACCGTGTAGTAGACGAGGTTCTGGAATGTGAACAGCGCAGCCACCTGCCAGGCCCGCGGGTCTCTGGCGATTGCACCAAGGTGGATCTGAGGCGCGGCGGTGCTGTCGCGCGGGGTGAAACGGGTCCACAGCAGGACGCCGCTGCCCGCGACGGCCGCCCAGACGAGAAACGTGCCGCGCCACCCAATCGCTCCTGACAGGTACGGCGAGAGCGACCCGCCAAGCACGCTGCCCATCAGCAGGCCGTTGGCGTAGAGGCTGCCCGCACGCGCGATCGCGTTTGGAAACCAGCGCCGGACGAGCACCGCCAGGGGAGGCTGCGCCAGGGAGATCGAAAGCGTGAGCAGGGCGGTTCCCGCGAAGACCCAGAACAAGGCGGGCGGAAGGGTGAGGGAGAAAGTGAAGACGGCGAGGCCGAGAGCGCAAACGGAAACGAGCCGCCGCGCGCCATACCGGGTGGCGAGCAGGGCGCCGGGAATCGAGGCGACGCCCAGCATCAGGACTGCCAGTGAAGTGATGGAGCCCGTCGCGGCGAAGCTGAGGCCGAGCTCGGAGCGGATCACCGGCAGCGAAGGCGGAATCGCGAACAGGATCACGCGCAGGTTGAAGCCGGTGAGCCAAACGAGTCCAAGCTGGATGACGGTCCGCCGCAAGTCGCGTCAGATCGTAGGGACTCCGACTGGGCCCCGGATCGTCTGTTAGGTTGACGGCGCTACGGAACGTGTCGGGACGGCGATTATCGGCGGCGGCATCACCGGCTGTGCACTGGCCTACTACCTGACTGAAGAGGGCGAGTCGGACGTCCTCGTGTTGGAAGCCGACGAGCTTGGGAGCGGCTCGACTGGCGGCTCCTTCGGGGGCGTGCGCCAGCAGTTCAGCACTCCCATGGAGATCGAGCTCTCGCGTCGGGGCCTGGAGTTCTGGCAGACCGCCGAGCGGCGCTTCGAGTCTCCGGTGCCATGGCATCCCAACGGTTACCTCTTCATGACCGGCCAACCGGACATCATGGCCAAGCTCGGTGAGGCTGCAGCACTACAGCGCAGCTTGGGCCTGCCCGACGTGCAGGTCCTCGATCGCGAGCAGATCCGTGACGTGGTGCCGTGGATCGCGACCGCTGGCCTGCTGGGCGCGACCTACACGCCCAACGACGGCAAGGTGACGCCGACCGATGGGGTCGCGGCGCTTGTCAAGGCGGCGAGAGGTCGAGGCGTTCGCTTCCGGGAACACTGGGCGGTTCGCTCGCTCGAGCGGGTCGATTCCGTGTGGCGGCTGATCGGAAAAGAGGTGTTGGAGGCCGAACGGGTGGTCGTTTGCACCGGCTACTGGACGAGTGACTTCCTGCGTTCCTTCGGCCTGGAGCTGACGATCCGGCCGCAGGCACTTTACAGCGCCATCACCGGCCCAGAGCTTGAGGGGCAGCCGGTGCCGCTCACGCTCGACCTCGACACTGGTTTCGTGGTCGAGCGCGAGGCCGCGGGACTGATCATCGCCATCCTCTTGGAGAACAACCCGCCGGGTTATGGGCACACCCGCATGTTGGAAGAGTTCGCGGAGCTCGCCAGTATTCGCGCGCCATCGCTCGCGGAACTCCACATCGCCAGGCGCGTCGTCGCCAAAGTCGACATGGGTGGCGACGGACATCCGTACGTGGGCAGGGTCGAGGACGGTCTCTGGATGGCCGCCGGCTTCGGCGGACATGGCGTCATGCACGGACCGCCGGTCGCGGAGCTGCTTGCCAAGGCGATCGTTGGCCGGCCCGATCCGACCCTGGACATCGCACCGCTGAGCCCGTGGCGCAAGACAGGGGCCGGCAGCGAGTGGATGGTGGCGGCGAAGAAGGGCTGAACCAGATGCGCCCTCCACTACCTCCAGAGCAGCTGAGGTTGGGACTCATCCTCCCGACATGGACGACCACCGACCTACGTTGGTCTGAGCTCCTCGAGGTCGCGAGCAGCGCCGCCGAGGTGGGGTTCGATGCCCTGTACGTCACCGACCACCTGCTCATGCCCGGCAACAACGCAGAGCCGAAGCGGCGCTCCGGCGTGGACTTTCCGGATGACCCGGAGGTTGAGCTGGAAGGCTACCTCGAGTGCTTCACCGTGCTCAGCGCGCTTGCGGTTGAGATCCCGCGCCTGACCATCGGCTCTCTCGTCGCGTGCACCGGTTACCGCAACATCGGCCTCCTGGCGAAGATGGCCGTGACGATCGATGACATCAGCGGCGGCCGTCTCGTGCTGGGGCTGGGAGCCGGCGACTCCGAAGGCGAGCACACCACTTTCGGTTTTCCCTACGAGCAGCCGGTGAGCCGCTTCGAGGAGGCGCTGCAGGTCATCAAGGGCCTCTTCAGACCGGCCTCGCTCAACTTCGACGGCACCCATCACCGCTTGCGCGGCGCGCGCCTGCTGCCCAGGGGTCCGCGAACCGAAGGTCCTCCGATCCTGATCGGGACTCTCAACCCCGGGCCACGGATGCGCCGGCTCGTGGCCCAGTACGCGGACATCTGGAACGGCTGGCTCGGCTACACAGACGCGAGCGCCGAGTCGGCCGCGGCACAGCTTCGGATCATCGATGAGGGGTGCCGCGAGCACGGCCGTGATCCCCTCACGCTGGTGGCCACGACCGCGGTGCGCGGAGCGCTCCCTGGATCGGGCTACTCCCCCCGGCCTGACGAGCGGCCGCTCTCGGGCCCGCCGCACCAGATGGCGGAGACACTCAGGGGACACGCCCGCCTGGGCATCGCCGAGGTCCAGGTGGCGCTGACCATTGGTGGCGCCGAAGGCGTGCGCGCCTTCGCGCCCGTGATCGCGGAACTCAGGTCGGGGGGCGGCCCGCCGAGCCCGGGTCACTGGAGGGGAAAGGCGACCCCCTGCGCCAGCGGTAAGTCATCTCCGTAATTGATCGTGCAGGTCTGCCGGCGCATGTAGCCTTTCCACGCATCGGAGCCGGCCTGGCGGCCGCCGCCGGTCGCTTTCTCTCCGCCAAACGCGCCTCCGATCTCCGCTCCGGACGTGCCGGCGTTGACGTTCGCGATCCCGCAGTCTGAGCCCGACGCCGAGAGCCACCGCTCGGCCGCGTTGAGGTTGGTGGTGAAGAGGCCGCTGCTGAGGCCCTGCGGAACGGCGTTGTTGACCTCAATGGCCTCCGCCAGGTCATCCACTTCGAAAACGTGGAGGATGGGGGCGAAGATCTCCTCTCGGCAGATCGGCATTTCCGCTCGTGACCTGACAATCGCAGGCTCGACGAAGTAGCCCTCAATGTCTTCCAGCACCCGGCCGCCGTAGATCAACTCTCCGCCCTGCCGCTGTATCTCCGCGAGGCCTTCGCGGTATTCGTCCACTGCTTCGCGCGACACCAGAGGGCCCATCAGTGTCTTCTCGTCGAGCGGATCGCCGATGCGGACGGTTCGATATGCCGCCACCAGCTGCTCCAGAAACCGTGTCGCGATACCGCGTTGGAGGATCAGCCGGCGAGTGCTCGTGCAGCGCTGACCGGCGGTGCCGACGCTACCGAATACAGTCGCTCGGAGCGCGAGTCTGAGATCGGCGTCGTCGAGCACGATGACCGCGTTGTTGCCTCCCAACTCGAGGATGGCACGCCCAGAGCGTTTCCCAACCGCCGCCGAAACTCGCTCGCCGACGGCGCAGGAACCGGTCGCCTGGATCAGCGGCACCCGATCGTCCGCGAGGAGGGCTTCGCCAACCGTGCTGCCCCTGCCGATGACGAGGCTGAAGACGCCCTCGGCCTCCGTGCCGGCCGTGACCTCGTGAAAGATCCGTTGCGCGGCGATCGAGACCAGCGGAGTGAGGCTGGAAGGCTTCCACACGATCGTGTCGCCGCACACCAGCGCGATGGCCCAACCCCAGCCCGGAACGGCGAGGGGAAAGTTGAATGCGGAGATGATCCCGACCACTCCGAGTGGGTGCCACTGCTCTACAAGCCGGTGATCCCGCCTCTCGGACGCGATCTCCCTGCCGTAAAGCTGCCTGGACTGCCCAACCGCGAGGTCGCAGATGTCTATGACTTCCTGGACCTCTCCGCGCGCCTCGCTGAGGATCTTTCCGTTCTCGAGGCTGATCAGGCGGGCGAGGTCGTCCTTGCGCCGTCGGAAGGCGTCACCAAGACGGCGCACAACGTCTCCGCGCTGTGGAGGCGGCACCAGCCGCCAGCTCTTGAAGGCCTGGTGCGCTGCCGCGATCGCGCTCGAGCTGTCTGCATCACCTGCGGTCAGAACGTGCGCGAGGACACTTCCTGTAGAGGGATCCCGCGTTTCGATCGCTGCCCCCGTCGCCTTGGGTATAAAGGCGCCTCCGTACGCGACGCCTGAGACGGTGCCGCCGACCGCCAGTTCGAAGGCGCTCAGGATCTCCTCGACCTGAAGCCGTCTGTCATCAACGAGTTGCGTAGTGCTCATGCGAATTTCCTCCTGCCCCGCACTCTGCGGCCGCGAATGAAAGGTTTCAAATCACGTTTCGTTCCGGCTCGACAACCCCGGTCGTGAAGCGCCGATGCGCGAACACGTCGAGGGAGACCTCAGGCCGCTCGCCCATGAAACACCGTGCCAGAAGATGGCCCACAGCAGGCGCCTGCTGGAAGCCGTGACCGGAGAATCCGCATGCGCACCAGAAGCCATCGAGATCGTCGACCGAGCCCAATATGGGTTGATGGTCGGGCGTCATCTCATAGAGGCCGGCCCAAGCCGTTCGGACACCAGCGGTACCCAGCTTCGGCGCCCTGCGCTCGACGACCTCGGCCATGGCTTCGAGCACGGCCCAATCGACTTCAGTATCGAAACTTGGCGTCTCGTTAGGCAGCCCCATGCCAAAGAGCAGGCCGTCACCCTCAGGGTGGAAGTAGAACGAAGTGGTCATGTCGATAGTCATGGGGTGATCACGTGTCACGGCCGGCATGGGTTCGGTGACGAAGATGTTGCGTGGGTACGGCTCCACCGGAACGGTGATTCCGGCCATTCTGCCGATGTCGCCCGCCCAGGCGCCCGCGCAGTTGAAGACTGCCGAAGTCATGATCTCGCCGGCAGAAGTCCTGACCGCCCGGACGCGTCCCTGACGCACGTCAATGCCTGTGACGGCGACGCCTTCCAGGATCTTTACGCCCAACCGCCTCGCGGCGGCGGCGTATCCCGAAGTCACGGCGTGCGGACTGGCGATGCCGTCGCTCGGGCAGAAGGTGCCGCCCAGGATATCGTCGCCGTCCACGACAGGCGCCAGCTCCCGAATCTCCGAAGGCTCGACCCAGCGCGCGTCGGAGACTCCCAGCCTGAGCCACATGGTCAGAAGCCGCTTGAAGTCCTCGATCTGGTGATCGTTGGTCAGGACGAACAGGTAGCCGATCTGCCGGAACTCTGGATCGACGCCCGTTTCCGATTCGAAGCCAGCCAGCAGGCGAATCGAAAGCTGTTGCATGAGGACGTTGGTTTCAGACGAGAACTGACGCCGCACACCGCCCGCACACCTACCCGTCGACTGCGATCCGAGCGCGTCTCTCTCCACCACCACAACGTGCACACCGCGCCGTGCAAGGTGATACGCGATGGAACAGCCGATCACTCCACCGCCGATGACCACTGCGTCTGCTGAGCCGAGACTCATGCGCTGGATGCTACTGATTAGCGTCGCCGGACAGTGATACCGAGGCGCGCAGAACGAGGAAGCACCGCCATCTTTCACCCGTGACGCGAGCCGGGCACCGAGGCCTCTGGATCGCCCTGGATAGCTTTGATGCTTTTGTAGCTCGACTGACCCAGGTGCGTTCACGGCCAACACGCGCCTGGTTCAGCCGCCAGGATCGACTGGACTACGACATGAACTACTACACACAGTGTCTACCGAGGTAGACGGGTAGATGCTGCCTTGCGAACCTTGGAACGGCTCACGTCTTTCCGGTGGCGCAGCTTGTGAGCGTACTGCGGTGAGATACCAAGCAACTCTCCACTGTCGCGCACCCCGAGCTTCAGCTGGCTCTGAAGACGTCGGATCGTTCTCTCCATATCGCGCTGAACAGCCTGGCTTCGGTGCTCTAGTTCAAGGCGCTGTTTCGTAACGACTGAAATTGCCTGTCTGAGGTTGTTCGGCAGGTCCAGAACCTCGACGAGGTCAACGTGGACTGGGTCTCGATCCCAGAGACGTAGAAGTTCTGGGATCCGCCGACGCAATTGATTCAGCGAGCGGCCGTAGGTGTGTGCCCCCCTGATACCTGTGAACGTCACTAGCCAACTGCCGTCTTTGTCGCGCCGAATCCTCGCGACGATGCGTTCCTTCATCGCCCTCGCCCCCACAGCCAACGACGGCCAAGGCATGGCTCGAGGTCGCGCTCGATCGCCCGGAGCGTTCCGGCCGGCAGGTCTTGACCACGGTGCACGGGTACCGTTGTTCGGCATCTGCCCGCCTCGCATTCGACTCTCACGTGACTCCCTTGCTGACGGACTGGCCCCGGCTTACAGCCCGCCTCTCTGATTTGTCGGAGGACGAATTGGGCGGTCCTGCGTCCACCGCAGTAGACAGTCTATCGCTCCTTCACCAACGTTTGCGTCTACCCAAGTAGACTCGTGCGGGGTTCGCCACCACACGACAGGGAGTTCTGTCAAGGCGGGTCTGCAAGTCCCCACTTTCCGCCGGCCTGAGATTTCCATCTCAAGACGTAGAACCGCCGTGGATGCGATGAAGGCAGGTGCTTGGAACCAAACGGGTAAGTCTTCAGGAAACCCAGGGTGATTCATTTCGAGGGATTTGAGGCGAATTCGAGCGCTCGAGTAGGCAATTTCAGACGGGTTCAGCCACCAAAGCTGCTCGGATTACTACACGAGCCGCTACACGACCGTGTGCGCCTTGAGCCGATAGGCGGTAACTGGCTCCGCCAATCCCTTCAGCTCCAGGCGGTCTTTCGGGGTCTCGATTCCCTGTCCGCGTAGCCAGTCTTTGACACGGCGATGCGCCTCGGCGCTAAGCAGTACCTCCCCCGCTGCGGCTTGCGCCTGAAGTCGAGACGCCAGGTTAGTGGTCTCTCCGACCACGCTCACATTGGAGCCTTCGGACAGCTGGCCGATGATCGCCGGGCCTGTGGCAATCGCTATCCCAAGAGGAAGTCCTAGCACGGCCGCCTTGTCCCGTAAGGCGAGCGCTGCCTTGAGTGCGTGCAACGCGTGGTCGATCTCTTTGCCCGAGACGTTGAAGGTCGCCATCACTGCGTCGCCCGCGAATTTATCCACGACTCCGTGCTGACGTGCGACCTCTTGAGTCGCCCAGCGATGAAGTGTCGAGATCCGGTCGATGAGCTCCGTCGGGGCCTTGCCTTCGGCCAACGCTGTATAACCGCGCACGTCGGCGAACATCAGCGTGACCAGCTTTTCGCCAAGCTCGACCGGCTCCACGCGGCTTGGCGTCGTGAAAGCGTCTTCGACCTCAAGGCCTAATTGTTGGAGGAGCTCGCGGGTTGTCGCCTCCATTCGTACAGAACCGATCCCACGGGCGGAGGAAAACGCAGAGCGCAGCTCCACCTCTGCAGCCTTGCGATCACCCAGATCAGTCAGGCACTCGGACAGCAATACGCGAGCGCGGCACTCCAGTGGAACGTAGCCGGCGCCGGCAAACTGTGTGGCGGCTCGTGCGGCAATCTCTCGCGCCTTCTCGTGGTTTCCGCTCGCCCGCGCCACGCGTGCGCGCGGCAGGAGGAGGAGAGGCAATTCCGCGACCAGCTGGTCGGCTTCGATTGCGTCCACGACGCGGCGAGCAAGGTCGACGCTGCCGACGAGGAGTGCCGCTTGCACGACCTGGTCGGCGACGATGCCTTCCGCATATCTGAGCTGCTCGGCAGCTGGCGCAATGGCCTCCAGGCCGCGCATAGTTTCGCTTGCATCGCCCTGTGCGAGCTGCAACTCGAACCAGCCCCAAGCCAACGAAAACGCATCCTGAAGGCCGTGCCCCAGGTTGGGCAACTGAACCAGACGCCTGGCATCATCGTACTGGCCTAGTTCAATGAGGGCGTTAGCTGAATAGAAGGTTCCGTCAAACTCCGCGCGGGGATTGCCCAAGGTGCGCCCTGCGTCGATCGCCTCTCGAGCCGTGCTAAGGGCTCCTTTGAGATCCCCCACCATCCAGTTGAGATACGAATCCTCAATCAATGGCCGAACATCTCGCCATATGCCGCCCTGGGGAAGCCGCCTCATCAGTGCAATCCGATCCGAGGCATCCTTTGGTCGAAGCGCGCCGATCAGATAGTCCGCCAAGTTGTTTAAGGCGAGGCCGGCAACGTCGTTCACGCCATGCGCCACCGCGCCGCTATGGCTCTTTTCGAGCCAATCCACTGCTTCCTCGACTCGACCCTGATTGCCGAACGACTGGCCGATGAAGACGTATGCAAAGAGTTTGGCTTCGGTGTCGTCGATCGCCTCGGCAATTGCCAGCAACTTCTCGCTTAGCGCAAGCGCCTCTGGGCGATAGCTCACGACGGACGCGTCGGCAGCAAGCTGCAAGTAGACCAAGGTCAGATCCTTGCTTGGCCCCAGAGGCTCCAGTATGCTGCGCGCCTTTCGCGTTTCCAGTAAGCCAATGTCGTGCCGGCCCCCCTGGGATTTGGACCACCCAAGGTAAAGGCGGAAGTGAGCCGCCGGCACGTGGCGACCAAGGGCTTCGAGCGAATCGACCGCCTCTTCTAGATAGTCATGGGCTAGCCTTACAGCCCCTTCGCGGATGTAGGCCTCACCAATCTGTCCTACGAGCATTGCCCTGTCTTCGCCAGGCGCTGCGTAGGGCAGCGCCCGTAAACGCAACTCTGCGGCTTCGCGAAAGGCGTATACGGCTTGAGCAGCGTCGGCCGCCGCGAGGCACAACGGCAATGCCTCCTGGCTCTGGTTCGACAAGAAGAGGTGGTTGGCGATCTCGGCCGGAGGTGCTCCTCCGCGCGTCTGGAGCACCTCTGCTGCCTTAGCGTGGAGGCGCTCGCGCCTTGGAGCACTCAGGCTCTCGTAGATCGCCTCGCGCGTAAGCGCATGGCGGAAACGGTAGCGTTTGGCAGCGCCAGCTTCTTCTTCGACCAGCTGCTGCTCCGACAGACTTTCCAGAGCATCCTCAACCTCCATGTCGCTGCGCTCGCAGAGCTGGGACAACAGCGAGTAGTCGAATGTGTTCCCAAGCACGGCGGCCGCACGAAGGATCTCGATGTTTTCTGGGCCCATTCGGTCCAGCCGAAGAAGGATCGTGTCTCGAACTGTTTCCGGAATGCCGAACTGCTCGATCGGCTTCCGCTGCCACTCGTCCTGATCACGGAAGATATCGCCCTCATCCATGGCTGCCTTGAGCATCTCCTCGAGTACGAAGGGATTGCCCTCGCAGCGCCGATGCATGAAGTCGCGAAACTCTTCCCCGACGCTTGTGTCAAAAATGGCGCTCACCATCCGTCCTACACCATCGGGAGGGAGCGCTTCGAGTTCGATCATCTCGGCGAGCCTGGATCGCTGCCATCCCTGAACGGTCGGCAAAAGCGGGTGCTTACGATGGAGCTCATCCTTCCGGTAGGTCGCGAGGACCAGGATTCGGGACGAACGCAGGCGGCGGGTGATGTAATCGACGAGCTCGCGGGTGGAGGCGTCAGCCCAGTGCATGTCCTCAACGATCAGCAGCAGTCCAGAATCTGCGGCGGCGATGCGCAGCAGGGCCAGGATCGCCTCGAACAGCCTGAGTTTGGCCTCAGAGGATTCATCAGCGCGATCCGCGTGGGTTTCCAGAGCCAGCTGAGGGAAATGGTGCCCGAGGTCGCGGCGGGCGGCACCAAGGCGTTCCGCCAACGAACCCAGGTCGGCTGTCTGGAGGTAGTTCCCTATCGCCTCTAGGAAAGGTAGATAGGGAAGCGCGAGGTCGGCCTCCGAGCAGCTGCCTTGCATCACAGCCGCACCAAGCGTCTTAGCCCGATGCGCCAACTCTGTGGCGAGGCGGCTCTTGCCCATTCCCGCTTCGCCGGCGAGCACCACCACGCCGCCCTCGCCCCTGCAGGCGCCAAGGAGTGCATCCTCTAGCCGTGTCAGCTCGGCCTCCCGCCCGATGAGGGTGCGGCAGACCGCTCTTGTGATCACGTTCCGAATCCCAGCCGGGCAATCATAGGTGGCGATCGCGGAGTACGCCCGCAGCCCAGGGCCATGACGAATGCGTGGCTTTAGTTGGTCGGGGGCCCGGGATTTGAACCCGGGGCCTCACGGTCCCGAACTCCAGGCGGTTTCGTCCATGGAGACCGTTTAGAGCTGTCTTGAGCTTGTTTGGAAGCCTTAATTAGCCGACTGAAAGCGATTTCAACACTCAAGCTCTTGCTGGATTACTACATGAACTGCGTCTACTCTGAGGGACGCCCCGCCGCAGTCGGGCGAGCTTCTGGCATCGTTCACCTCAGGGCGACTCGACCCAGTCCGCCTGACGCGAATGGCTCAGATCGTCCCCTACGCGAGGCTGGCCAGACGTTCCTCCGTCCTCGCTACCTCCGCCTCCATACCAAGGCGCCGATAGGTCGCGAGCGCGCGGCCGAGCGCCGCCCGGGCTCCTTCGCCGTCGCCCGCCGCGGCAAGTCGAGCGGCCTCCGCTCGATCGATTGCAGGCGCCAGCCACGCGACGTATGCGACTCGTCCACGGGCCATCGGCAGGACGGCGTCAAGAGCCGGCCAATCTTCGAGGGCGGCAAGCGCCTCGACCAACACGGCAAGCTCGTAAGGCGGCTCCTCTACGGATGCCCCGCGCCCGAATGCGAGGGTTCGCTCGGCGATTTCGCGTGCCTTGCTGGGATCACCGTTCAGGAGCGCGCGCTCCGCCATCCAGGCCTCGACGATTCCCGGCTGGTCGTCATTCGGGACGATTCGCGTCTCGGCGTCGCGCGCTGCTTCACCTTCCCCGAGCAGCTCCAGGACGAGTGCTCCGATTGCCGGTCCTCCGCGCGTGAATGGACAGTTCATGTCGACCGTCTCCTCCGCGAACGCCGTCAGATGCTCGCGGTTGAGCCGCACGATCTCGACCCAGCGCCCGAGCCGGTAGAGGCACGCCATCACAAAGTAGGTCGCGTGCATCCGCTCATGGGCACTCCCTTGGATTGCCCGCTGTTTTGTGTCCTCGGCCAGCGCCAGGGCACGCTCGAAATCCCCGCCGATGTCCATGATCCTGGCCAGCGCCAAGCTGGTATGGACGAGCCGGTCGCGGAGCGCGACAACCCTGTCCATCATCGCCAGCTCGTCATTTGCCAGCTCGAGAGATCGATCAGGCCGGCCAGCCTGGAGATAGAGGCCGCCGAGACTCCGGGTGGCCAGGGCGAGCACGTCTGCGCTATCTATCTCAGACGCAATATCGGCTGCCTCCTCCGCGGCCGCGATGCGCGACTCGTGCGGCCGGGGGTCCGCGCTTCCGAGGCCTGTGTACGACCCACTGGCGAGCGCCCGGATCGCCAGAAGCCAGGCGCGGGTGAGGGGTTCCTGGCTGCGAGCCAAGCCCTCGTCCACCAATCGATCGACTGTCACGCCAGTGGGGCGACTGGCAAAACCACCCCAGTAGATCGCGCAGTGACGCGCCGCCTTTAAACAGATCCGGGCGCAGGCCTCGTCATCGCCGAGCGAGCGTCGAAGCTCAAGCGCCGACGTCCACGCCTCGACGCTGGGATCGCCGTGGTAGCTCCAGCCGTGGTCGTCGCCTATCTCCTCGTAAGCGCCGGCCCGCTCGCTGTCGTTGATGGCGAGCTCGAGCGCCGCCTGATGGAGCTCGAGTCCGCGTGCCATTGCGTTGCGCTGTCGCGCGGCGGCCCCTGCGGCGAGAAGCGCGATGAACCCACGGTTGCGAACCTCCTCGCGAGCCGGCGGGTCCTTGGTCCAGGCGAGGTCCGCCCCTTCACCGGCCAATGCTGAGCGATAGTGATAGGCGACGAGCTCAACGAGCCCTTCATCGCCACCCCCGGTGAGCCCCTCCAGCCAGGTGGCGACGCGGGCGTGTGAGCGCGCCCGACGTGCGAGAGGGATGCCCGCGTAGGCAACATCGTGAACGAGGGCGTGCTTGAACTGATATTCGCTCTCCCCTGCTACGCTCGAGGATGGCCGCGCCACGACGAAGCCCTTCGCCTCGAGACCGTCAAGCGCGGGCCGGACGACACTGTCCTCGATTGACAGCCCGACTGCCTGCCCCCAGAACGTACGTCCGACCACCGCTGCCTCCTGGAGCACCAGCTTCTCAGGGCCAGAGAGCCGGTCGATTCGTGCCGCAAGCACGCCGTGGATGGTGTCGGGCAGACCTGTGGTCATCGCGCCGGCGGCCAGGCGCCATCCATCCAAGTCGTGGGTCAGAGCGCCTGAGTCGATCAGGCCGCCGACGAGCTGTTCGAGAAAGAACGGATTTCCCTCGGCCCGTTCGAGGAGTGCCATTCGAAGCTTGGCGGGTATGCTCTGCCAGCCGAGCAGCCCTTCGACCAGGCGCACCTCGTCACCTTCATCGAGCGGTCGGAGTGAGAGCGAGGTCGCATGCTCCCGTGCCATCCCGAATGCGGGATGCTCTTCGACGAACTCGGGCCGTGCGGTTGCCAGGATGAGCAGTGGGCCATCCGACCGAGCGGCAATATGCCCGAGCGTGGCGAGCATCTGATCATCAGCCCAGTGCAGGTCCTCCACGAAGAGCGCGGTGGGCGCGCGTCGTGCCTCGGCGGTGGCGAAGCGCGGCCAAGCATGACCGAGCACGTTCGCCACGGCGAGCGGGCGGATCCGTCCGAGCGGGTTGGCAGGCACGCCAATCCCGGCGGTCGTTGCGAGCGCGAACTTCACCTCGTCGACGTCACGCGCCTCCTGCCCTGCGTGCCGGAATAGTGATGCCACCGTGTGCTCGAGCTTGCTGCGGGCGGCCTCAGGCGAATCATCCAGCGAGATCTCGCAGGCCTGGCGCACGATTTCGCCGAGGGCCCAGTAGGTGATCCCGTGGCCGGTCGAGCGACAGCGCCCACGGAGAACGCGGAGCTCCGGCACTCGCAGCGCGGCTTGCTCCAGGAACTCGCGCACCAGGCGACTCTTGCCGATGCCAGCAGGCCCGAAGACGAGACCCAAGCACGGTCTGCCGGTCCTTATGGCGTCGTCCAGAAGGTCTTGAAGCGCACGCAGCTCGCGATCGCGCCCCACGAGCGGCGCTTGTAGATTGCCGGGCAGGGCGCCGTCTGGCGAGATGCCGATTAGGGTGCGGGCCGACACCGGCGCACTCGTGCCCTTCAAATCAACCTGCTGCGGCGCGTCGAAACGGAACGAACGGGCCGTCGCGTCGGCCGCACGATCTGCCACCAGGATCGCACCGGGTTCCGCAGCTTGTTGGAGGCGGGCGGCGACGTTCACCGCATCGCCTGCCAGGAAGCGCTGGTCGAGCCGGCCGGCCGTCGCGGCCAGAACGTCGCCTGTGTTGACGCCGATCCGCAGCGCCAGCCGGATGCCATGCTCGCGTTCGAGCTCTTCGTTCAGCGTCCCCAGCCGCTCGAGCATCTCGAGCGCGGCATGGAGCGCTCGGATGGCGTCATCCTCGCGAACTGCGGGCACGCCGAACGCGGCCACGACCGCATCTCCGATGTACTTCTCGACGGTGCCGCCCCACGATTCGAGTGCCTCACGCATGGTCGTCGCGTAGCGCTCGAGAATCCGGGCTACACGCTCCGGATCGCGGCCCTCAGCGAGAGCGGTCGAGCCAACGAGATCGGCGAATAGGACTGTCACGAGCTTGCGCTCTTCTTCCCGCATGCCCTCGACGACCGCCCGGCCGCACGACGGGCAGAAGCGGGCGCCGGCCGGAACTGGAGCCCCGCAGGCCGGACATCCATCGACCGCCGCTCCGCAGGCCGCGCAGAAACGGGCCCCCGCAGCGAGACCTGCACCGCACCGGGTGCACACCTCGTCCATGAATTGCGAGTCTAGCCCCGCGTGAGTCGCCAAACTATTGGTCGGGGGCCCGGGATTTGAACCCGGGGCCTCACGGTCCCGAAATCTAGGCGGTCTCGTACACCCAGACCGATTTGAACTGAATTGAGCTCGATTGGACGCATTGCGCATGCCGGCTAAACCTATTTCGAGCCGTTTCAGGTCCGCGGATTACTACACGAATTACTACAAGGCGGATCGAGTGACCTCGCGGCTGCTCTCGCCTCTCCCCCGCACAAAGAAGACGCGCGCGCGACTAAGACATCCCGATTCGCATTCGCGAAAAGGCTCACGGGGGAGTCTCGCGAACTGCAGGGGGCTGGCCTTCAACGACGCGTACAACGACTGCGGGGAAGCGGCGGTGGCCGTCAAATGATTACCTGGGCCAGGCGACGCGCGGGCATCTCGAAGAGAGGCATCGCGAGACTACCTCATCGTATGACTACCTGAGCGCTCGGCTGGAGGTCGGCCTCACATGGAGAAGTCCGTAGCCTTCCCTTGAGGAGTGGGCTACGGCCCCTGGTGCATCAAACAGCGGGCGAAGGCTCGGCCCGATCCGGGGCCGACTCACATCGGAGACTGGGTCCCCAAATGCTTGGAGGCGAAGGCCACCTTTAGCTCCATCTGCCGGATGGAGTCATCGACCACCTGGACGAAGTGCCCCGCGTCGAACTCCCAGTATTCGACTGCCTTGCCAAGTTTTTTCAGACGCGCAAGATAGTTATGAATCTGCCGGATTGGGCAACGCGGATCGTTCTGCCCAGCGAGTATCTGCACCGGCGCCATAAGCCGCTCGGCGTAGGTGATAGGCGAACGCTCAGCGTAGAACTCCGGGCGGTCCGCTGGCGAACCGCCAAAGAGCGCCCTATCAAAAGCCTTCTCGGGCTCCATCATGTCCTCGAAGGCAGCTATGTAATCGGCCGTTGGCTTTTCTGCAATTCCTAGCGACCAGAGGTCGGGCTGCGTGCCCAGGCCGAGCAACGTCAGGTATCCGCCCCACGAGCCGCCGGTAAGGATGATCCGGTGCGGATCCGCGATGCCGTTGTCGACCGCGTAGGCCCGCACCGCGGCTATGTCAGCAAGCTCAGTGAAGCCGGGATTGCCCTCTATGGCGTCACGCCAAGCCTGGCCGTAGCTCGTACTTCCGCGGTAGTTCACGTTGAGGACGGCAAAGCCATGGTCGACCCAGGCCAGGGTCCGGGGTAGGAATTCGTCGCCTGAGTAGCTGGGTGGACCCCCGTGGACGCCGACGACTGTGGGATGAGGGCGCGCGGCGCTGGGCTCAGCGAGAAATACATGGATGCCGTTTACCCACAGATCCTGAAATGCAACGCCCGCAGGAGCCGGATCCCCGGGCGGCCGCAACACCACGCGACCCTCGGAGCGCACTTCTGGTGGGTGAGCGGCACTGCTCCAGTCGTACCAGACCTCTCCATTTGGTCGCACTTGCGCTGACGCAATGGTGCCCTTTGGGTGATTGAGTCGATGCAGTCTGCGCGGCTCCAACTCCAAACGGTAGAGCTCGCTCCGCGCCTGCCACTCGTGAGTCAATAAGAGAGCCCTGGCATCTGGATACCAGCTGGCGCTGACTTCGCCAGGCAAGTCGATGGCGAGCTCCGACAGCGTTGCTCGGAGCGGGGCCCAGATCGCTGGACGCTTCAGTCCCGTCCTCTCGTGGAGGACGATCAGTCGTTGATCACCTGCCAGGGGCGACCATGGGCCGGCATCGAGCCCCCTGCCAGGCTCGCCCCGAAGCTCACCCACAATCCCACCACGAAGATCTAGAACGCGTAACGCCGGGTGGCGACTGTCGCCATGCTCCGAGTGCGCCATCGAGATCAGCTTTTCGTCGCGTGAGAGGCCCTCCACGCTCGCATGCTCGGGGTGCTCGTACATCGGCGCCGAGGCCTGTCCCTGCCGAACCAGGTTGAAGGTGGTGCCTCGATCGCCCGAAAGACCCACAACTGCGAGCTCGTCGCCGAGGGCGAGGCCTGCTTGGTATGCCGCCTGCAGATCGGTCGCTGGCTCGTCGGAATCGCTGCCAAAGCGCTGCCGCCGCCAGCGCCCAAACTCATTGCCATGGTCGTCATCGAACCACCAAATCCAGTCACCCCTCGGGTCGAGGAAACCGAATGCGGTGCCATCTGGCCGATCGGTAACCTGGCGGTGGCGGCCAGTCTGCATGTCCCACTCGTAGAGCTCCGATTTGCCGACCAGGTTGGAGGTGTATAGCAGGTGCTGTGGATTGCGGGGAGCCCAATTGGGAAACGATACGGTCGGCGCCCGGAAGCGACGCCGCCACGAAGCCTCAACCTGACCCGACTCGCGCTTGATCACGAGCAAGATGATGGCCCAAGTATTTCAACCGCGTATGTCAGGTTGAATTCGCAATCTAGCTCAGGGACCCTGCTGCGATCCGGAGGCGAAGACACAGAGTCGGTTCGACTGCGAGTTGGTACACGAATTCAGCGCTCTTATCACCTAAAGAGCACTGTCGCGACGACTTTGAACTCAGATTTTGGTCGGGGGGAGGGGACACTATTTGAACTGCCGAAGTGAACTCGGAGGAGGCGTCCTCGACCTGATTAAGACCCATCGCGACCAGCTTGGTCAGGCTTCCGTAGGCGGTTAGCGCCCGCCTGCGGTGCTTCGCACGGCGCGGATCAGGGTGGCCCTCCCGCCCAACCACCCGTTCCGGGCTAGGTCGTTTCAAGCGGTCAGGGTTCGCCTAAGAACCGCCTGGGACGCTACCGGGTAGGTGGTCGAACGGACGCTCCTCCTGGCTCAACCGCTTCCGGCGCCTGAAGATCCGCTACGAGCACCGGGCTGACATCCATCTGGCCTTCTTGCAGCTTGGCTGCGCCCTCATCTCCCTGCGTTTCCTCGGCTAACCACGTCCAACTCGCGAGAACGGTCGGCCCGGACCGCCGCGCACAGCCTCTGCATACTTGGGACATGACGATCAAGAGATTGGGGACCA
>Ga0209220_1000217_pt1 | contig 24285 bp, 29 predicted proteins | sample BlaSpr_A8_OM3_M3_FD_187984 | JGI IMG/M metagenome (GOLD analysis project Ga0209220, IMG submission 187984) | Forest soil microbial communities from Thunder Bay, Ontario, Canada - Black Spruce, Ontario site 2_A8_OM3_M3 (SPAdes) (version 2) | ecosystem: Environmental > Terrestrial > Soil > Boreal... | reverse complement strand
GGCCAGGGCGTGTTCGCGATGAAGAACCAGCTCGCCGACATGCTCGGCGTGCCGCAGGACAAAGTACGGCTGCGCACCTTTCACGTCGGCGGCTCGTTCGGGATGAAGGGCTCGATCTACCCGTGGCGCTCGCGATACCCGGGGTGTGCCAGGGGCACAGAGTAGAATCGCCCGATGCTCGATTGGACCACTTGCCCGGCGGTGGAACGCGACCCCGCGAAGCTCAGCGGTGCCTGGGTCTTCCGCGCTACGCGGGTGCCTGTCAGTGCGCTCTTCGAGAACCTGGAGGGAGGCGCGACGGTCGAGCAGTTCCTGAGCTGGTTTCCCGGCGTCACCCGCGCCCAGGTGGAGGCGGTGCTCGAGCACGCCGCGCGCAGCGCCCAAGCGGCCTGAGCGCCGCACCGGGTGCGCATCCTGTTCGACCACGGGGTTCCGGCCCCGCTGCGCGAGCACCTGCCCGGCCACCAGGTCCAGACCGCTTACGAGCTCGGCTGGTCGACGCTGCGCAACGGCGAATTGCTGGCTCGGGCCGAGATCCAGTTCGATGCGCTGATCACGACCGATCGCAATCTGAAAAATCAGCAAAACCTCTCCGGCGTGAAAATCGCGATCCTGGTGTTGCCGACAACGAGCTGGCCGCGCCTTCAACGCATGCTCGCGGATATCGCTGCAGCCCTGGATTCGCTGAAGCAGGCGGAGTACCGCGAGTTGCGATAGCCGGCGGAGTATCATGCCGAGCATGAGCGAAATCGTTTTTGTCGTCGAGCAGGCGCCTGAAGGCGGCTTCACGGCGCGCGCCGTGGGGGAATCCATCTTCACAGAGGCGGACGACCTTGCGCAGCTGCACGAGCGCGCGCGTGAAGCGGTGCGCTGCCATTTCGAAGGAAGGCGCGACTCCGGCGAGGCGCCGAAGCTGATTCGCCTGCATTACGTGCGGGACGAAGTCATCGCCGCATGAAGCTTCCCCGGGACGTCTCCGGGGCTCGGCTCGTCAAGTCACAGCATCACGTCACCATTCCGAATCACGACCATCTTCGCATCGGAACGCTCGCGGCGATCCTCGCTGATGTTGGGGCGCATCACGGACTGTCGCGCGAGGCGTCAATCGAGAAGCTGTTCGGCTGCTAGCCTGCGTATTCGAGCTCTGACCCGGATTTAATCCGTTCGGTGAGCAGCATCGTTTGCAATAATCGGTCGATGAACCTTCCAAGCGACTCCTTGCGCCCTGAATACGCCATCGGCGAACCCGTCCGCCGCACTGAAGATCCCACCCTCCTCCGCGGCGAAGGCCGCTACACGGACGACCTGAACGAGCCTGGGCAGGCGTACGCCTGGATGGTGCGCAGCCCGCACGCCCATGGCGTACTGAAAAAGATCGATGTTGAAAACGCGAAAGGCATGCCGGGCGTGCTCGCGATCTACACCGCCGCGGACCTGGCGGGGTACGGGCCGCACAAGTGCATGCTGGACTTCAAGCAACGCGACGGCTCGCCGATGAAGCGGCCCATCCGGCGCTCGCTCGCCTCCGACAAAGTACGGTTCGTGGGCGACCCGGTGGCGTGCGTGGTGGCCGACAGCGCCGTGCAGGCGAAGGACGCGGCGGAGGCGGTGGAGCTCGACATCGAGCCGCTGCCGGCCGTGGCGCTCGCGAGCGATGCGGCCAAACCTGGTGCACCGCAGCTCTACGACGACGTTCCCGGCAACGTGGCGCTCGATTTCCTCTTCGGCGAGCCGGACCTGGTGGCGCACGCATTTGAAAATGCTTTCCATATTTCTAAGTTGACCCTGAGGAACACGCGGGTCGTCGTGGCGGCGATGGAGCCGAGGGCGGCGCTGTGCGCCTATGACGCGGCCGCGGGGCGCTGGACGCTCACGGCGCCCGGCCAGGGCGTGTTCGCGATGAAGAACCAGCTCGCCGACATGCTCGGCGTGCCGCAGGACAAAGTACGGCTGCGCACGCCCTACGTCGGCGGCTCGTTCGGGATGAAGGGCTCGATCTACCCTGAGTACGTGTGCCTGGCGCACGCGGCGCGCGCGCTCGCTCGGCCGGTGAAGTGGACCGACGAGCGCTCGGGGTCATTCCTGTCCGACCAGCACGGCCGCGACGCCGAGATGACGGCGGAGCTCGCGCTCGACAAGGACGGCAAGTTCCTCGCCGTGCGCGTCACGGGCTACGGCAACGTCGGCGCGTACCTCGGCACGGTGGCGCCGCAGCCGCCGTCGATGAACGTGGTGCGCAATGTAACAAGCGTGTACCGAATACCACTCCTCGAGGTGTCGACGAAGGTGATGTTCACCAACACCACGCCGGTGAGCGCGTACCGCGGCGCCGGCCGCCCGGAGGCGAACTACTACATGGAGCGCCTGATCGACGAGGCGGCGCGCGAGATGGGGATCGACCGGCTGGAATTGCGCCGGCGCAACCACGTGCGGCCGCAGGAGATGCCGTACAAGGCCGCCTCGGGAATGACCTACGACAGCGGGGATTTCGGGGCGGTGTTCGAAAAGGCCGTCAAAGCCACCGAGGGGTTCGAGCTTAGGAAAACCGAATCAAAGAAGCGGGGCAAGCTGCGCGGCCTGGGGATCGGCAGCTACCTCGAGGTGACGGCGCCGCCGAACAAGGAGATGGGGGGCGTTACCTTTGAGGGCGATGGTAGTGTCAAGTTAATTACGGGGACGCTCGACTACGGCCAGGGGCACGCGGCGCCGTTCGCGCAGGTGCTCGCTTCTCGTCTTGGGGTGCCGTTCGAAAGCATCCGCCTCGCGCAGGGCGACTCCGACGAGCTCGCGTTCGGCGCCGGCACCGGCGGCTCGCGCTCGATGATGATGAGCGGCGCGGCGATCGCGCAGGCTTCCGACCTTGTCATCAAGAAGGGAAAGGAATTGGCGAGCGAGGCGCTCGAGGCCGCGGCGGCGGACATCGAGTTCCGCGAAGGGCGGTTCGTGGTCGCAGGGACGGACAGATCGATCGGCATTTTGCAGCTAGCAGAAAAACACCCACAAAAACTTGATGTGTCGCATGTAACAGAGGTGATTCCATCGGCATTCCCCAACGGCTGCCACGTGTGCGAGGTCGAGATCGACCCCGAGACCGGCGTGGTGGAGGTGGTGCGCTACAGCTCGGTGAACGACTTCGGCACGGTGGTGAACCCTCTGATGGTGGAGGGACAGATCCACGGCGGCGTGGTGCAGGGCATCGGCCAGTGCCTGATGGAGAACGCGCAGTATGACGCCGAGGGCCAGCTCGTCACCGGCTCGTTCATGGACTACGCGCTGCCGCGCGCCGAAGACACCCCGGCGGCGATCGGCTGGCAAAGCCATCCCGTGCCGGCGACGACCAACCCGCTCGGGGTGAAGGGCTGCGGCGAGGCGGGCTGCGCCGGGGCGATGACCTCGGTGATGAACGCGGTCGTGGACGCGCTCTCGGCGTACGGCATCCGGCACTTCGACATGCCGGCGAGCCCGGCGCGGGTGTGGGAGGCGATTAGAAAATCGGGGTCAGAGCCCGAATTCCTGAAGCTGCGCGTCCCGGAAATCGGGCTCTGACCCCGATTTTCTCCCAGGGGTGGCATCAGTCTAAATGGCCATGTAGAATCCGCAATATGGACATTTCGGTCACGGAGTTCAAGCAGCGCTGCCTGGAAATCGTGCGGCGCGTCGAGCGCACCGGCAAGCCGGTCGCCATCACGCGGCGCGGCCGGGTAGTCGCTCAGCTGCGGCGGCCCGCGCCGGGCCATGCGGCGATGCCGGCCAAGCCCTGGGAGCGGCTGCGCGCGGCCGGCGGGCACCTGGCCGCTTCCCCGGACGAATCCGTCCTCAAGGACGAGGATTTCGAGGCGATGCGTTGAGCGTCCTCCTCGACACCCACTTCTGGGTGTGGTGGCTGACGCCTCGATCCGCGCTTTCGAGTCGCGAGCGTGCCGCGCTCGATGCGTGCGCCGGGCGCCGCGAGCTGTTCCTCTCCGCGATCAGTCTTTGGGAAGCCCAGATGCTGCACGCCAAGGGACGGCTCGAGCTGCCGATTGCCTTTGCCGACTGGCTGGAGCAGGCGGCCGACGAGCGCATGCTGACGATCGTGCCGGTCGATGTCGCGGTGATCGTCGCCCTCGATTCGCTGCCGCGGTCTTTCCATGGCGATCCGGCCGACCGGTTGATTGTCGCAACCGCGCGCGCCCGCACGCTGCCTCTTGCGACGCGCGATGCGACGATCCGGCGCTCGCGCGCGGTTCCCATCTGGAAACCGTAATACCTCAGGAAATCGTGGTCTGTCCCTGTTTTCTCGAGGAAGCCGAAGCTATGCACGGCCGATGACGCTTCCCGCCGAGCAGCTAGCCGTGGAGAAAGAACGGGGTAGCGCGAAGCAACCTGCAACCGGAAACCTTCAACCCGCAACCTGTCGTCGAGCCGACCCCGCGCAACACGGCGGGCGGCTCGGCGTCGGGGATTTCGACATGCGCGGACTCGTAAGCCTCGATGAGGTCGCCGACGAGGTCTCGTACTGCGCCCGCGTGCGGATCGGGCCGATGCGGTTGCCGCTTGCCTTGCGAAGCGCGCTCCAGGCCGGTCCCAGCGCGCGCAGGTCGAGATCAACGGGTCGATTCATCGCTTCATCCTTCGGTACGCAATTTTCCAGCATTCAGGAAATCGGGCTCTGACCCCGATTTTCTATTGCGCGGTCCAGCCTCCATCCACGATCAAGCTCGTTCCCGTCATAAGCGAAGCAGCGGGCGAGGCGGCGAACACCACTGCTGCAGCTACGTCCTCGGGCTGACCCACCCGCCCCGCAGGAATCCGCTCGCGCACCCACTGCGCGAAATCCGGCTTCGCCATCATCGGCCTGGTCATCGGCGTCTCGACGAAGGTGGGGGCGATGGAGACGACGCGGATGCCGTGCGCGGCGAGCTCGAGCGCCATCGCCTTGGTGAGGCCTTCGAGGGCGTGCTTGGTGAGGCAGTAGACCGACCGGTTGACCGCGCCGACATGGCCCATCTGCGAGGACATGTTGACGATCGCGCCGCCGCGGCTCTTCCGGTCGGGCGCTTCGAGCATCTTCTTCGCGGCGGCCTGGGCGACGAGGAAGGCGGCGCGAACGTTGAGGGCGAGGAGCGAGTCGAGGTGCGCTTCGCTCACTTCGACGAAGGGCTCGGGGATGTTGGTGCCGGCGTTGTTCACCAGCACGTCGAGGACGGGGATCGCCGAAACGGTTTTCTTCAATTCATTTGAATTGGTTACGTCGCAGGCGACCGCGTGCGCCCTGCCGCCCGAGGCGCGGATCTCGGAGGCGGCCTGCTCGATCTCGTCGCGCGTGCGCGCGGCGAGCCAGACTTCGGCGCCGGCCTGCGCGAGCGCGATGGCGCAGGCGCGGCCGATGCCGCGGCCGGCGCCGGTGACGAGGGCGGTGCGGGATTCGAGGCTGAAACGGTCGCGGATGTTCATGCGAACGATTCTAGCGACGAAAATGAAAGGCCCCGCACAAGGCGGGGCCTCTCGCCCGAATCAACGGGCGGCGCCTGGATGGGCGCCTCTTTTGTAGCCGCGAGGTGACCGCGGCGAGCCTGCTGGAAAGGGCCAGGTATCCGGACGCGTCGCCGGGAATCCCATTGCTGCAGCCGCTGTGGCGGCGGCCCGCGCAGGCTCGCTTCCAATCTAGCACTTCGCGCGCGCAAGTCAACGGCGGAACGCGGTCTGTTTGATCGGGGCTGGCTACGGCCGGGCCATCAACTTTTCCACTGCGTTCCTGAGCGATGCAAGGTAGTTCTCGATCACGCCCCAGACAATCCGGTCGTCTACGTCTGCATAGCCGTGAATCAGGATGTTTCGGAAAGCGATGATCTTGCCGCGATCCGGAATGGCCGCTGCCACGACCGGGGAATCCTTGTCAAGGCGCGAAAGTGCCTCGCCGATGATGCTGAGCTGGCGCTCAACGGCTGAGCGCAGCATTTCGTCGGCTAGATAGTGCTCGAACTGCTTGCCGCGGGTGAAGCGCTCGATACGCTCTGCGGCGACCTGGATATCGCGAAGGTACTTCCGCGCTTCAAGCCGCATAGAGCAAGGTCTTTTCCTGCTCTACGCGCTGCCGAAAGTACGGATTGGCCAGGCCGGAAGGCGTGACGAGGTCGACCGGCCGGGCGAAGAGCGCCTCGAGCTGCTCGCGCAGCGCGAAGTACGCGGCCGCATACTCGCCTGGGGGGCGATCGCCCAGGTCGACGAGGAAATCCAGGTCGCGCGGCGTGCCGCTGCGCGTGCCCGAGCCGAACAGCTCGAGCCGGCGAACGCCGAGGCGCGCGCAGATCGCGGCGATCTCCGCGCGGCGCGACTCGATTTCACTCGACAGGACAGCGCTCATGGAAGCTCCAGGGCGTAATTCTAGTCCCATGCGCTTTGCATCGCCCGCCGTACGGCACATGCGTCCAGACAGCGGGCCGATGTATCATCTCGCGCATGAGCGAAATCGTGTTCGTCGTCGAGCAAGCTCCCGAGATCGTATGAGCAAGGTGGAAAAAATCGAGCAGCAGATCAAGGACCTCTCGCCGAAGGAGCTTGCCGAGTTCCGTACCTGGTTTGTCGAGTTCGATTGGGCGGTCTGGGATCGCCAGCTCGAGCGCGATGTGGCAGGCGGAAAACTCGATGCGCTCGGTGAGAAAGCGCTCCGCGATCACGCCGCAGGCAAAACCAAACCTCTTTGAAGCATTACGCAAGCTGATCGGTTAGGCGCTGCTCTACTCCTTGCGCACGGCCGGAATTCGGGCTCTGACCCCGATTTCAAACCTGCGCCTTCGTCTTCGCGCCCAGGCCGACGTTCTGGCCGCCGTAGCGGCGCAGGCGCAGGTCGGCCTGCTCCTTGTGGCCCCAGAAGCGCTCGATGGCGCACAGGCGCGAGCAGTACTCGCCGACGACGACGCTCGCCTCGGGCGTGATCTCCTGGTAGGTGCAGGTCTTCAGGAACTTGCCGACCCACAGGCCGCCGGTGTAGCGAGCGGCGCCGAGCGTGGGGAGGGTGTGGTTGGTGCCTATTACCTTGTCGCCATACGAAACGTTGGTCTCCGGCCCGAGGAAGAGCGCGCCGTAGTTGCGCAGGCGCTCGAGAAAGTAACGCGGATTCTCCGTGAGGACCTCGACGTGCTCGGCGGCGACGCGGTCGGCCTCCTTCACTGCCTCCTCCAGCGAGTCGACGACGATGATCTCGCCGTAGTCGCGCCAGGCCACCCCCGCCACGTCTGCCGTAGGAAGAATTTTTAATTGAGATTCAATTTCGGCGGGAAGCGCTTCGGCGATCTCGCGGGAAGTGGTGATGAGGATCGCCGGGCTGGTCGGGCCGTGCTCGGCCTGGCCGAGGAGGTCGGTGGCGATCATCTCGACGTCCGCGCTGTCGTCGGCGATCACCAGGATCTCGGTCGGGCCGGCGAGGAGGTCGATGCCGACGCGGCCGAAGAGCTGGCGCTTGGCTTCGGCGACGTAGGCGTTGCCCGGCCCGCATAGCATGTCGACGCGCGCGATGCTTTCGGTGCCGAGGCCCATCGCCGCAATCGCCTGCACGCCACCGAGGACATGGATCTCGTCGGCGCCGCCCAGCACCATCGCGGCGATGGTCTCGGGGTGCGGCGCGCCCTGGTTGGGCGGCGTACAGGCGACGATGCGCTTAACGCCCGCAGTCCGAGCGGTGACGATGCTCATGTGCGCCGAGGCGACCATCGGGTAGCGGCCGCCCGGCACGTAGCAGCCGACACTCTCGACCGGGATGTTCTTGTGGCCCAGCTTCACGCCCGGCAGCGTCTCGACCTCGATGTCGCGGATCGCCGCGCGCTGGTGCTGGGCGAAGTTGCGGATCTGGCTCTGTGCGAACTTGATGTCGGCGAGAGTGCCTGGCGAGACGCGGGACAGGATCGCTTCAATTTCAGTTTTGCCGAGTTTTTTTGGAATCCATTTGTCGAACTTCTCGGAGTACTCGCGCACCGCAGCATCGCCGCGGCTGCGCACGTCGTCGAGAATGCCATCGACGGTACGGCGCACGTTCTGATCCATGGCATCGGTCACGGTCTGGGCAATGCGGCGCTTGAGGTGGGTCGCCATGTCTTTCTCCGAGGGTGGTTAAAGAAAGTCTACGCCAGGCGGCGGATGTGACGAAGTGCGCGGACGGGTTCGAGCGGCGGTGGGAGACTGCTGCCCGAGGGCGACTGCAGGAAGGGAGGCGGCCATGGCACCATCGAAGACCATCGGACTGATTGCAGTCGTCCTCCTTATCATTCTGGTAACGGGCTACGCCCTGGGTGAAGAGGGCCAGGCGCCCGCCGCGGCAACGGTAGCCGAGCAGCAGCGCTAGAAACAACCCCCACTCGCCTTCGGCTCACGACCCCCTTGTCAGGGGGTTTTTTATTTCTAGGTCGGCGTGAGGATATGGATCACGCGGCTCGCGATCATTTCCTTCGTCCTGGCGCCGTAGGCCCCCATGTGCGGCGCGGCGGCGTGCGCCTTGAGCGCGTCCATGCTCTCCCACTTCTCGATGACGAGGAAGCTGTCCGGACCCCATCGGGTCTGGATCGGCAGCGCGTTCTCGGCATCGACCGCGGCGCCGTACTCGATGCAGCCCTTCTCGGCGCGCACGGCGGGACAGTTGGCGCGAAACGCCTGCAGGATCGCGTCGCGCTTGCCGGGCTTGGCGGTAATGACGGCGATGACGTGGATCATTGCTGATTGCTCCTTCTAGTAAAGAAGCCCGACGTAGTTCTCGGCGAGCGCCGTCTGCGCGGCGCGCGAGCCGGCGATGTATTCCAGCTCCGCGAGCTGCATCTTCCGCCCGAAATCCCCTTCCTCGGGGAATCGGTGCAGCAGCTTCGTCATCCACCACGAGAACCGCTCGGCCTTCCACGCGCGGGCGAGCGCGCGCGAAGAATACGTATCCAGTTCGCTTGAACGATCGTTCTTGAAAAACCCGATCAGGGCTTCGGAGAGGTAGTAGACGTCGCTCGCGGCGAGGTTGAGGCCCTTGGCGCCGGTGGGCGGGACGATGTGGCCGGCGTCGCCGGCGAGGAAGAGCCGGCCGAAGCGCAGGGGCTCGGCGACGAAGCTGCGCAGAGGGGCGATGCTCTTTTCGATCGAAGGCCCGGTGGCGAGGCGCTGCGCGGCGTCGGGCGGGAGGCGGCGGCGGAGCTCGGCCCAGAAGCGCTCGTCGGGCCACTCGTCGACCTGCTCGGAGAGCGGGCACTGCAGGTAATAGCGGCTGCGAGAACGACTCCTCTGGCTGCAGAGCGCGAAGCCGCGCTCGTGGTTGACGTAGATCAATTCCTCCGACACGGGCGGCGTGTCGGCCAGCACGCCCAGCCAGCCAAACGAATAATTCTTTTCAAAAACCTTTATTGCTGCCGGAGGGACGCTCGCGCGGCACACGCCGTGGAAGCCGTCGCAGCCGGCGATAAAGTCGCAGTCGAGCTCGTGGGCCTTGCCGTCGTGGTTCCAGGAAACCCTAGGTTGAGATGAATCAAAATCCTCGATGCTGACGTCGATCGCCTCGTACACGGTCTTCGCGCCCGCGGCCTCGCGCGCGTCCATCAGGTCCTTGGTCACTTCGGTCTGGCCGTAAACCGTGACCGCTTTTCCTGTGAGGGCGTGGAGGTCGATGCGGTGGCGGCGGCCGGCGAAGGCGAGGTCGAAGCCCTCGTGCACCAGGCCCTCGGCGTGCGCTCGCGCACCGACGCCGGCGCGGTCGAGGAGCTCGACCGTGCCCTGCTCCAGCACGCCGGCGCGGATGCGGCCCAGCACGTAATCCTGCGAGCGCTGCTCGAGGATGATGGTGTCGATGCCCGCGCGATTCAGGAGCTGGCCGAGAAGAAGCCCGGCGGGGCCTGCGCCGATGATGGCGACCTGGACGCGCATGAGAGCTAGCCTATCGCTTGAGCCGCCTGCGCACGAGCGGGTCGACTTGCGCAACCGATGCGCATATACTGTGCGCACCCTTATGCGCAGCCTTCGCCCATGACCCATCGCACGGCCGTCTCCCGCAGGCGCAAGAAGGCGACCAACCTGAGCGCCGACGAGCGGCTGCTCGAGCGCGCCCGGCGCCTCAAGCTGAACCTGTCGCAGGTGTTCGAGGCGGGCCTCGCCGAAGCGGTCCGCCGCCGCGAGGCCGAGGAATGGCTCAAGCGGAACCGAGCGGCGCTCGAGGCCTACAACGAGCACATCGAGAAGCACGGCGTCTTCAGCGAGGGGCTGCGCTCGTTCTGATGGCGCAGTTCGACGTCTACCGCAACCCGAATCCCGCCACCCGAGCCCGCATCCCGTTTCTCCTCGACGTCCAGGCGGACCTGCTCGACACGCTGGCGACGCGCATCGTTGTGCCCTTGTGCCGGCCCGAGGTTCTCGGGGGCAAGCCGGCCGAGCGGTTGAATCCGCAGTTCGAACTGGAGGGCCGCAAGCTCATCATGCTGACCCCGGAGCTAGCCGGCGTCCCGCGCAAGGCGCTCGGCGAGCGCATCGGCAATCTGGCCACCGAGCGCGACTCGATCATCGCGGCGCTGGACCTCGCGTTCACCGGCATCTGACCACCCGGCCCTTCTAAAAACCTAGTTTCCTCTCGCCATCAGCAGCGCCTCGGCGAGCTCGAGCGCGTGGTCGGGCCAGCACTCGATCGGCCGCGGGCGAAGCGCACCCGCCTCGGGGAGCGCGCGGCAGGCGAGGACGGGAAAGAGCCAGCGCGGCGGGATCGCGTCGCGGCCGTACGCGGCGCCGAGGAGCGCGCCGGCGATCGCGGCGTTGGTGTCGGTGTCGCCGCCCTCGCTCACGGTCTGGATGAGCGCGACCTGCAGGCTCGGGTTCAGCAGGCGGTAGAAGGCGTTCTGCAGCGCGACCAGGACCCACCCCGGATGGGTGAAGAAGTCGGCCGGCCGCACGCCGTCGGCGCCGCGCTCGATCACGTCGCGCGCCGGGCCCTTGGCGTGCGCGAGCGCGGTCTGGATCATCTCCTTCGGCGTGGCGCCGGCGATGCCGGCGGCGATGGCGGCGGCGTAGCCGGCGCAGGCCTCGAGGCAGACTTCGTTCGGGTGGGTGATCGTGGAATCGTCGCGCGCAGTTCGAGCGGCGAGCGCGGGGTCGCCGGCGGCCCAGATGCCGATCGGCGAGACGCGCATCAGCGAGCCGTTCGACTGGCTCTCGGTGGTGAGCAGTCCCAAGAGGCCCTGCTCGGTGGTCTGGCCGATGTCGACCGGGCGCGTGGTAAGCCAATCCCGGTACGCATCCAGTACTTTATCGCGGTCGAATTTCCGCTCGCGCAGGAGCACGCGCGCGAGGGTGAGCGCCATCTCGCTGTCGTCGGTCGGCTGGCCGGCGATGAGGTGGTAGGGCCCGCCGTCGGTGAGATCGCGCACGCCCTCGGGGTAGAGCTCGGCGATCTCGGGGGCGGGCTTTCCTTCGACGCGCGAGCCGAGGCTGTCGCCGACCACCTGGCCGAGGAGGCAGCCCTGCGCGCGGGCGACCGGATCGAGGACGTTGCGCGGAAAACCGAGCGTAACGCGGGCCGCCCTGCGAGGTTCATCTTCAAGAGAAGACCACTTGAAACGGCAAAGCTGCCGGGCAGCTTCCGGCGCGCCGGCGAAGCAGCCGGAGAGCCGATTCTCGGAATTGCCGGCGAGTACCACTTCGCGGCCTTCGGCGTCGAGCATGATGCCGCCCGCCGCTCGTATGAGCGCGAGGCCCGCGGCGACATCGTATTCGGCGACGCCGTGGGTCGAGAGCGTGGCGACGGCATCGCCCGCCGCGACGCGCGCGAGGCGATACGCGATGCTCGGAAGCGCGATGTAGCGCGCGGGAAGGACGGCGCTCGACCAGGTCTCGGGGCGAAGCGCCGAGGACGCGGTGGCGAGGACAAAGGTGCCGGCCTCGATGCGCCGCCTGGAGAGATCGTTATTAATGCGCTTGCCGTTTCTCCGGATCGGCCCGCCTTCGGCCCAGGCGATGGTGTCGCTGCCGCGGTCGGGCGAGTCGGGGCTATGTACTACGCCTAATACAGGGACGTTGCCGCGCAGCAGCGCCACCGAGATCGCCGAGCCGCGGCGGCCCTCGGTGAACTCGAAGGTGCCGTCGTGCGGGTCGACGAGCCAGGTCCAGCCTTGCTGCGCACCGAGACTAGGCTCGCACTCCTCGCCGCAAAACATGCACGGAATCAACGCCTGGAGCTTGGCGCGCAGCCGCTCCTCGATCTCCTTGTCGATCGGCGCCTTGCCGCGCTTGCCGCGCGGGCCCTGCGCCAGGTAGAACTCGGCGCGCAGGCGCACGCCCTCTTCCTCGACGATGGCGACGACTTCAGCGAGCGGCAGCTGCGACATAGAATGGCAAGCAGGAGGATCTCATGCCTGCGATTACAACACCGAGCGGCCTGATGATCGAGGAACTCACCCTCGGTTCCGGCGAAACAGCGGTGAAGGGCAAGCGCGTCACGGTGCATTACACCGGCTGGCTGGACGATAACGGCAAGAAGGGCAAGAAGTTCGACTCGAGCCGCGATCACGCCGGTCCGTTCCTCTTCGCGCTCGGCGCCGGCAAGGTGATCGCCGGCTGGGACGAGGGCGTGCAGGGCATGAAGGTCGGCGGCAGCCGCAGGCTGACGATTCCGCCGGCGCTGGGCTACGGCGCGCGCGGCGCCGGCGGCGTGATCCCGCCGGGGGCGACGCTGGTGTTCGAGGTGGAGCTGCTCAAGGTCAGCTGAAAAGGGGATCGGCCACTCCCGCTTCGCTGAACCCCTTCTCGCGCAGCAGGCAGGAGTCGCATTTGCGGCACGGCGCGCCCGCGGGCGAAGGGTCGTAGCAGCTGCTGGTGAGCGCGTAGTCGACCCCGAGCTCGATGCCGCGGCGGATGATGCCCGCCTTGGTGAGCTCGATGAGCGGGGTGTGCACTTTCAGCCTTTGCCCCTCGACTCCGGCTTTTGTCGCGAGCTGCGCCATCGCCTCGTAAGCCGCGATGTATTCCGGGCGGCAGTCCGGGTAGCCGCTGTAGTCGAGCGCGTTCACGCCGATGAAGATGTCGTTCGCCTTCAGCACTTCGGCCCAGGCGAGCGCGAAGCTCAGGAAAATCGTGTTGCGCGCCGGGACGTAAGTGACCGGGATCGACTGCGTCATCGTTTCGAGCGGCCGGTCCTTCGGCACCGCGATGTCGGCGGTGAGCGCCGAGCCGCCGAACTTGCGAAGATCGAATTCGACGATCTCGTGACGGGCTGCGCCCAGGTCCCGGGCGACGCGCTTCGCGCACTCGAGCTCGTAGACGTGGCGCTGGCCGTAGCGGAAGCTGAGCGCGCAAGCCTCGTAGCCTTCGCGCTTCGCGATGGCGAGCACGGTGGCCGAATCGAGGCCGCCGCTCAGCAGGACCACTGCTCTCTTAGTCAATCACCCTCGTACGCAGCGCCTTGCGGCGCGAATGGCGCAATTTCGACTGCAGCCTTCGTTCTTTCGATGCGCGGGTGGGGCGGGTGGGTTTTCTATGTTTGGGCACCGTCGCAGCGGCATCTACCAGCACCTGCAGCCGGTTGAGCGCTTCGGCCCGGTTCATCTCCAAGCTGCGGTGCTGCTGAGACTTGATGACCACCACGCCAGTACGAGTGATGCGCGAGTCGCCGCGGCGCAGCAGCCGCTCCTTCACCTCCTCGGGCAGGGAGGAAGCGCGGATGTCGAAGCGCAGGTGAACCGCATTCGAGACCTTGTTGACGTTCTGGCCGCCGGCGCCCTGCGCGCGCACCGCGGTGAGCTCGATCTCGTGCTCGGGGATTACGATGCGGCTCATCGGCGATCAGTGTACATTTCATCCATAGGATTTCGCTGGAACGCCGAGCGCGGCCGCTGCTGAAAATCGGGCTCTGACCCCGATTTTTTTACCAGCCGCTGCCGCCGCCTCCGCCTCCGCCGCCACCCGAGGAGCCGCCGCCACCGCCGCCGCTGGAGCCGGAGCTGCTGCCTGGCGCAGTGGAGGCCGCGCTGACTGCGTTGCTCAGATCGGAGAACGAGTCGCAGAATCCGGTGAAGCCGCTGCCACCGCTGAAAGAATCCGATTGGTAATAGCCGGAAACCGCCGCGGCGGCCGCCGCGGCGCCGAGCGTGGCGGCGAAGCGGTCGGCCCAGGTCTTCTCGACGCCGAGCGCCACCGCGTAAGGGAGGAACTTGGCGAACTCCTCGGCCGTCTGCGGCGGCGCCTTCATGCGCCTGAGCTCGTCGGCCTCGGCGACGCCGAGATACTGGCGCAGGCCCTCGATGTGGTCCTGCAGCTTTCTTCCGGGCACCGAGTAGGCCGGCAGCAGCCGCCAGAAGAGAAGCAGCGTCAGCGCCATCACGCCGACGAGAAGGACGAGGAGCGCCGTGGGCGCATCCAGGGCGAAGCAGACGAACGCGGCGCCAAGCGCCAGCACCATCCCCACCACGAACGAGCCGAGGTTGCGGCTGAAGAACTTCTCGCCGAAGTGCAGCGCCAGCGTGCGCTCGCACAGCTCGCGCGTTCTCTGCACGCCCGGGCTGTACTCCTTGCCGATGGTGATCGGATGGCCGGGGCTGAGCAGCATCTCGGAGATCGGCTTCTCGCCCGGCAGCCAATCGACGGTTTTGCCGGTGGGCTCGAGCTCGTACGCCCCGCCGTGGTCGCGGATCTTCAGGAAGCCGCGCGCGCCCAGGCCGAGCAGCGCCGCGGCGAAGCACTTGTTGTCGAATCCCATGCGGTCGAGGTAGCGTACCGCGCCCGGCCCCATGCCCGGAGGCGGCTCATAGCGCGGGAATCTCGGCCCGGGACGGGGGTCGACGCCGACGAGCCACCAGCGCCAATAAAGAAACGCGAACAGGAGCCCGAAGCCGAGGAGCCCGGCGACGGCGCCGGCGTTGGCCGAGAGCCACCAGCCGGCGCGCGAGGCGAGCGAGGGCTGAGTGACGATGCCCTTCGGGAAGCCCACCACGATCGTCATGCCCTCGCGCGGGCCGAGCGCGCGCGTCGCGCGGAACGCCGCGCCCCCCTCGCTCGCGAAAACGTCGTAGCTCGTGCCGCGCGCGCCCTGCATGCCGGTGTAGGCGGCGAGATTCAGCGCGCCCGGCGGCACCGGCGCCGGCAGCCGAACCTCGGCCGAGAGGCGGTCGAAGGGAAACGTCCAGCCATTGCCGTTCACGTTCCAGTACAGCTCGTCGTGATCGCCGAAGAAGCCGAGCTGGCGCGAAGTACGATAGGTAATTTCATAGACGTGCCGGCCGACGGGCAGCATCACGTTGGCGTTGCCGATGCGGATGCGTACCCCGTTGCGCAGCCGCTGCAGGGCGTAGGCTTCGCGCGAGCCGTCGCGCAGCACCCCCACCACCTCGAACGACACCTTCACCTTGGCGCCGGCCGCGTCTTCGTAGTCGGTCGGGAAATCGCGCAGGATGCCGCGGCGGATCTCGCGGCCCTCGGCGAGCACTTCGATCCTCTCGGTGACGGTCAGCTCGCCGTTCTTCGCGATGCGGATGTTGCTATGGAAGTCTAAGACTCGCTCGACAGCTTGCAGCGGAAAGGCAAATGCAAGTAATACAAGGACACTTACAAGGACACGCGTACCGCCTCCCGCTCGTCGGTCTGGAAAAACGGCATCGGCTGGAAGCCGAACAGCCGCGCCACGATCAGGTCGGGAAAGGTCTCCAGGCGCGTCGCGTACTCTTGTACTGCGCCGTTGTAGAAGCGGCGCGCGTACTGCAGGTGGTCCTCGACCTCGACCAGCTCGTCCGAGAGCTTGCGAAAATTCGCGTCGGCCTTGAGCTGCGGGTAATTCTCTTGCAGGAGCACGAGCTGCTTGAGGCTCTCGCCGAGCGCCCGCTCGTGGCCGAAGCGCTCGGCGAGCTTGCCCGCGCCGAGGGCGCTCGCGCGCAGCTCGGTGACCGTGGTGAGGAGCGCCTTTTCGTAGGCGGCGTAGCCGCGCACTGCTTCGACGAGCTGCGGCACCAGGTCGGCGCGGCGCTTGAGCTGCACGTCGATGTCGGCGAAGCCCTGGCGCACGAGGTTGCGGTCGGCGACCAGGCGGTTATAAAAGAAAATTGCCAGGAGAGAAAAAACGATCAGGAGCGCTAAAAAAAACCAGGTCATTTGCTCACCCGGTTTCGGCCCGCCTTCTTGGCGCGGTAGAGCGCCTCGTCGGCGGCCTTGATGACGCTATGCGGCGTGTGCGCCTCCGCGGAAGGCCCGGCGGCGCCGATCGACACGGTGACCGACAGCACCTTGTCGGGCAGGCCGCCGCCGCGGCGCTTGGCGCCCTCCTCGGCCTTCTTCGGGCGGTCCTCGCCGCGGATCGCCATCTGGTAGTCCTCGATCGTGCCGCGGATCGCCTCGAGCCTGGGCAGCACCTCGGCGAGGTCGCGGTAGGGGAAGAGCACGCTGAACTCCTCGCCGCCGTAGCGGTAGACGATGCCGCCGCCGCCTACCTGCGAGAGCTTCGCGCCGACGAGCTTCAGCACCTGGTCGCCGACGTCGTGGCCGTGGGTGTCGTTGAACTGCTTGAAATGGTCGACGTCGACCATGGCGACGGCGTAGCGCTCGCCCAGGCTGCGCAGGCGCTCCTCGAGCGCGCGGCGCCCGGGAAGGCCGGTGAGCGGGTCGCGCAGCGCGAGGTGCTGCGATTCCTGCAGCATCGCGACCACCAGGATGCCGGCCGCGGCGGTCATGAACGCGGCGTAGATGCTCGGCAAGCCGACGAATTCCGCGGCGATGAAGAAGGCGGCGAGCGCGCCTGCGTTGCCGACCTGGACCGGCGTGTGGTCCGGGTAGGCGTGCGTCACTGCGGCGACGAAGGCGGCGGCGAACATGAGGCGGCCGACGAGCGGCGTCGGCGGCGAGCGCAGCAGCCAGGTGTCGAGGAGCCAGTTCCACCAAGTACCCGAGAGCGGGCTCTTGCCTGCCGAGGCGATCCACGCCACGAGGAGACATTCGCCCGCGAGCAGCACCAGCCAGCGGTACGCCATGCGGTAGCGCGCGCCGCGCTCCGGCCGGATCATCGCGAGGAGCGCATTGAACGGCACGATCACCACCAGCGCGGTGTAGACCGCCTTCGTCGGGTAGAGCTCGTAGGCGGCAAAGGCGGCGAGGAGCGACGCGAGGATGACAAACGCGCGGCCGCGGTTGAACCACCACGCGAGGAGCGTGCCGGTGATGAGCACGGTGTACGGCCCGGCGTTACGCAGGCCCGCGAGCGAAGCCGGCAGCGGCGGCGCGACCGCGACGGCAAGCGCCGTGCCGGCGAGGATCGCGAGCGGCACCCAGGCGGGACGCAGCACGGAATAAAATTCACGCATGAACGCAACCGCCAGGCGCGCCGCGGGCGCCGTGGTGTTCCGCCGCACCGAGCGCGGCCCGCGCCTGCTCCTGCTGCGCGCCTACAAGAACTGGGATTTCCCGAAGGGCATGATCGAGCCGGGCGAATCCGAGCTCGACGCCGCGAAGCGCGAGACCCTCGAAGAGACCGGCCTCGGCGAGCTCGACTTCCCCTTCGGCGACGCATATCAGGACACCCTCGCGTACGCCGGCGGCAAGGTGGCGCGCTACTTCCTCGCCGAGACCGGAGAGAGCGACATCGAGCTGCCGGTGTCGGCCGAGCTCGGCCGCCCCGAGCACCACGAGTGGCGCTGGGCAAGCTTCGACGAAGCGGAGGACCTTCTGCCGCCGCGATTGGGGGTCGTTCTCGATTGGGCGCGGCGCCAGCTCGGTTAGAAAAAAAATCGGGGTCAGAGCCCGATTTCCGATACCTCCGCTCCCGCTATGGAAAATCGGGCTCTGACCCCAATTTTTGTTAGAAGGCGAAGGCGTTGGTGAGGTCTCCCACGTTGGCCCGCACCCCGGGCAGCGGCTCGAGGCCGAAGCGCCGCTGGATCAGCTTCAGCACCGAGGTCGTGTCGTAGATCGTCTTGTCGACGAAGCCGCGCTTGGCAAAGGGCGACACCACGATCGCCGGGATGCGCGCGCCCGGCCCCCAGCGGTCGCTCCAGCCCGGGCCCGCGGGCGGCGGCACGTGGTCCCAGTAGCCGCCGTTCTCGTCGTAGGTGATGATCACCGCCATCTTCGGCCACTGCCGGCTTTTTCTTAAGCGGATCAACACATCGTCCATGTGTGCGTCGCCTTCGGCCAGATCGGTATAGCTCGGGTGCTGATTGAGGCGGCCGGTCGGCTTGTAGAACACCACCTGCGGCAGGCTTCCCCGGTCGATGTCGGCTACGAGGTCGTCGTAGTCCTTCAGGTGCTGCGCGCGCTCGGCGCTGCCGGGCGCGAAGCGCTCGAAGTAGTTGAAAGGCTGGTGGTGCGGCTGGAACATGAAGCCGGGCTTCTCGCGCGAATAGATCACGGTGCGCTTTTCCTGTGGGTCGCGCCGGCCGTCGGCGGTCGCGGCGTTCCAGCCGCCCGCGTACCAGGCCCACGAGATGCCCTTCGCCGAGAGCGTGTCGCCGATCGTCTTCTCGCGCAGCGGCGGCGCCGGGTGACGAGAGGGATCGGCGAGCTCGAGACTGCCGCCCGCCGCCGGCGGGATGCCGCTCGGCTGGTACGGCGGCTGCGCGGTGTTGACCGTGTAGCCGTCGGGCGTAATGCGGCCGTCGAAGAGCTCGACCGGGCCCTGCAGCACCGATCGCGGAGAATTCGGTTTTTTCATTAGAGAGCCGTTGTCTTCGAGTTGCGCTCTTGCGCTCGCCGGTGCTTCCGGATCCTTCGGCGTGCAGGCGCAGACCAGCCAGAGGTGATTCAGGTACGAGCCGCCGTACGCCGCCATGAAGAAGTGGTCGGCGAGCGTGTAGTCCTGCGCCCACTTCCACAGCTTCATCCTCGAGCCGTCGAAGTAGCCCATCGTCCAGGCGCCGATGTTGGTCATGGCGACGAACATGTTGTTCCTGCCGCCGTTGATCTGCTCCTTGTTCTGGTAGTAGGCGTGGATCGGACTGGGCAGCAGCTCGGTCCAGCGCCGATTCACTGGCGGCGCGTCGATGCGGAACGGGCCGTTGGGCAACATTCGGGGAAAGCGTTCATCCGGCTTTCCCTGGGCGGTGAAGACCGGAGGGAGATGCGGCAGCGGCGTGCCGTCGTGGTCGAGCTGCGTCCTCTCCTCGTCGGTGGCGTCGGCAATGCCGTTCGCGCCGGGGAACAGTCCATAGAGGTGGTCGAAGCTGCGGTTCTCGGCGTAGATGACGACGATGGTCTCGATCCGCTCGATGCCGCCCGAAGGCGCCGTCGCGCAGGAGCCGAGAAAAAATAAACCTAGAATTAAAAAGCGCATCTATGCCCCCAGCCTGTCGGGGCGGAAGCCGACGTCGCACAGCCTGCCGCGCTGCGCGCGCTTGCCGATGTGCCCGGCGAGCTGCTTTGCATCCAGCGTCGCAACGGCGCGGTTCTTTCTTTTGATTCCTGACACGACCAATGCTTTCCCGTCGGTGACGGCCACCGCAGCCAAAGACGTATTCGGTGGTAAAGAAAGGAGCTGCACCCCCACTCCGCCGTTCGGCCGCTCCGGCACTTCCTCGAGCGGGAAGAGGAGCAGCCTCGCATCCGACGACAGGCACGCGACAAAGGCAGATCTTTCGAACACCAGGGGCTTTTGCGCCTGTGCGCCCTCGTCCACCTTCATGAAATCCTTGCCCTGGCGCGTCTTGGTCACCAGGTCGCCGAGCTTGCAGATGAAGCCCAGGCCCGCCGAGCTGTTCATCAGGAGCTGTTGATCGGCCATTCCCGAGCCGATCCAGACGATGTCGTCGGAGGAGGCGTTGACGAGCGTGTTGACCGGCGCGCCGTCGCCGCGGCCCGAGGGAATCGCGGCGGCATCGATGGTGAAGGTCTTGCCCGAGGCGGCGAGCACGATCACCGGGTCGGTGGTCTTGCACTCGAGCGTCTGCAGCAGCGCGTCGCCGTCCTTGAAGGTGAGCGTGGAGACGTCGGCGCCGTGGCCGGTGCGCGCGCGGATCCAGCCCTTCTTCGACAGGATCACCGTGACCGGCTCCTCGACCACCGTGCGCTCGACTTGAGCGCGCTCTTCGGTCTTGATCAAGGTCCTGCGCTCGTCGCCGTATTTTTTTGCATCTTCAGCCAATTCCTGGACGACCAGCTTTTTCAGCTCCTTCTCATCCCCCAAGAGCAGCTTGAGATCTTTGCGCTCGGCCTCCAGCGCCTTTCTTTCGTCGTTCAGCTTCACGCCGTCGAGCCTGGTGAGCTGGCCGAGGCGCAGGTTGACGATGTCTTCTGCTTGCCTTTCACTGAATTTAAAGCGTTCTTTCAGTTTTTGTTTTGCTTCCGCTTGATCTTCACTCGCTCGAATCAGCTTGATGATCTCGTCGATCTTGGCGTAGGCCGATAGGCGCCCCTGCACGATGTGCAGCCGCTCCTCGCACTTGCTGAGGCGGAACTGCGTGCGGCGGCGCACGGTGGCGACGCGGAACTCGCCCCACTCGCGCAGCACTTCGACGATGCCCTTGGTCTCGGGCAGGCCGTCGAGCCCGAGCCAGGTGAGGTTGACGGCGTAGCGGCTCTCGAGCGAGGTATGCACCAGCAGCGCCGCCATCATCTCGTCCGGGCTTTGGCGCGACGAGCGCGGTTCGATGACCAGCCGCAGCTTGGACTTGCGATCGCTCTCATCGCGTACACCGCCTTGATCGATCTGGTCGAGGATGAACTGCCGGAGGCGCCTCTGCTCCTGTGTGACTTCCTTTTTGCCGAAGCCGGGTTTGGGATTCGCCAGGCCTTCGATCTCCTCCATCACCTGCTTGACCGATACGCCGTGCGGCAACTCGGTGACAACGATGCGCCACTGCCCGCGCGCGAGCTGCTCCGTTTCCCACTTACATTTCAAGACCAGAGACCCACGTCCCGTTTCATACGCCTGCCGAATCTCCTCGGGCGGCGAGATGATCCGGCCGCCGCCCGGGAAATCGGGCCCCGGCAAGCGCTCGAGCACATCCTCGAGCTTCGCGCGCGGATGCTTGATGACATGCGCCGCGGCGGCGGCGACCTCTTTCAGGTTGTGCGACGGGATGCGGGTGGAGAATCCGACCGGGATGCCGAACGACCCGTTCAGCAAGCCGAACGGCATCCTCGCCGGCAGCAGCACAGGCTCATCGAATTTCCCGTCATAGTTCTTGACGAAATCGACCGTGCCCTCGCCGATTTCGGCCAGCATCAACTCGGCGAACCGGGACAATCTTGCTTCCGTGTATCTATACGCGGCGGGCGCGTCGCCGTCGCGCGAGCCGAAGTTGCCCTGGCCGTCGATCAGCGGGTAGCGCATCGAGAACGGCTGCGCGAGGTGCACCAGCGCTTCATAGGTCGAGGAGTCGCCGTGCGGGTGGTACTTGCCGAGCACTTCGCCGACGTAGCGCGCGCATTTGGAGAAAGTCTGTGCTCCGCCGGCGGCCTCGCCCATCGCATAGAGGATGCGGCGCTGGACGGGCTTCAACCCGTCGGCGATCTCGGGCAGCGCCCTCGACTTGACCGTCGAGACGGCGTAGCCGAGGTAGGCGTGCGAGGCGTGCTGCTCGATCGGCGCGGCTTCGTCGCCGCCGTCCGGGCCGAACAGGTCCAGGGTCTGAGTGTCTTCCATCGTCATCTACCTAAAAAGATCCAGCTGCTTGTCGGCCATGGCGACCGCAAGCTCGACCCCCTTCTTTGCCTTTTCCAGGTCGTCGGCCTGTCCCGCCCGGCCCGCCGCCTCCCACGTATAGCGCCCTCTGTCCGCGAGCGTCACTCTGCCGAGCTTCGCTTTGCCGAGCCACAGCACGTGGCCTTTGTACGCCCGCTCCCACGTCGGCTTTCGTTTTGTCTTTTTTTTCGTCGCCATTCTTGTCTCCGGGAAAACGTGGTCTGTCCCTGATTAGATATCTGCCTCCACGGTCTTCCAGTGCTCCCGCATCCAGTCGCGCCTGCCTTCGGCTTCGCCCGAGTCCATCAGCAGCTCGAAGGTCTCGCGCACCTTTTTAATTTCTTTTGGATCAAAAACCATCCGGACCAGACGTCGGGTATCGGGGTTCATGGTGGTTTCCCACAGCTGCTCGGGGCTCATCTCGCCCAGGCCCTTGAAGCGCGAGATCTCCCACGAGCCTTCCTTCACTTTCTCCTTCTTCAGCGTGCTCAGCGTCTCCTCGAGCTCGTCGTCGTCGAGGCAGTACGCGCGGCGCGCTGGCTTGCCTTTGCCCTGCGAGGGAATCTCGATCTTGTAGAGCGGCGGCTGCGCCACGTACAGGTGGCCGCGCTCGACCAGCCGCGGCGCATGCATGAAGAAGAAAGTGAGGAGCAGCGCCTGGATATGGCCGCCGTCGACGTCGGCGTCGGTCATGACGATGATCTTTCCGTACCGGATGCCCGAGACATCGACGTTCTCGTCCGCCGCGTGGGGATCCACGCCGATGGCGGTGGCGATCGCCTGCAATTCCTTGTTGGCCAGGACAGTCCGGCTGTCTTTGGACATGGTGTTCAGCACCTTGCCGCGCAGCGGCAGCACCGCCTGCGTCTCCTTGTCGCGCGCTTCCTTCGCCGAGCCTCCGGCGGAATCGCCTTCCACCAGGAAAAGCTCATTTCTCGAAACGTCTCCAGAAGCGCAATCGACTAGCTTCCCGGGTAATGTCGCGATGCCGGAGGACTTCTTCCTCTCGACCTTCTTGCCCTTGGAGAGCCGCGCCATCGCCTGCTCGATCGCCAGCTCCACTATTTTTTTCCCCTCCTCCGGGTGCTCGCCCAGCCACAGCTCGAAGGCGTCGCGCACGCACATCTCGAGCAGCTTCGCGGCGTGGCGTGTAGTCAGTTTCTCCTTGGTCTGGCCGTGGAACTGCGTGCGCACGATGCGCGCCGAGAGCGTGAAGCAGGCGCGCTGCCAGAGATCGTCCGGGATCAGCTTCACGCCCTTGGGCGCGAGGCCGCGCGCGCCCATGAAGGCGCCTAGGGCTTCGAAGATTCCCGCTCGGAATCCCGCCTCGTGGGTACCGCCCGAGCGCGTCGGGATCAGGTTGACGTGGCTGTCGGCGAAGGTCTCGCCCTCGGTCACCCAGCCGATGGCCCACGAGGCGCCTTCGCCCGGCTCGATCTCGGGGATGCTGGTATCAGCGAAAAATCTTTCTCCCGTGAAAAGAGGCACGATCAGTTCACGTCCCTGCAGCATGAAATCGAAGTATTGAGCCATCCCACGCTCGTACTTCCAGGTCTTTTTCTCCTTGCCTTCCACCTCGAGAACCATCGTCAGGCCCGGCAGCAGGTAGGCCTTGGACCGTACTAGGTGCTCGAGCTCCGCGAGCGGGATGTTGGGCGAGTCGAAGTACTTCGGGTCCGGCCAGAGACGCACCGCCGTGCCGGTGCGCTTCTCCTTGATCTTCTCGGAGCGTAATTTATTTTTTAATTCCCCGCCCTCGAAAACGATCGAATATTTTTCGCCATTTCTATAAACAACAACTTCGCAGCGCTTCGAAAGCGCGTTGGATACCGCAACCCCGACGCCGTGCAGCCCGCCGGAGATGTGATACACGCCGTCGCCCGAGCGCGAGAACTTGCCGCCGGCGTGGAGCATGGTGAAGGCGACCTCGACCGCCGGCTTCTTCTCCACCGGGTGCATGTCGACCGGGACGCCGCGGCCCTCGTCCTCGACCTCGATCGAGCCGTCCTTGTTCACGCTCACGCGGATCTTCTTGCCGAAGCCGGCGAGCGCCTCGTCGACCGCGTTGTCGATCGCCTCCTGCACGACGTGCAGGGGATGCACGGTGTGCGTGTACATGCCCGGCATGCGGCGCACGGGCTCGAGGCCCTTCAGCGCCTGGATCGCCGATGCGTCGTAAACCTGCTGCTTTGCCATGTATTTAGTTCAATTCGGACGCATGTCCACAAGATATTGTAGGCCTTCCCTGCCTTTTCGACGTGGAGCCCGCAGGCGGCCTGCGGACCTTGTATAACATAGCGGCGTGCCCGCCAATCTCGCCAAGCAGCGGCTCAAGGAAGGCCGCCTTGCGCTCGGCCTCGGCCTGCGCCAGGCGCGCACCGTCGACATCGCCTCGGCCGCCGCCACCTGCGGCTTCGACTGGCTGTTCATCGACATGGAGCACAACTCGATGAGCGTGGATAGCGCGGCGCAGATCGCCGCGGCGGCGCCTGGCATGGGCGTCACGCCGATCGTGCGCGTGCCGGGCCATGAGCATTATCACGCCACGCGGCTCCTCGACAACGGCGCGCAGGGCATCGTCGCGCCGCACGTCGACGACGCGGCGCAGGCGCGGCGCATCGCCGAGGCCTGCCTCTATCCGCCGCTCGGCAGGCGCTCGATGAACCCCTCCGCCTCGAGCTGGCGCAGGGCCTCGCGGAGGGGTG
>Ga0209220_1000216_pt1 | contig 24289 bp, 20 predicted proteins | sample BlaSpr_A8_OM3_M3_FD_187984 | JGI IMG/M metagenome (GOLD analysis project Ga0209220, IMG submission 187984) | Forest soil microbial communities from Thunder Bay, Ontario, Canada - Black Spruce, Ontario site 2_A8_OM3_M3 (SPAdes) (version 2) | ecosystem: Environmental > Terrestrial > Soil > Boreal... | reverse complement strand
CGCGGGGACGGAACAGGGCGACGAAGGCGCGGCTCGCTTCGGCGGCGAGCGCAAGACGCCGCAGCTCAGCGTAGCGGGCGTTGCAAAACCACGCCAGCAGCGCATGACAGGCGCCTGAGCGCAGCGCCTGCTCGGCGGCCCACAAGCTGTCGCGGCGTCCGGGCGCCCGCACCACCGCCAGACGGATGAGATCGACGCCGGCGGCGGCGAGCGCGGGTGCATAAGGCAGGTGCGGCGGCGCGATCCAGACGACGCGCTTGCCGGCGGTGGTCAGGGCGGCGAGCACGGGCAGCAGCAGCTGCAGCTCGCCGATCCCCTGCTGGAGGCCGAGGATCTCGGTGAGCGCGCCGGTCGGCCAGCCGCCTCCCGGCAACTCGCCGTCCAGGACCGAAAACCCGCTCGGGACGGCCGGGGCGCTGGGAAAAGATGCTCCGCCGCGCCAGACGGGATGGCGCTGGAGGATGTCTTCGAGGGCTGCCATGAATGCTGTATTTTTATACAGTATTACTGCCGCTGGCAAGGGGGGCTATGATGATTTTCAAGGAGGAGCGCCATGGCCAAATTCACTTTGCGGGTGAACGGCGAGCCGCAGACCGTTTCGGTAGAAGCTGACACTCCGCTGCTATACGTTCTGCGCAACGACGTCGGGCTCAATGGGCCCAAATTCGGTTGCGGGCTTGCGCAATGCGGCGCCTGCACCGTGCTGGTCGGCGGCAAGCCCGTACGCTCGTGCGTAACCCCGATGTCGGCGGTCAAGGGTCCGGTCACTACCATCGAAGGCCTCGGCACGCTCGACAAGCTGCACCCGCTGCAGCGTGCGTTCATCGAGGAGCAGGCCTGCCAGTGCGGCTATTGCGGCAACGGCATGGTGATGTCGGCCAAGGCGCTGCTCGACCGCAATCCTGCCCCGACTGCGAGCGAGGTGAGGCAAGCGCTGAACGGCCACCTGTGCCGCTGTGCTTCGCACAATCGCATCGTGCGCGCCGTGCAGCGCGCGGCGAAGGAGATGCAGTCATGACTTCGCGCCGGCAATTCCTCAAGTCGAGCAGCGCGCTGGTCATCGGCTTCAGCCTCGCGCCGGAACTCGCGCTCGCACAGGCCTCGCCTGCCCGCCTGCCCGGCAGCCTCAATAACAACCGCATGCTGGATGCGTGGCTGCGCATCGACCCGAACGGCAGCGTGACCATCTTCAGCGGCAAGATCGAGCTCGGCCAGGGAATTGGCACCGCACTGTCGCAAATCGCCGCCGACGAGCTCGACGTCGATCTGAAACGCATCGCCGTGGTCCACGGCGACACGGCACTGACGCCGAACGAGGGACAGACTGCCGGCAGCCTGTCGGTGGAGCACAGCGGCACCGCGCTGCGCTTCGCCTGCGCCGAGGCGCGGGAAATTCTGCTGTCCGCGGCGGCAGCGAAGCTCGGCAGCTCGCCGGGCGAGCTGAAAGTCACCGATGGCACGATCACGGCCCCCGGCGGCGCAAACCTCACCTACTGGCAGCTCGCCGGCGAGGCGTCGCTTAATCGCGAGGCTACCGCGCAAGCGAAGCCCAAGCCGCCGGCGGAGCACCGCTGGGTCGGCAAGAGCATCGCGCGCCGCGATATTCCAAAGAAGTTCACCGGCGGCGCGGCGTACGTACAGGACGTGCGCCTGCCCGGCATGGTGTTCGGGCGCGTCGTGCGGCCGCCGTCGCCGGGCGCCGAGCTCGTATCACTTGACGAAGCGCCGGTGCGCGGCATGCCCGGCGTGGTGGCGTTGGTGCGCGACGGCAGCTTCCTCGCCGTGGCGGCCGAGCGCGAGGAACAGGCGATCCGTGCGCGCGAGGCGTTGAAGAAGGCGGCGGTCTGGAAAGAAAGCGCCTCGCTGCCACCCGCCGGCGATGCCCTCTACGAGCACATGATGGCCCTGCCGATCGCTGGACAAACGGTGACCGAGAAGACTTCCGCGGTGGCAGCTCCGGCCGTGAAAACGCTCGAGGCGCGCTATACGCGCCCGTACCAGGCCCACGGCTCCATCGGCCCGTCGTGCGCCGTGGCGCAGTGGCAGGAAGGCAAGCTCGCCATGTGGACGCATAGCCAAGGCGTGTTCCCTTTGCGCGCCGACCTGGCGAAGGCGTTAGGCGTCGAGCCGGGTGCAGTGCGCTGCACGCACGTGGAGGGCGCAGGCTGCTACGGCCATAATGGGGCGGACGACGTGGCGCTCGATGCGGCGCTGCTCGCCCGCGCGACCGGCGGCCGGCCGGTGAAGCTGCAATGGATGCGCGACGACGAGTTCATGTGGGAGCCCTACGGCTCGGCGATGGTGATGAAGCTCGGCGGCGGCCTCGACTCGCAGGGCAACATCGTCAGCTGGTCGCATGAGCTGTGGAGCCATCCGCATAGCACCCGCCCCGGGGCCTCGGCCGGCGTGAATCTGCTCGCCGCGCAATACCTGGCGAACCCGTTGCTGCGACAGCTGCCGGCGGACGTGCCGCAGCCCGCAGGCGGCTCCGACCGCAACGCCATCCCGCTCTACGAATTCCCGAACGTCAGAGTGGTAAAGCACTACATCCAGGACGCGCCCCTGCGCACCTCGGCGCTACGCACGCTGGGGGGCTACGCCAATGTATTCGCGCTGGAGTCCTTCATGGACGAGCTCGCTGCCGCGGCGCAGGCCGATCCGGTGGAATTTCGCTTGCGCCATATGAAGGATCCGCGCGCCCGCGCGGTGATCGAGGCGGCTGCGCAGCGCGCCGGCTGGACGCCCAAGGCGCGCGGCGACGGCGCGCGCGGCCGGGGGTTTGCCTTCTCGAAGTACAAGAACCTGGCCTGCTACTGCGCCATCGCGGCGGAGGTCGTGGTGGATCGCAAGAGCGGCAAGGTTCGCGTGACCCGGGCGGTCGCGGCAGTCGATGCCGGCCAGATAGTGAACCCGGACGGCGTTGTTAACCAGATCGAAGGCGGCTTGATCCAGTCGGCAAGCTGGACGCTGAAGGAATCGGTGCGCTTCGACCGCACGCGGGTCACTACGCGCTCCTGGGCCGACTACCCGATCCTGCGCTTCGAGGAAGTGCCGCAGGTTGAAGTGGTCGTGCTCAATCAACCGAACGAGCGCTTCCTCGGGGTCGGCGAGGGATCACAGGGTCCGGCGGCGGCCGCGATCGCCAATGCCATCGCCAACGCCACGGGTGTGCGCCTTCGGTCTCTGCCTTTTACCCCAGCGCGAGTGAAAGCGGCTTTGGTTTGACAGATCAGTCGACTACGGCCACCACCTGGATCTCGATCAACTGTTCAGGCTCGCCGAGCTCGAGCACGGCCATGTTCGTCGTCGCCGGCTTGTGATTGTGAGGAGCGAAATACGAGTTGACCACCGCGCTTGCCTTGCCGATGTCGCCCATGCGCGGCCGCGCGCGGAAGATGAACACGTGCACCACGTCCTTCGGCGAAGCGCCTGCCGCCTTGAGCGTTTCCATGATCCCGTCCATGGTCTGACGGGCCTGCGCCTCCAGGTCGTTGGGCAGGTGCTTCAGGATCTGCTCGCGCTTGTGCGGATGATCGTGATAGACCGGCAGCGCCGTGCCACCCGCCAGCCAGAGGATCTTTCCGCTCTTGATCTTGATCGCCGGCGAGAACGGCATGAAGACGCTTTTGTCGTAGTTCGGGTGGTGGATGATCTCCAGGTGATCGCCGCTTTGCGCGAGCGCCGGCGATGCGGCAAAGGAAGCGGCGGCGGCGCAGACGGCGGCGATTGCAGCGGTGCGGGCGGGTCTCATCGGATTTTCTCCCAGGGTGGTGGTACTACTGCGCCGTAATTCCGGCGGCGCGGATGATTTTTCCCCATTCGACGACTTCCTTGCGCACGAAATCGGCGAATTGCTCGGCGTTCATCGGAGAGAAGGTCGCGCCCTCGGTCTCGACGCGTTTGCGCATCTCCGGCGTATTCATGGCCTTCACAACCTCGGCGTTGAGAAGCTGAACGACATGGCTCGGCGTACCGGCCGGCGCGAACAGGCCGATCCAGTTGTTCGCGTCGAAGCCGCGCAGCGTTTCTGAAACGGTGGGGAGCTCCGGCAGGGCCTTGGTCCTGGAAGATCGTATCGAGGCGAGCGCCTTGAGCTTGCCCGCCTTGACGTGCGGCAGGACGGTCGGCATGGTGGCGAAAATCATCTGGATCTGTCCGCCGAGCAGATCGGTGATCGCCGGCACGTTGCCTTTATAGGGGACGTGGGTGATCTCCACCCTTGCCATGTACTTGAAAAGTTCACCTGCCAGGTGGCTGGTAGTTCCGATGCCCGCCGATCCATAAGCCAACGATCCGGGCTTGCTGCGCGCAAGCAGGATCAGCTCCTCGACGCTGGCTACGGGTATCGATGGATGCACGACCAGCAGGCCGTCGGCTTCCAGGACCAGCGCCACCGGGACGAAGTCCCGCACCGGGTCGAAGGGAAGTTGCTGGAACAGGCTCACGTTGAGCGCATGCGTGCCGATGTTCCCCATGACGAGCGTGTAGCCGTCGGGCGGGGACTTCGCAACGACCTCCGCACCGATGTTGCCTCCGGCTCCCGTTCGATTCTCCACCACCACCGGCTGCGACCAGGTTTCATTCAGCTTCTGGCCGATCGAGCGGGCAAAAGTATCCGCGATGCCGCCGGCCGCGAAGGGCACGATGATGCGGATGGGTTTTTGCGGATAGGACTGGGCGAACGCAGACCCGGCGGATACCAGCGCTGCTAGGAGCAAGGCAAGGGTCTTACGCATCGGATGGAGAGTTTGGCACAGCCTTCATCCGCCGCAAGTTGAAAAAGAAAAAGGCCCGCACCTCCGTTTCGAGGCCGGGCCTTTGCTAGCTTGATTTTGCCTTCGCGCTAGCTTTTTGAAAAGATTGCGTCGAGACGCTCGAGGTCGTTGATCACCCGCCACTCGGATGCGCCGGCGCCTTCGACCCGCTTCTGCCAGGCGTCGAGCCGCCCGAGGTAGCGCCGCGGATCGATGTTGTCGGTCTTGAGCTTGATGACATTCACCGCGATGATGCGGATGTTCTTGAGGCTGATGGGGAAATCGCGGATCGTGACCTTGTCGAGCTCCTCCTGCATGTCGGAGAAGATGACGATGGTCTTGGTCCCTGCCCCGGTCTCGTTGAGGAATCCTGCGCCCTGGATCAGGCCGCCGGTGATGTCGGTGTAACGGGTTCCCTGTACGGTCTTGAGGTAGCCGTCGACCTGGTCGCGGAAAGCGCGCTTCTGGGCATTGGCCTGGGACGGCCGCGAGTCGAAGGTGGCTTTGGCGACGATGTCCTTTTCGCTGAAGCTGCGGCTCGTGACCTTGGCGACGGCGAGCGAATCCCCGGCTTGCAGCGTTCCCAGCAGATAGTTGATGATGACCTGGGCTTTGCCTGCCTCCTGGGCGTAGGTACCCGACGTATCCACCAGCATGTAAACGGCATGGGCGTGGCTGCGGGAATCACTGCAGCCCGTAGCGGCCACCCCGACCACCAAGAGTGAAGCTAGGAACAGTCGCTTGATCATGATCTCTCCTTGGTCAACGGGACTCTTCCCTCAGCTCATCGGCATCTATTACGCCCGACCTTGACCTCGATTTGCCTGGTGCGCGGGCGCGCGGCGCCGTCTTTACCAGGCGCTCCACAAGCAGCGGCAGCACGATTACGACGTCGTACAGATTGACGAGCACGCGGCTCATGTGCCGTACCACATTGCCAAGGACGCGCAGCACGAGCGCGAGGGCCCTGACGAGCGAGGTCAGCAGCACGCCGCCGACGGTACGCGATGAATAGATCAGCGATTCAAGCGGAATCGCGACGAAAGCGAGCGCGAACGGCAGGATGAAGCCGAGCAGCATCTGGCCGGCCGTCGGGATTTTCGCGACCCAACCGTCCGTCGCCGCAACCTGCTGCGCGGTCGCCAGGGATTGCAGCAGCGCCTGCTTGTCCGCGATGAGCATGTCGCGCATCAACGCAAGGGCGGCCTCGATCCCCGCCAGCGTGACGAGGAGCACCAGCGCGATCCACATCATGCGCCGGCGCATTTGCTCGTTCAGGCTCGCGATGCGCGGGAACAGGTGCGTGATACGCAGCGCCTCCATCAGGAACAGTCCCATCGACGCCTCGACGAAGATGATCACCAGCGCCGCGACTTCGGAGGTGCGCAGGGAGCTGGTGATGTAGTCGCCTGCGCCGACCATCTCTGACATCGGCAGCGCAATCAGCTTGAAGTTGATGAAAGCGCCGCCCGCCGCCACGGCCATGACGAGGAACGCGATGGCGAACTGCGTGAAAGCGGAGACCGTCAGGGCGTGCTCCGCCTTGTCCGTCTTGGCGCTGATCTGCTCGTATTTTGCCATCTGCGCGTCGACGGCGGCGGTGCTGTTCTGCAGCCCGGTCAGCTTCTTGTCGACCTGCGCCATGGTCTTGTCGAGCGAGCGCCAGAACGGCATGAATCCCTCGAGGATCTTGTGCCGCGTTTCGTACGAGCGGCGATAGTCGGCAAGCGCCTTGTCATGGATGCTGTTGACCGAGCGGTTGATTTCGTCGAGGACCCTCTGCACCATTTCGTTGCCGCTCGATTTGACGTTGGCCATCGCGGTAACAGCCTCCACCCACTCCGGCGGCGGCGGCGGCACTTCCCCGCACTTCTTGTAGTCCTCCTCCACGCGCGTGATCTCGTCGAGAAGCTTGCGCTGCAGGGCAGGATAACCCTGCAAGTCGCGCGTGACCATGGCGCCGAGGCGGTCGAATTCGCGCTCGATGCGCTGCTCCACTTCCTGGCGCCCGTGCGCGAGCAACACCGCCTTATTGCGCTGGTGCATCTCGTTGGCGGCGGTCTGCAACCAGCGCGCGCCTATACGCAGCGGACCGCTGATCAAGAAGCCGATCGAGCCGACCAGCCTGTGCACCGGCCTGCGCGCGGCGTAGAGGAAACCCATGGCAAGCAGCGCCAGGGACAGGATGGACAACGCGGCGTTGTCCGGCCAGATCATCCAGAATTGCGAGCCAGTCATGGGACCCTCCCTTCGTACATCCGATCAAGATAGATCAGGGAGGCGCAATGCGCCGAAAAAACCGGCGCGTTTGAGGAACTATGTCTCGGTTGCGCTGCACCATAGTTGCTTTGTGGCGCGGTCGCATCAACGCCTGTTGATGACGGCTCTTCGGCGTGCACTTTGTCGCAACACCTGAATACTCTAAACTTGAGAGCCGATTCATGCGTGCAGATCAGAACGCTTTCCTTACGCGCACCGGCCCCGGCACGCCGATGGGCGAGCTTTTTCGGCGCTACTGGCTGCCGGCGCTGCTTTCTTCCGAGCTGCCGGAGCGCGATTGCCCGCCGGTGCGGGTAAAGCTGCTTTCCGAGCGGCTGATCGCCTTCCGCGACACGCAAAACCGCCTGGGCCTGATCGACGAGTTCTGCGCCCATCGCGGCGTTTCGCTTTGGTTCGGCCGCAACGAAGAAAGCGGGCTCCGCTGCTCCTATCACGGCTGGAAGTACGACGTCACGGGTCAATGCGTCGAAATTCCGTCGGAGCCGGACAATCCCCGGCTGTGCCAGCGAATGAAGCTCAAGTCCTATCCGCTGGTGGAGCGCGGCCGGGTGCTCTGGACCTACATGGGCCCGCCGCAGCACCAGCCTGCCCTGCCCGAGCACGAATGGGCGGTGGTCCCGGAGAGTCATCGCTTCGTGTCCAAGCGCGAGCAGGAATGCAACTATCTGCAGGCCATGGAGGGCGGCATCGATTCCAGCCACGTCTCCTTCCTGCACCGGCACACCATGAGCGTCGATCCCCTGTTCAAGGGAGCGAAAGGCAACGAGTACAACCTCAAGGACCTGCGCCCGCACTTCGAGGTGGTGGAATCGCCGGGCGGGCTCTATATCGGCGCGCGACGCAACGCCGGCGACGGCGAGTACTACTGGCGCATCACCCAGTGGATCATGCCGAGCTTTACCCTGATCCCGCCGCGCGGCGATCACCCGATTGGCGGACATTCGTGGGTGCCAATCGATGACGAGAACTGTTGGGCCTGGAGCACCAACCATCATGCGACGCGTCCGCTCAAGGACGAGGAGCGCTCGGCGCTCGAGGCCGGAAAGGGCATCCATGTGCCCCTGATTCCCGGCACTTTCCGCCCGGTCGCCAACAAGGACAACGACTACCTGATGGATCGCCGCGCGCAGAAGGATGGGCTCAGCTTCTCCGGCGTCGACGGCTTCGCGATGCAGGACGCTTCGGTGCAGGAGAGCATGGGCCCGATCCAGGACCGCACCCGGGAGAACCTGGTGCCGACCGATCAGGGAATCATCATGGCGCGCCGCCGGCTGATGAAGGCGGCGCAGGATCTAGACAAGGGAATCGCGCCTCCGGGCGTGGAGGCGGCCCACCAGCGGGTGCGCTCGGTTTCGATCATCCTGCCGCACGGCGTGCCATTCCACGAGGCCGCGGAGGACGCGCTGACGCCTGAACCCGGTTCCGCCCACGCGACCGTGTGACATTGGATCACTTACTTCGATCGGGTTCCGATCAGCCTCCGATACTGCGCCATGTGCCTGATCGCTTCCTTCGGCTTCTTGAGCTCCTCGCATAACAGCGCCAGGTTGTAGTGGCAATCCGCGAGGGCGGCATTGCCGCGCAGCGCTGCTTGGTACGCTTCCACCGCTTCGGTCTTGCGGCCCATGTCCTCGAGAAGTACGCCGAGGTTGTAGAGCAGCACGGGGTCGCTGCCGCACGTCTTGATCGCGTCGCGGTAGACGCGCTCGGCTCTCGTGGTATCCCCGGCTTCGTGCAGAAGCGATCCCAGATTGATATGGGCATCGAGGAGCGTGGGGTCAGCCGCCACGGCCTGCTCGTAGGCCTGCAGCGCAGCTTCGGCATCCTCGCTCTCCAGGGCGACGGCCCGATCGAACCAGTCCCGCGCGCTCACCCCGGGCTCGACCTCCTTGCGCTCGAACACGCTCAATGAGCCGTCGGCAGGATCGCCCTCGAATGCGAGCAGGTACTGTCCGGACTCTGCCTGCCAGCGGCCGCCACCCTCTTTTACGACGACACGGTCGGCCACGGCGCAGATGCTCAGTCCGGAGAGGGGCATCGATTGCGGCAGATGGCGGCGCAGTTCCTTCACGGACCGCGTGATCCGTTTGCGCGGTACCTTGGCCGCGGCGAGCGCCTGCGCGGTGCGCAGGACGATCAGATCCTGGAACGAAAACAGCCACGTGTTGCGCGGCCCGCGCGCCGGCGATACGAACCCGGCTTCGATCAGCGCGCGGATCGTGCTGCGCGGCAGGCGAAGCAGCTTCTCGACGTCGCGCACGCCGTATTGGTGCATGGCGCCCGCGGCTTCGCTTGCCGGCGCTATTTCTTGCCGGCCTTGCGCGCCGCGGGTTCGGCCTGCTGGGCGCGCTTAGGTGGCTTGCGCGTTTCAGCTTTTGGCTTCTTCTCAAGGCTCGCGCGCAGCGCTTCCATGAGATCGATGACCTGAGCGCCGGCCTCGGGCGCCTCGGCCAGGGTGATCTCCTGGCCCTCGACTTTCTTCTGCACTGCGGCCTCGATGCGCTCCCGCACCTCGTCCTTGTACGCGGCGGGATCGAATTTCTCGCTCGACTGCTGCTCGATCAGCTGTTGCGCGAGCTTCAGCTCGGCCGGCTTGACCTCGGTCTTGGGAATGTCGACGTCCCTCAGCGAACGCACTTCGCCGGCGTACAGCAGTTGCTGCATCACCAGCCCTTCGACCAGGTCCTCGACCGGGCGGATCATCACGATGTACTGCTTGCCGCGAGCGGCCCAGCGGCCGAGCGCGCAGCGTCCCGACTCGCGCAGCGCGCGCGCGAGCAGCGCATAGGGCTTCGCGCCGCCCTTGTCCGGACCGAGGTAGTAAGCCTTGTCGAAATACACCGGGTCGACCGTCTTGAGGGGCACAAACTCCGTGATCTCGGCGGTGTGCGTGCCGACCTCCTCCATCGCCTTCAGCTCCTCGGGCGAGAACATCACGTACTGGTCCTTGGCGAATTCATAGCCCTTGACCATGTCTTCGCGAGGCACGATCACTTCCTCCTTCAAGCAGAGGTATTGCTGCTTGAGGCGCGATCCGCATGCCTTGTGCAGAAGGTTGAACGAGATCGCCTTACTCGCCTCGGTGGCCGAATAGAGCTTCACCGGGATGGACACCATGCCGAAGGAGATCGTCAACGACGCAATCGATCGTGCAGCCATGCCTCACCTCATTAAATCAATAGCTTAACCAGAATACTTCGAGCGAAGGGTTCAAAGCATACTCCATTATGCCTTGGCGCGTTCAAGAGCCTTCTCCAGGTTCTGCTTGCGCTTAAGCACGTCGCCCCATCGATCGCCCGTGCGAGCAAGGCGCTCGGCCGCGTTTGCAAGTCTGAAATCGAGGGGGTGGGCATTCGCGAGCTCCTCCCAGGTGACCGGCATCGATACCGGCGCGCCGGGGGCACCTCGCGGCGAGTAAGCGACATTGAGGGTCTTGCCGCGCACGTTCATGTTGTAGTCCATGAATATCTTTCCCGTCCGCTTGGGCACGCTCCACTCGACCGTGACGTCCTTCGGGTGCTTGCGCACCAGGTGCCGTCCCACCAGTTCGCTCACCTGGCGAGCAGCGTCGAAGTCGATCGTGCGACGGATCGGCACGAAGACGTGCAGCCCGGTCTTGCCCGACGTTTTCACGATCGGCTCGAGCGCCATCGACCGCAGCAGCTCGCGCAGCCAGAACGCCACCTCCTTGCCCTTCTCGAAAGCGACGGTGTTGAGCTCGGGCTCGGCGCCCGCCGCCTCCTTGCCGGAGTAGATGTAAGGATCGATATCGAAAACGACGTAGTCGGGATAGTTCAGCACCGAGCTTTCCAGCGCGGCCAGCGAGCTCGCGTAATCGGTGCCCTTGCCGGCGGTGTCCGGGCCGGGCTTGGCGCGCGAATGCCAGACATGGAACTCGAGCGTCCCGGATTGCGCGAGCCACAGCAGCGTCGGCAGGTTGTTGCACAGCAGATAGGCGTGCTGCTCATCCTTGTGCGCCGAAAAAACGGTGATCGTCTGGACGAAGTCGGGCCGCTCCTGCTCCCAGTGCTTCTGGAAAAAGCGCTGGCCGCCGATGCCGTCGGGCATGCGGATCATGGTGAGCGGGCGGTCGGCGAGATGCGGCAGGATGAAGGGCGACACCTGCGCGAAATAGCGCAGCAGATCCCGCTTGGTCAGCGCCGGCTGCTTGAGCGCCGGGTCGGCGGGCCAGTACACCCGGTCGAGGTGCGTGAGCCGGACCTGGTGTGCGCCAACGGCAAGCGTAAGCGCCGCCTTGTCGGTCTTCAGCTGATCCAGGATCTGTTCGACCTCGCTTAACGACCGGGATGCTTTTTCCTTTTCTACCTTGTGCCGCACTTCCTTCGCGTCGATGTCGTCCCGCAAGCGCAGAAACACAGGCGCGCGCAAATGATGGTCGTCGGTCCAGCCCTGGAACTTCACTTCAGCCACCAGCTTGGGCTCGACCCAGCTCGTTGGCGCGTTCAACTCCGGCTCCTCGGCGAAAGGATTGGTCTTCCGCTGCAGCGGTTCGAGCAACGCCTTCGTCCGCTTGATCGACCGGTCGTCGAAGCCCGAGCCGACGTGCGAGGCGTACCGCAGCTTGTTTCCCTGCCAATATCCGAGGAGCAGCGCGCCGAGCGGCGCGCGCGCACCCTTGCCCTTCGTGTACCCGCCGATTACGAAGTCCGCGCTGTTCGTGGCCTTGACCTTGAGCCACGCGGTGGAGCGCTTGCCTGGCTCATAGATGCTGTTCTTGCGTTTGCCCACGACTCCTTCCAGCCCGGTTGCCATCGCGGCCTCGTGCAGCGCCACGCCGTCTTCCACGGCATGCACAAGCTGTACCCGGGGCGAAGGCAGCAGGCATTGCGCCAGATAACGGCGGCGGTCGGTGTAGCGTGCCCCGCGCAGGTCGACTCCGGCGAAATAAAGGAGATCGAAGCAGTAGAACACCGCGCGCTCGGTCGTGCTGCCGCGGTTCTGCATGGCGCCGAAGGAGGGCTTGCCGCTCGCATCGAACGCCACAATCTCGCCGTCGAGCACCATGCTTTCTATGAGCTGCTTGCCGAGCTCGTCGGCCAGTCGCGGGAAGTCCCCGCCCAACTCCAGCCCGCGCCGCGAGCGGAGCTTGACGCCGTGCTCGTCGATCAAGGCGAGTGCGCGGTAGCCGTCGAGCTTCGGCTCCCACATCCAGTCGGCGCTGTTGAAAACCTTGTCGCCCAGCTCCGCGTGCATTGGCGAGAGCTTGTCGGGGAAAGGTCGCTTGTCGCCGGAAGCCGTCAGCAACGCCGCCGGCAGGCGCTGCACCGGGACCGAGGTCAGGTCCTCAACCGTTACGCCGGAGAGCACCGATCGGTTCTGCGCGGTCAGGTCCACCTTGGCCGCGAAGCGGTCCTTATGCTTGATGAGGAGCCAGTTCTTGGCGTCCTTGGTGCGCACCAGCGCGAAGGATCCCTTGACCTTCTCGCCCCGCAGCAGGATGCCGAGCTTTCCCTTCTCCATTCCTTCGCGGACGCGCCGCTCGGCCTCTTCCCGGTCGTGAAACCAGTATTCCTGGTCCTCGTCGGGCGAATAGACGCCGCAATCCCAGACGATGACCTCGCCTGCGCCGTACTGCCCCGGGGGAATCACGCCTTCGAACGAGCCATAGTCGAACGGGTGGTTTTCGGTTCGGACCGCGAGGCGCTTCTCCGCAGGGTCGAGCGAAGGCCCCTTCGGCACTGCCCATGACATCAGTACTCCGTCACACTCCAGGCGCAGGTCGTAGTGCAGGCGGGTAGCCGAATGCTGCTGAATGACGAACATGAGCGGCCCGCGCCGCCCCTCGACTGGCACGGGTCCCGGCTCCGGTGTAGCTTCGAATTTGCGCTTGGCGGAATATTCGCCGAGCTTGTCTTTGGCCATGGGGAAATTCTAGGAGAAAGGCCATGCGGCTGTTGGCTGGTGCGAGCGGCTACTCCTACAAGGAGTGGAAAGGAGATTTCTATCCAGCGGACATCAAACCAGATGCCATGCTGGCCTGGTATGCCGAACGGCTGCCGACCGTCGAGATCAACAACACCTTCTACCGAATGCCCAAGGCGAGCGTGCTCGAAAACTGGGCGAGGTCGACGCCGGAAAGCTTCCGATTCGCGATCAAGGCTTCGCGCCGCATCACCCATATGGCGCGGCTCAAACCGGAAACGGCGGCCGATTCGGTCGCTTTTCTGTACAGGAACCTTGCGGCACTCGGCGCCAAGCGCGGCCCGGTGCTTTTCCAGCTCCCGCCGTTCTTAAAGAAGGACCTGCCACGCCTGACCGAATTTCTCCAATTGCTTCCCGACGGACATGGCGCGGCATTCGAATTCCGTAACGACAGCTGGTTTGCAGACGATGTCTACGATGCGCTCAAGGGGGCCGGAGCGGCGCTGTGCCTCTCCGAGCGCGAAGACAACGCGCCGCCGCCGCTGGTGCAGACGGCTCCCTGGGGCTACGTCCGGCTTCGACTCGAAACCTACTCGGACGCCGATCTCGAACTGTGGGCAGGCAGGCTCGCGGGAACGGCGTGGCGCGAGATCTACGTGTATTTCATGCACGAACCCACGGCGCCGGCGTACGCGCGCACCCTGATGCGGCACTGGTCTTGAGGCTTAACCGCGAAGCGCCTTCATGACGTTTTCGTCTTCGAGCGCCTGCTGCGGCTTGCCCTCGAAGATGATCTCGCCGCGGTCGATCGCGTAGAGCCGGTCCGCGATGCGCGCCGCGTTGACGAGGTTCGACTCGGCGATCAGGAGCGAGATACCCAGATCCTCGATCTTGAGCACCGCCTCGCGGAACCGCTTGACGACCACCGGGGCGAGTCCCTCGAACGCCTCGTCCAGAAGCAGCAGCGTCGGGGCGAGCGCCATCCCGCGCGCGATGGCGACCATCTTGCGCTGGCCGCCGCTCAGGTTCATCCCCTGGCGGCGCAGCAGCTCGCGCACCTCGGGGAACACCGCGAACACCCGCTCCTCGATGTTCCCGTCGGCAAGCGCTTCCAGCCTGCGGCGCGCCTTCGCCGACATCCAGCGGCTGATCATCATGTTCTCCGCTACCGTGAGCTCGGGGAAGATGCCGCATCCCTCGGGCGCGTAGCCCATGCCGCGCAGCGCTCGCTGGTGCACCGGCAACGAGGTCACCTCTTCACCGTGAAACAGGATCTGGCCGGACCTGACCGGCAGAAAGCCCATGATGCTTTCCATGGTGGTGGTCTTGCCGGCGCCGTTGCGCCCGACTAGGCACACCACTTCGTGTTCGCGAACGCTCAAGGAGACGCCATGCAGCACGTGCGCCGGGCCGCGGAAAGCGTCGATGTTTTTCACTTCCAGCATGATCAAACGTCAATCCCGAGCAAGTACTTGGCCACATCGCTGTTTCGGCGGATCTCCTCGGGAGGCCCGTCGGCGAGGAACCTGCCTTCGTGCATCACGACGACGCGGTCTGAGTACTTGAACACCACGTCCATGTCGTGCTCGATGACGACAGCCGTGATCCCGCCGCCGCGCACCACCGCAGACACGGTGTCCATGATCTGCGCCTTGTCGCGCGTGCTGACACCGCTGGTAGGCTCGTCGAGGAACAGCAGCTTGGGGCGCAGTGCGTAGGCGACCGCCACGTCGAGGAGCTTGCGCTCGCCCTGCGCGATCCCTCCCGCGCGCGCCTCGGACTTGCCGCCGAGGCCGAACTCGCCGAGCAGATCCGACGCTTCGCGGGTCACCGCGGCATCGCGCTCCGCGAGCGCGAAGATCCGCTTGGTCTTGCCTTCGCGCGCGAAGATCGCGAGCGCCACGTTGTCGAGCACCGACAGATCGTCGAACAGGTTCACGAGCTGGAAGCTCCTCGCGATGCCCGCCCGGATCCGCTCATCCACCGACGCATGGGTGATGTCGCGGTCCCCGATGAAGATCCTGCCGCTGTCGGGGAGCAGGAACGCGCTGATCAGGTTGACCAGCGTGGTCTTGCCCGCGCCGTTGGTGCCGACGAGCGAGAGGAACTCGCCTTCGTTGACGGTGAAATCTACTCCATCCACGGCGCGCGTTTCGCCGAAGTGCTTCTTCAGGCCCTCTGTCCGCAAAAGATTCATTTTAACTTCGCCGACAGGCGTTGCGCTGTGCCGACGATTCCCGACGGCAGGAAGGTCACCAGGACGATCAGGATCGCCCCGAGCGTGATCTGCCAGTATTCGGTGACCGCGATAGCGTAGACCTCGAGGTAGTTGAAGATCACTGCGCCCACGATCGGGCCCGTGAAATTGCGGAAGCCTCCAAGCACGGCGAAGAACACGATCTTGCCGGACTGCGGCCAGTACAAGACGTCGGGCGTGGTGAGCCCGTTGAGCGGCACCCAGAGGGTGCCCGCCAGGCCGGTGAAAATCCCCGACACGAGGAACGCGAGCCAGCGGTAGCGCCAGATCCGCACGCCGAGAAAGCGCGCCCGGGTCTCGTTGTCGCGGATCGCCTGCAGCGTCTTGCCGAACGGGGAGTGGACGATCAGCCACATGAGCGCTGTGCACACGCAGAACACGACGAGCACGTAGTAATAGTAGAAGGTGATGAACCTCGCGAATGCGTCGGCGCCCGGGAAATCGATCAGGCCGCCGAGCAGGGTGAGCTTCGAGAACGGCACGCGCAGCCCGTCGGTGCCGCCGGTGATCCAGAAAAACTTGTAGGCGAGCGTCCACAGCACCTGCGAAAGCGCGAGCGTCAGGATGGCGAAGAAGATCCTGGTATGGCGCACGCACACCACTCCGAACAGCGCCGCGAGCGCGGCCGAGCATATGATCCCGCCCACGATGAACAGCTCCATCGACGAGACGCCGAGATAGCGCATGATGAGCGCCACGCCGTAGGCGCCCGCGCCGAAGTAGGCGGAATGTCCGAACGAGAGCAGCCCGGTGTAGCCGAGCAGGAGATTGAACCCGAGCGCGGCGATCGCCAGGGTGAGGCCGTAGGTGAGGAGCTGCGTCTGATACGTCCCCGCGAAGGCCGGCACGAGGGCAAGAACGACGAGGACGGCCGCGGCCGCCGCCGCTTGGCGGCGGTTCACGCTTTCCTCCCGAACAGGCCCGTCGGACGGATGAGGAGCACGATCGCGGCGATCAGGTACAGAGCAGCAAGCTCGAATTCCTCCCAGAACTGGATGGTGATGGTTCTCAGGGCGCTCACGATCAGCGCGCCGACCAGGGCGCCTTCGAGGCTGCCCAGGCCGCCGATTACGACCACGACGAACGCGATGACCAGCACTTCCACTCCCATGCCGAGCACCGCGGCCTGGCTCGGAACGACGATGGCGCCGCCGAGCCCCGCCATGAAGCAGCCCAGGCCGAAGGCGAGGACGTAGATCCGCCCGACGTCGATCCCGAGCGCCGCGGCCATGCGCCGGTCCTGCGCGGTCGCCCGCAGCAACACGCCGAACTTGGTGCGGTACACGAAAGCCCACAGAGCGAGCGCCGCGACGGCTCCGACTCCGATCATCAGCAGGTTGTAGACGGGATAGGGCAGCCCCCCGATACGAACCAGTCCGAGGGAGTCCACGAGCCCGCTCGCGGTCAGCGGCGTCCCGCCCCACACCAGCCGGATGACATCCTCGAGAACTAGCAGCAGGCCGAAGGTCACGAGCAGCTGATACTCCTCCTGCCGCCGGTAGAACGGCCGGATCAGCGTGGGCTCGATCGCCAGCCCGATCACCGCGGCCGAGATCGCCCCGAGGAGCAGGAAGACGAACAGGGCGGCGGGCGGGAGCGCGGCCGCTGCCGCGCCCACCGACCAGGCGGTAACGTAGGCGCCGAGCGCATAGAAGCTGCCGTGCGCCATGTTGACGATCCCCATCACCCCGAAGATCAGGCTGAGCCCGGCGGCGATGAGGAACAGCACCGCGGCGTAAAACAGCGAATTCAGAACCTGGAGTGCGACGATTTCCACGGCTTTTTTCTTCTTGCGCCCGCACCGCCGGAGCGGCCTGGCGCTTCCTCTGCCAGGCCCGCCCCGGTGCCCCGTCGAGGGCTAGTGCGTCACACCTTCGCTGCTGCCGGCCAGGTCTTCTTGATCCAGTCGGCCGCGGCCGTGGACTCGTTATGTCCCTGGCCGGGTTTCGGCCAGTTGGGCGGCGCGGTGATGCTGCGGATCGGAATCGAGACGACGCTCGCCGGGTCCCAGACCGGGAAATCGTATCCCGGCAGGTTCTTGCTCAGACCCGTCACCGTGTCCTTGTAGCCCTGGTGATTGTCGGCGCGGATATAGAGGTAGCCCGCCGGCGCATCGATTCCCGTGCCCTCGAGCATCGCGATGATCGCATCGTCGTCGGGCCAGCCGCCGACGAGCTGGTTCGCCTTTTCCACTGCCGCCTTGTACAGGTAGAGCGCGGTGTAGGCGCCGTCGGCCTCGAAGCTCGGATATTCGTTCCAGCGCTTGTGGTAGCGCTCGACGAAGCCCTTGTTGATCGGCCAGCGCTCCGCGGAAGGATAGAGGAAGTGATAGTTCGCATGCACGCCGGCCAGCACGCCTTCGGGGTGATCCTTGCCGATCGCGTGCGGGTAGCCGCCGAAGGCGAGCGTGGTGGCGACCTTCATCTTGTCGAACAACCCGTAGCGAAGCGCTTGCTTGTAGAACGCGACGTAATCGCCGCCCCACACGCCGGCAACCAGCAAATCGGGCTTGGTCGAGAGGATCTTCGTGATGTGCGAGGTGAAATCCGTGGTGCCGAGCTTCGGCCAGGATTCGGAGACGACCTCTATTCCGGGCAGCAGCTTGCCCAGCGCGAGCACGAAGTGCTCGAAAACATTGCGCCCGTAGCTGTAATCGGGCTGCAGCGAGGCGATGCGCCGCACCTTGGGCCAGTGCGTCGCGGCGCCGATGGCAGCAGTGACGCCGTCCGCAGACTGGATGTTGGTCACCCGGAAGGTGTACTTCGGGTTCGGCACCGCCTTGTCGAACAGGAAGTCGGTGCAGCCGTCGTTGAACAGCGTGAGCAACCTCAGCTCCTCCGCCACCGGCCCGAGGGCGGGGGTGTTGCCGCTCGAGATGACCCCCGTGTAGAGCTCGATCTTCTCCGACAGCCTCATGCGCCGCAGTTCCTTCACGTTGCCATCGGTCCCGGCGGCCTCGTCGGCGAAAATCGTCTCGATCTTGCGCTTGCCGAGCAGACCGCCCTGCGCATTGATCTCCTCCTGGGCGAGGACATGTCCGTGCTGGCCCGGGCCGCCCAGAAGCTCCGCCGGGCCGGTAAGAAACGTGGTGTGACCGACCTTGAGCGGTCTGTCGGGGACGTTGCCCTTGGGTTTCACCGCGGCGTTCGCAGTCCCGGCTCCGGCAAGGCCGAGGCCTGCCGCGCCCACCGTCGCGCCGAATTGCTTCAGAAAACCGCGGCGCTCCTGCAGCATTTCCTTGTCCATAACTCCTCCTCTGTCAGTACTTCCTTGTCGCACGACGACGACAGTCTACCGCGATCAATACTCCCACGGAACAATCCTGATCGGCGCGTTGGCGGCGTTGCCTTCGAGCACCGCAGCGACCACGAGCTTGGAGCCGCGCCGGCCCTTAGGGGGCTTGAATTCGAGACGGCAGACGCCCGTGGCTTCGGCGCGCACGGCGCCCGCGGCGGCGACCGCGCCGTCCGGACCGACGAGCAGGTAGTGGCATACCGGCGCCGGCAGCGCGCCCGCGCCGGTGAGCCGCTCGGCCAGCTTCGCCGCGAACGTGCCACGCACGACGCGCACGTCGCGCCCGAGGCGCTCGAGCCACTCGATCTCGGTGTGCGCCTCCGCGCCGTAGCCGCGCGGCTCGATCCGCGGCACATAGGCCTTAAGCGGCACGGCGTAGGCGTTGTAGCTGCCGACTCCCTTCGGGTAGGTCGGATCGCGGAACACGCCGAGCACCGCCTTCGCCCCGTCCCAGCGGTCGAGCACATAGGGGCCGTTGGTGACAAGCCAATGGCCGTGCGCCGCTTGGAAATCGCGCAGCCGGTGGTAGCGGGCGCGGGCTTCCTCGGCGCCGGCGTACGGCGCGAGCGCGGGCGGAACGTACGCGCGCTCCTCGAGCTCGCGCGCAAGTTCGCCGAGCCGGCGCACGACCGCCGCGTCGCGAACCGGATCCACCGCCGAAAGCGTGAAATACCCGCGGCGCGCCCCCTCCTCCAGCAGCGCAAGCAGGTGCCACGGCAGCGTCGACCACGGCGGGGCCACCGTCGCCGCATCGCCGTCCGACGCGCCGTCGAGGTAGACCTCCATCACCGGCACTTCGTAACTCAGCTTGTCTTCACCGAATGCAAGGATCTCGGTTTCCACGCGCAGCAGGCGTACGCCTCTTAGCTGCTCTCGGGCAAGCGTAGTGGCTTGCGCGACGCCTGGATTCGCGGCGAAGGCGTATGCATAAAACAAGTCAGCGACGCTCATTGACGTGCCGTCGTGGAAGGCTGAGTTGCGTACGCGGTAGACGATCCGTAATGTGGCCGTCTTGCCGCGCCCCGCAGTGAAAAGTGCGTCCTCGGGCACCGCAAGCGGCTTTTGGCTCTTCTCGACGGAGGCACTGACGCGGTTCTCGATCCAACCGCCGCCGTGCGGCGAAGGGAGGAACGCGGGATCGGAGAGCGCCGACCACACGAGGCGGCCGAAAGCGTCGCCGAAACCGCCGACGACGGGATTCCATGCGCTCGAAGGCGGTGCCGGTGCCGCCGTGTTGAGCCAGCCGTTCCACGGAAAGTCCCGCAGCTTGACGGTGCGCGGAAAAATCGCCGACGCAAGACCCTCGAGCGCGTCGTAGCCGACATTCTCAACCCCTTGCGAATAGTCCGCGCCATAGTGCTCGCGCCGCACCGTGTAGCCGAGCACGACGCGCTCGCAGCGGGCTTGCAGGAGCCCGACCAGATTTCGCTCGAGATTGATACGCTCTTCGAGACTTCGATAGTCGCCGTGCATGAGACGCCGCGCTGCATTCTCGATGCGCACGTCAGCCACCTTGGACGCGAGCAAGAGGTAGGCGTGAAACCAGCCTTGCCGCAACCATGGTGGTCCGACCCAGCCGTTATAGCGCGCGCTCGCTTTGGCCATCAGTGCGTCCGCATCCACGATCTCGAGCCTAGCGGGCGCCCCAGTCCTCTTCTCAGCCGCGCCGCGCGCAGCCTCGGCGCGATCGGCATGGTGCAGGTAGTCGGCGTGAAAGGGGGTGACGGGGTACGGGTGCCAGACAGTATCCGCGCCGAGCGCGTCCTTCAGGCCCCGCGCGCTCGCGCAGCGTGCTGAACGGTCCGCGAACTCAGGCGCGCGGCGGTCGAATGTCGCGACGACATAGCCGCCCAGCGAGATCACGCTGCCGAGCTTCGCTGGATTCGCTTGCGCGGCGATTTCGCCTCCCGCGTAAGCGTGCAGCGTCCCCTTGGCGAGCCGTTGCGCGGCCGAGCGCGCATCGAGCGCTTCGACCGTGATCTCCTGCGGATAGAACGACGGGTAAAACGGAAACTCGTGGCCGGCGTGGGCGACGCTAAAGACCGCGAGCCCCGCTCCGAGCATGACGTGTCTCATCAGCAAGCCTCATGCTACGATCGCACAGTGCTGACAGCAAGGATGGCCGTGGCTGTCATCGCGCTCGCGCCCGCCAAGGCTGCGGCGCACGCCTTCGCCGCGCGTTACGACCTGCCGCTGCCGCTTTCTCTGTGGCTCGCGGCAGCGGGGCTGACCATCGCTCTGTCCTTCGTGGTCTTCGCTCTCGCGCTGCGCCGCGGCGGGAGCGCTTCCTACCCGCGGCTCGATCTCCTGCGCCTGCCCGCCGCGCGAGCGCTCGCGCGGCTCGCCCTTCACGCGCTGCGCGCCGTGTCGGTGTTCGTGTTCGTCGTTCTCATCGCGGCGGGGCTCTTCGGCACGCAGGAGCCTTTCCGCAACCTCGTGCCCACCTTCGTCTGGATCGCCTGGTGGATCGGGTTCACCTATCTCAGCGCCACTGCGGGCGACCTCTGGGCGCTACTCAATCCCTGGAAGGCGCTCTACGTCTGGGCGGAAGCGATCGCGCGCAGAATGCGTCCCGCAGGCCGTTTCGGGCTGCGCCGCAGCCTTCCGGAGGGCGTCGGCGTGTGGCCGGCCGCGGCGCTGCTTCTCGCCTTCGGCTGGATCGAGATCGTCTGGGAGGGCAACGCGGTTCCGGCCAATATCGCAGTGCTCGCGCTCGGCTATTCGCTCCTCACCTGGACCGGCATGTTCGTTTTCGGCCGTGAGGCGTGGCTGAGCAGCGGCGAAGTCTTCACGGTGTACTTCGGGTGGCTCGCGCGGCTCGCACCCAGCGAAGTGCGAGCGAGCAATGCAGCCGCTTGCGAGTGGAACCTGCGCCCGCCCGCGGCCGGACTGCTCGATCCGCGGCCCGTCTCAACGTCGGCCGCGTTCTTCGTGATCATCATGCTCGCCACCGTGACCTTCGACGGCCTGCGCGAGACGCCGCTCTGGGCGGTCAGCGACTCGCTCTGGGCAGCGGCGGCGACGGCAGGGCTGCTCGCGCTTCCGTGCCTCTTCGCGCTGGCGATCCTCGGCGCGTGCGCCTGGATGGCATGGCTCACGCGCGGGGACGCGCGACCCGCCTCGGCGGGCGAGCTGGCGCGCCTGTTCGTGCCGACCCTCCTGCCGATCGCATTCGCCTACCATGTCGCGCATTACCTCTCGTATCTCCTGGTGGCGGGCCAAGTGGTGATTCCCCTCGCCTCGGACCCGTTCGGCCGCGGCTGGGACCTGTTCGGCACCGCGCACTACAAGATCGCCGTAGGCATAGTCGGCGCGCGATTCGCCTGGTACACGTCGGTCATCGTCATCGTGCTCGGCCATGTGCTCGCCATGTACGTCGCGCACCGCCTGGCGCTCGAGCGCTTTTCCGGGCCGCGAATCGCCCGCCGCAGCCAATATCCGCTCGCCGCGCTTATGGTCGGCTACACGATGCTCAGCCTGTGGATTCTCGCGCACCCCATAGTTGAAACCGTAAAATGAACACATGCGGTGGGTGGGCGAGGCACTGCGGGGGGCATGGACGGCATTGGCCGCGCATCCCGGCGTCTTCGCGTCGGTGACGCTGGCCGTCGCCGCGCTCAACATTCTGGCGCCGGTCGCGATCCTGTCGGCGGTGCGCAAACCGCTCGACTTCTTCACCTTCAATCCGTGGCTGACACGCCTGCCCGAATACCTCGCCTCCGACGAAGCGACGCTTGGGGAAAAGCTCGCGAAGCTTCCCGACCTTGCGCTTTTTTGGTTCTCGGCGAACGGCACCTACGGCGGCGCCGAATGGGGTTTCGCCGTGGACGTGACCGACGTCGGGCGCATCCTCCTCGTTTCGGCGCTGTTCGGGCTGTACTTCGCCCTCTGGCGCCGCTATCGCGATCTCGCCCTCGGCGGCGCGGCCCGGGCACTGCGCCGGGGAGGTCTCGCGGGTGCCGTGGCGACGGTATTCGGGATCTCCACCGGCGCGTGCAGCGTCATGGGCTGCGGGGCCCCGGTGATTCCCGTGCTCGGCCTCGCGTTCGTCGGGCTCGAGAGCGGCACGCTGCATTTTCTCGCCCAGTCCTCGCGCGTCGCGACGATCGCCCTCCTCGCCGTGCTTGTTCTCGCCGTCGGTTACCTCGGCATGCGCTGTAAGAGAAAATCATACAAAATCGCTGTACTTGGAGGCGCGCCATGACCGCGTCGTTGAAGAAAGTGAAGGCCTCGGTGATGAACGCCATCCACGACCTGCCCCTGCTGGTGGCCCGCGACGAGGGCTTCTTCAGGGACGAGGGCCTCGACGTGGAGATCATCAGAACGCCGGGTTCAGGCCAGCGCGATTCGGACCACCAGGCGCTGCGCGCCAACGTTTTCGACCGCACCATGGAGGCCCTTTACGACCAGGGCGCCTGCGACCAGTTCCGGATGTGCGAGTGGGGCGTCATGAAGCGCGCGGTGGAATCCAGCGTTACGGCTGGGCACCGCCCGGCGAAGATCGTGGCCCTGGGCTCGGCGATGTCGTCATTCGCGATCGTGACCGATCCCAAGTCTGGCATCTACGAACCGGAACAGTTGAAGGACAAGCCCATCGGCGTGAGTCCCTTCAACGGATCGCATTTCACCACCTTGAAGCTGCTCGAGGGGTTCCTCAAGCGCGAGCAGATCCGCGCCACCTTCGCTGGCACGATGAAGGAGCGCATCGAAGGGCTGAGCCGCGGCGAAGTTGCGGCGGTCAGCCTGATGGAGCCCTGGATCAGCATCGCCGAAAAGCGCGGATTTCGCGTCCTGATGGAATCGCATTCGACGCGCAGCGAGGCCGCCGGCGACGAGCTCGACGGGCCGACGCTGGCGAAAATGTTCCGCGCCGAAGCGGAGGCCGCCAAGGCGATCGAGAAGAGCCCCGAGCGCTACGCGCACTATCTAGTCGACGAGGCCGGCGGGTTGCTCGAGCTCAAGGATCTCAAGCTGTCGCGCATCCTGAACGCGCCGCCCGAGCCCTACACCCGCGATCGGTTCGAGCACACGTATGAGTGGACGCTGGCATGGGGGCTGGTTGCGTCCGGCGCCACTTACGAGAACACGGTCGACAACCGCGCCTGGCAGTAGTCCTTACACCAACAAAAAAGCCCGGTCCTCTTTCGAGGCCGGGCTTTTTCATTTGAAGATGGCCTGGCGGTAACCTACTTTCGCGTGCGCAAACGGCACACTATCATCGGCGCAAACCCGTTTCACGGTCCTGTTCGAGATGGGAAGGCGTGGGTCCAGGCTGCTGTGGCCGCCAGATAGAAGATTGAAGAAGTGAAGAATTGAATTTGAAAAACCAACTCTGGGCAGAGATCGCGCCAAGCGCGTTGCCTAACCGTTGATGCTCACGGTTATAGGGTCAAGCCGCACGGGCAATTAGTACGGGTTAGCTCAAGGCCTTACGGCCCTTGCACATCCCGCCTATCAACGTCCTGGTCTAGGACGACCCTTCAGGGGGGTCAAGCCCCCGGGAAGTCTCATCTCGAGGCAAGTTTCCCGCTTAGATGCTTTCAGCGGTTATCTCTTCCGCACATAGCTACCCGGCGATGCCACTGGCGTGACAACCGGTACACCAGGGGTGCGTCCACTCCGGTCCTCTCGTACTAGGAGTAGCCCCTCTCAAACTTCCAGCGCCCACGGTAGATAGGGACCAAACTGTCTCACGACGTTTTAAACCCAGCTCACGTACCACTTTAAATGGCGAACAGCCATACCCTTGGGACCGGCTACAGCCCCAGGATGTGATGAGCCGACATCGAGGTGCCAAACTCCCCCGTCGATATGAACTCTT
>Ga0209220_1000215_pt1 | contig 24330 bp, 24 predicted proteins | sample BlaSpr_A8_OM3_M3_FD_187984 | JGI IMG/M metagenome (GOLD analysis project Ga0209220, IMG submission 187984) | Forest soil microbial communities from Thunder Bay, Ontario, Canada - Black Spruce, Ontario site 2_A8_OM3_M3 (SPAdes) (version 2) | ecosystem: Environmental > Terrestrial > Soil > Boreal... | reverse complement strand
GGTCGTCTATCTCCTGATTCCGTCCGGGACCCATACGCTGTTTGCCGCAACTCACGGGCGCGGCGCCTGGCAGCTTGATCTACCACGTGGCGAAAACGGCGGAGGAAATGGCGGCGGAGGCGGCGGAGGCGGCGGCGGCGGCGGCGGCGGCAACTAGAACGTAGTCGATCGGGGTGCGAGGGCTTGGGCCCTCGCACCCATCGCTATGCCGGCGTGCGGATCAGCCACTCGATGATTTCGCGGACCCCGGCGCCGTTCTCTCCGGCGGTCACGTGACCGGCAACCGCCTTGAGCGAATCGAGGGCGTTCGCCACCGCGACACTGCATCCGCACATCAAAAGGAACGCCTCATCGTTCTCGGCGTCGCCGATGCCGACGACGTCGCGAGGGGATAGGGCGAGCTCGTCGAGCGCCGCGCGCAGCCCGGTCGCCTTGTCGACTGAGGCAGGCAGCACCATGACGGAGCCCTTGTTCAGGATCACCTGCAGGTCGAGGCCCAACTCGCCAATGACGTCCAGGACGACTCGTTCATTTGGTTGCTCGGTCGCGACGAAAACCTGGCCAGCGGTCAGGGTCTGCACGCCTCGCCGCCGGAGTTCCTCGACGAACGCCCGGGGCGGCGGTTTGCTGAGCGCGCGCGTCTCGTGCGATTGCGGTCGGTAGACGAGGGGTCCGTTCTCGGCGACGACGCGATCGAAGATGGCGACCTCAGGAAAGACCTGGGTCAGGTCATCGATCCGGCGACCCGTCACCAGGATGAGCTTGCGACCGGTGGCCGCGAGCCGGCGCAGCGCCGCCACCGTTTCCGGTGCGACCGTGCCGTGCGACGCCAGCGTCCCGTCATAGTCCGTCGCGAGGGCGAGGTAACGCATGGGCCCCAGGCTCAGATGCGCTTCGGCCCCGGACCGGCCGCGAGGATGATGCGGATCGGGCGGTCGTGGCGAAGGAAGTCCCAGGCCCACGCGGCGAGCGCACTGATGCGATTGCGGAAGCCGATGAGGTAATAGATGTGCACAAACAGCCAGGTAAGCCATCCGAGGAAACCGGTGAATTCCAGTCCGCCGGGGAGGTGGGTGACGCCGGCATTGCGGCCGATGGTCGCCATCGTGCCCTTGTCGAGGTAATGGAAGGGCTGGCGTTTGGTCTGAATGCCGCGAACCTCGTCAAGGATGGTGCCGGCAACATAGCGTCCTCCCTGCATCGCGGGCGGGGAGACCATGGGCAGCTCGCGATCGCCGACATGTGGTGAGGCGGCGTCGCCGATGGCGAACGCGCCGGGTGCGCTGGGGATCCGCAGCCCCTCGTCCACCTGGATGCGCGCATTTCGAAACCGGGGAACGGGGGACTCGCCGATCGGGTCGTTGGGTCGGACGCCCGCCGACCAGACGATGGTGGCGCTGGTGATCGCCGTACCGTCGGAAAGCGTCACCGAATGGCCGTTCGCGTTTTTGACCAGGGCGCCGGTCCGGACTTCGACGTTCCGTCTGATGAGGACCCGCTGCGCGTAGCGGCCAAGGCGAACCGAAAACGCATTGAGAAGCCGGTCCGCGCCCTCCACCAGGATGATCCGGATCTCGGCGCGCGAGATCTGGTGGTAGTCCTTGCCGGCGACGATCGACATGAGCTCGCTGAGCGCGCCCGAGGACTCGACGCCGGTCGGGCCGCCGCCGACGACCACGAAGGTGAGCAGGGCACGGCGCGCCTCGGGATCGGGCTCGGCATCGGCCCGTTCCAGGCAAGTCAGGACCTGGTTGCGAAGCCGCGTCGCATCCTCGAGTGTCTTCAGCCCGAATGACACCTGCGCCACCTCCTGGTTGCCGAAGTAGTTGTCGGTGCTCCCGGTCGCCAGGACCAGGTAGTCGTAGGCGAGTGGTGGGGCGCCGTCGAGCCGCACCAGCTTGTTGGATAGTTCGACACGCGTGACGGTCGCCTGCCGAAACCGCACGTTGGCCGAGTTGCGGAAGATGGTGCGGAGGGGGTAGGCGATGTCGCTCGGATTCAGCAGCCCGGTTGCCACCTGGTAGAGCAGCGGCGTGAACAGATGGTAGTTGTGCTGATCCAGCAGGATGACGTCGACCGGCTCACCATCGAGCTTCCTGGCGCAGGCTAGGCCGCCGAACCCGGCGCCGACGATCACGATGCGTTTGCGGTCAGCCATCGGTGACGATGCGAAGGTGCGCATGCGCCTGGCGCAGGGCGGCCTCAACCGCGCCAGGCGAGTCGGCGCGCGCGAACATGAAGCCGAGATAGCGGTCACCCTCCGGCAGCGGCACGAGCTGCTCGCCAGGCGGGATGGTGATCACCAGCCCGTCGATGCCCGGCACCTGCCGCGCCTCCGACTGTCCGGCGACGGTTTTCAGCCGACCGTCAGTTGGGATCGGCAGCATCATCACGCCCGCAGCGCGCCGTTCCCGGTCGTGGGCCGGCACCGGCAGCCCGGCGGCGTGTCGCAGGATCAACTCTTCGAGCGAGATGCCGGATCCGAACCGCAGGGTGCGCGAGCAGAGCCCGCCGATCGACCGCGCTGCCAGCTCGAGCATCCAAATGCCTCGATCGTTGAGTCGAAGCTCGGCATGAATCGGGCCGTCCGTAAGTCCGAGGGCTCGCGCCGCACGCGCCGTGATGTCCCGAATCTCGGCCTGCCGCTCGCTCGTCTGCCGCGACGGCGTGACGTAGATCGTCTCCTCGAAGAAGGGACCGTTCAGGGGGTCGGGCTTGTCGAAGATGGCCAGCAGGTCGAGCTCGCCATCCCGCAGCAGCGCCTCGACGGCCACCTCCTCGCCCGCGATGAAGTCTTCGACCAGGACCGCCGGCCGCAACCCGTCTCGCTGGCATGCCGCGACGATGGCTCTGACGCGTGCCAGAACAACGGGAAAGCTGCCGATGTCGTCCGCCTTCACCACGCCCTGGCTGCCGGACAGATCGAGCGGCTTGACCACGCAGGGAAAGCGCACCCCGGCCGCAAAACTAGCCGGATCCTCGTCGACGTCCACGGTTCGAAATCCGGGGGTCAACAGGCCCGCCGCTTGAAACCGTTGACGCATGCGCGCCTTGTCGCGCGCCGCTTCGACGGCGCCGACCGAGTTGTGCGCGAGCCCAAGCGCCCTTGAGGCTGATGCCGCCAACAACGTCCCGGTGTCGTCGACGGCTACCACGGCGTTCAGCGAGTGATCCTTGGCGAAGGCGACGATTCGCTGCGTCGAGCGCTCGAGGTTGTGGAAGTCGAGCCGGAGCTGGCGTCCCTCCATCAGCTTGGCCAGCGCGGAGGGGTGCTCGGAGCCGACGACGACCTCGACGTCGAGGCGGGACGCGGCCTCCATGAAGTCATGCGTGCGGTAGGTGCGACTGGGGATGAGCAGAAGGACGCGCGCCATCTCTGTTAGTTGACCATGAATAGAATGACGGCAATGCCGCCCGCGATTACGGTGACGCCCGCCGCGAAGGCGAAGATCGAGGCCGTCCGCGCAAAGAGCGGCCACCCGGACGCGCGTTTACGGATCGCCATCGCGGGTCGGCGCGGAGGCCAGTTCGTGTACGAGCTGGACCTCGTCGCACCAGAGGACGCGCCGGCCACGGATATCAAGATCGAGACCCCGGATATCGGGCTTTTGGTCGAGCCAGGCAGTGCCGCCAACCTCGAGGGGGCCGTGATCGACCTGGATCCGTCGGCCCTGGGCGGTGCGCTGCGGATCGATAATCCGAACGAGGGCTGGCGCGACCCGGTCGCCGCTCGCATCCAGGAGGTGCTCGACCGCCAGATCAATCCGTCGGTCGCGGCCCACGGCGGTTTTGTCGACCTACTCGAGGTGCGTGGGGGCTCCGCCTATGTCCAATTGGGTGGCGGCTGCCAGGGCTGCGCCCAGGTCGACGTCACGCTGCGCCAGGGCATCGAAGTGGCCATCAAGGCGGCGGTCCCGCAGATCGTGGAGGTGATCGACGTGACCGATCACGCCGCAGGTACCAACCCTTACTTCCAACCGGCGAAGAAAGCCTCTTAGATCGCCGCGATCCGGCGCAGCCTCATCCGCGGGCCGAAGCGCGGCGCCTGGATGCCGCCCAGCGTTAGCAGGCGAATGACGCGAGCCCGATGTCCACGGTATGGCTCCAGCAACTCCAGCATGCGGGCCTCGGTGCCGCGGACTTCGCCGCCGAGCGCCCAGGCGACCTGGTGCGGCAGGTGGTAATCGCCTAACGACACCACATCGCGATCGCCATGCGCGACGGCCGACACCTCCGCCGCCGACCATGGGCCGATGCCAGGTAATGTCATCAGCAAGCGTCGGGCCTCGGCGGGTTCGAGCGCCGTCGTCGACTCGAGGCGCGCCGCCCGACTCGCCGCCAACTGGATCACCGCAAAGCGCCGGCGCTCGATGCCCAACCGGTGCACCGCCCAGTATGGAGTGGACGCCAGGCGCTGCGGTGACGGCGGCAGCATCAAGCTGGCATTTCCCGGTGCCCGCTCGCCGAGCGTGTGCACGAGCCGGGCATACGAGGCGTAGGCTTCGACGCTCGGCACCTTCTGTTCGAGGATGGTGGGCAGCATCGCTGCAAAGACGAGTCCGGTCCGCCCAAGGCGCAGTCCGGGATGGCGGCGGTGCAAGTCCCAGAGGAGGCCGCTCGCGGGCTTGAAGCTTTCCGGCCGGTCATCGAATCCCAGCAGCGCTGGGACCTGATCAACAAGCCAGCCCGCACCGGCGCCCCACGCCTCGGCGACCACGCACCTACCGCCATGCTGGAGCCGCATGGTGGCTGGGCCGTCAGGCGTTCGGGCTGCCCGCCAGACGCCGTCGGTCCCAAAGCGGATCGTGGGATCGGATGGACCGTGCCGCACTGGTCCGAGCGTAAGATCGAGATTCAGAGGGAAGGGGAGAGGGAGGCTCGCGGTGGCGTCGGGCGGCAACACTGACCAACCTTAACCCGACGACGTGCGCGCGGGACAGCGCTGGTCCATTTTGTCGGAAGCAACGAGCTTGAATGAGTGTCGGCAATGTGCTACGAATTATCAAGTCAGCTGATAGAAGGGGTTCCAGCTTGAGGAGGCGACCAGCATGATCCGGTGTCCGTGGTGTGGGGCGCCAAACTACGCGATCGATAGCTGGTGCTCGAGTTGTTCGCGGCACCTGGACTGGGCGCCGCCCCCACCAGTTGCGGCAGCGCCGCCGCCGCCCGCTCCCGCTGCTCAGGCCACCCTACCCACGGCGGACGTTGCACCGACGCGTCGGCCGTCGACCCACGGGCGCCGGCATCGCTGGTTAACGCTCTTGGCGCCCGTTGCGGCCGGGTTCGGCATCGCTTTCCTGCTCGCTCAGCCGGTCGCGAGTTGGTTTAGCGCCGCGAGGGCGCCGCGCCCGGTGTTGCCCAATACTGCGATGCGGCGAGCGGCGCCGACGCCCTCAGCGCAGAGTCTGTCAACGCCAACGCCCTCAGCGCCGAGCCTGTCAACGCCAACCCCCACGCCGACTACGGAGGCCGCGCCAACGCCGGATGCGAACCCGCGTGCTTCGCCACCAGCCGACGACAGTTCCACCCACGACTCCGGGGCACAGGCGCAACCGCCGTTCACGCGGACCGGTAGCCACCCAGCCGAAGCTGTGGCGCATTTCTATCAGGCTGTCGCCGCCCATGACTTCGGCGCGGCTGCGGCGCTCTGGACGACGCGGATGCAGGCGCGCTACCCGCCAGCCGAGTTCATCGATCATCGTTTTTCCGCCACCCAGCAGATCAGCCTGCGGACCGAGCGACTGCTCGGCGCCGGCGACGGCGTTGCCGTCGTGTACGTCGATGTGATCGAGCGCATCGACGGCCAGACGCGCCACTGGGTCGGAACATGGCAGCTGGTCGACACCACCTCAGGCTGGCTCCTCAACCAACCCAACCTGCGGGCGGCCTGACGTGCTCAAGCTGGGCTCGAAGGAGAGAGGAATTGGCACCGCGGTGCGGTGCCCTTCCTGCCGCCACCCCAACCCTGGCATCAACATCTGGTGCGAGCGCTGCCGGACGCCGCTGGATTGGAATCGCCCTTCGCCTGGCCCCGAAAGTGCTCCGCCAGCGCCGTCGCCAGTCGTTCCTGCCGCCACGCTCAGGCCGGCCAGGGTGCATCTCGCTCGTCGCAGCCGCGCGTTCACTCTTCCGAAGCTGACCATTCCGGCGGTCGGATGGCCTCGGCTCCGCATGCCGACGTTGAATGTGCCGCGCCCGTGGGTGCCCCGTGTGCCGCGGATCGCGCTGATCGTCGCGGCGATCCTGGCCGTGCTGCTGATCGTGCCGCTCGCGTATGTGCTACTGCCCGCCGGTCGTGCGGCGCTGGATCGCCAAATCGCAGGAGGTCATCCCGCCTTGACGAATGGCGCAGGTGAGACGGCGCAAGCGGCGGCCATCCCGGGGGTCGAGGCCGTGACCCACTTGCATTACCAGAGCGGTAAGTGCGCGACCAATGCGCCTTGCCTGACGGTCGCGAGCGAAACAATCGGGAAGGACGCGGCGGCGGTGGTGTTTTCGACCGCCAGTTCGGCTCGGCGGGAATGCGTCGGTTACGTCTATCGGAGTGACGGGCGCTGGCATTTTCGCGACGCGGTCTGTGGCCTACCAGAACAACTGAGCCCGCTGATCGGTCATGACGCCACCGTTCATTTGCCGGCCAATTGCGCCAATGTCCGCGCGGGGTCCAGCCTCAAGGCCCATGTGGTCGCCTGCCTCAACGCTGGTACGACCGTCCACATCGACGGTGGCCCGACGTATGCCGACAACCGCATCTGGTGGCACGAGCAACAGGGCTGGATCGCGCACGATTTCCTGACAGGACCCTAGGGCCCTAGCCGGAGGAACGCTAGCTAATCGTGCTCTCGGGGCGCCTGTGACCGCAGGCGCTTGACCATTTCCAGCAGCATCTTGTACGAGATCGCGGCGTTGTCCATCAGCAGGGGCTTGATCTCCCAGGAGATCAGGGTCAGGCAGACGGTGTCGGTGTCGGCCTTGACGTCGGCTGTCCTTGGGCCCCCATCGAGCACCGAGACTTCGCCAAAGAACTGACCGGGTCCAAACGAAGCCACTTTTTGGCCGTCGCGGACTACGGAAACGGTTCCCTCCTTGATGATGTAGAGGCCATGCCCGCTGGCGCCGGCCTTGACGATAGTGGTGCCGGGCTCGTAACGCTGCTCTTTGGCGAGCTTCGCCAGGAGCTCTAGCTCTTTGCGGTCGAGGCCGGCGAAGAGCGGGACCCGTCGCAGCGACTCGGTTGCATCAGTCTTGACAGCCATCGATTCCTCCTGCGTTCTGACGTCGCGACCCTACGATACCTCACCGAATGGCTGCCACGCGCCCTGCCCCCACCCCGACCCTCCCCCAGAGGGGGAGGGTGGATGACATGTCTAGCTGCCTCTGACTCCGGCCATCAGCTGCATCTTCAGCTCTTCCATGCGGCGGCCCAGGTCCTCAAGCTGCTCCTTCGAGAGGATCTTCCGGACCTTAGGAAAGAGCTCGTCCTCTTCCTCGCCGACATGGTGCATTACGTCCTCCTTGAGCACTTTGAGGGCAGCGCCCCATTCGTCGGTCGTCTTGTCCGTTTGTTCGAGGTCCGCAAGCACCATCTTGATCTGCTTGTGCTCTTCGATCGACTCGAGCACCAGGTCACGCGTCGGCTCTGCCTCTTTGGCGGCCGGGTAGAAGATCTTCTCCTCGATCTCAGCGTGGACCGACAGCTCGCGGTCCAGCTCCGGGAAGAGTCGCTGACGGTCGTCTTTGCTCTCCATCGCGGTGAAGATCTTCTCCACCTTCTTGTGGTCGTACTTCAACAGTTCGATAGCGTCCATGCGGGCCTCCTTGTGACCAGCCTTCCAGCGTGACTATAGTGAAGTCTTATAGTCAGGATATCAGGTCAGGCGCCGAGGTGGGCGGCCTGGAACTGGTTGCGAAGCCTCCAGATGCCATCGACGTAGGTCCGGCTACTGGGATAGATGCCATACCGCCGGACCCCGCTGAGCCCCTGGTAGTAGGCGGCCAGGACGAGCTTTGGATCGTGGAGCTGGTCGAGGTAGGACCGAAGCAGGGCGGCCCCCAGCTCGGCGTTGTCGACGGGATTATGGAGGTTGACGGCTCGGTGAAGCAGGGCCGGACCGGCCCAGGCGGCGGTGTACGGCTCGACCTGCATGAGGCCGACCGCGCCGGTGCGCGACAGCGCGGCCTGCTTCCAGCCGCTCTCCCAGTAGGAGACGGCGAGCACGAAGTTCGGATTCAGATTGTGGTGCCGGGCGGCCTGGATGAGGATGGCGCGAGCCTGAGCGGCTGTCAGCCGGGCGGGGGGCGTGACGGTTCGATGGACCACGCGAGCGGCCGGCCGGGTGCTGGGCTTGTGGGCGGCATAGGCCGGCTGGCCGGCCACGGCAACGGTCAGGCTGGCGGCGACCGCGAACGCGACGACCAGGCGTGGGATTTTGGGCATGAGACCGAAACGTCACCGCGCCCGCCCGGCTTGCTCGTTCGGCCGCAAATTGTTGTTAAGGCCAACCGTCCCTTGACTTTGGTTGGGGTCGAGGATGAAATATGAGCAGCCCGAATTGGGGGATCGAATTTTGCTCGGGCAAAGGAAGGCGTCAGTATGCCGACGATGACCAAGGAGGAGCAGATCCGTGCCGATACGGACCGGCTGCACCAAATGGGTTATGCCCAGCAGCTGTTCCGGGACATGGGTGGCTTCAGCAACTTCGCGATCTCGTTCACCATCATTTCGGTTCTAACGGGCGGTCTCACGCTCTACGGCTACGGTCTTCAACACGGCGGCCCCCAACAGATGGGCATCGGCTGGCTCCTGATCGGGGCCATGGTCCTGGTGGTCGCGGCCGCCATGGCTCAACTCGCCTCAGCGCTGCCCACCGCCGGCGCCCTCTATTACCAGGCCGCCAAGCTCGGCAACAAGCACTGGGGCTGGATCACCGGCTGGTTCAATCTGATCGGGCAGATCACGATCACAACCGGCATCGTCTATGGAAATGCACTTTTTGCCGCCGCGTTGCTGAATGCGCTCTTTGGCTACCCATCGGATATCACCACCACTGCCGGAAAAGTGGGGGTCATCAGCATCTTCGCTATCCTGCTGGCCGTCCAGGCAACGATCAACCATGTCGGAGTGCGGCTGGCCGCACGCGCCGCCGACATCAGCGTCTGGTGGCATATCGGCGTGATCGCTGTGCTGCTTGTGGCGGTCGGCATCCTGCACCCGCTGCACCCGCTCAGCTACGCCTTCACCCAGTCCTACAACGCGTCGGGCTTCGGGTCGCCAATTTATGCCTTCCTCGTGGGCCTGCTGCTGGCGCAGTGGACCTTCACCGGCTACGACGCCTCGGCGCACGTCACGGAAGAGACCGTCAACCCCGCGAAGCGAGCGCCGTGGGGCATCATGAACTCCGTCTTCTGGTCGCTGATCTTCGGCTACCTGATGCTGCTCGCGCTCACCCTGGCCATTCCCGACCTGGCGAAGACCGCGGCCAGCAGCAACCCGGTGCTCGACATCGTCAAGAATGCGCTTGGGTCGACCGGCGGCCTGATGCTCTTCGCCGGATTCGTCATCGCGCAGGCCTTCTGTGGGCTTAGCTCGATCACGTCGAACTCACGCATGCTCTTCGCCTTCAGCCGCGACGGGGCGCTACCGGGCTCCAAGTGGCTGCACGTCGTCAGCAAAAAGTACCGCACACCGGCGCGTGCCATCTGGGTGGCCGCGATCATTGCGTTCATCCCGGCCCTGGCTCAATTCCCAGTACCGGCGATCTACTCCATCGTCGTGGCGATATCGGTCATCGGCCTGTATGTCTCGTATGTGATCCCGGTGTTGCTCGCGCTGATCTATCCAAACCGCTGGAAGCCGGGGCCGTGGAACCTCGGACGCTACTGGCCGATCGTCGGTTGGGTGGCCGTTATCTGGGTAGCCGTCATTAGCGTGATTCTGATGTTGCCGGAATTCAAGGCGGACTACACCGGTGACGTGATTGGCTGGCTGACGGCGACCGGCACCTGGGCAGGACCGGCGGTGGCGATCTTCCTGATCATCGGCGGCCTCTACTACCTCCTCTGGGGCAAGAACCACTACAAGGGCCCGATCATCATGGGCTCTGAGGATGAGATGCGCCGTATGGAGCAGGAAACCGAGAAGGACTCGATTTACCGGGAACCCGGCGTGACCGAGCCGGCGCCGACCCTGACACCGCAACGCGTCTGAGCAACCTTTAGACCGATACGGGGCGCGAGCCGGGCTCGCGCCTCGTTAACGCAACGGGAGGGGAGATGGGACGGCTGGACGGAAAAGTCGCGCTGATCACTGGCGCGGGGAGCGGTATGGGTCGCGTGGCGGCCCATGCCTTCGTCCGTGAAGGCGCCGAGGTGGTCGCCGCGGACGTGAACGACAAGGCGGTCCATGAAACCGTGGCCGGCTTGCACGGCAAGGCGGTGGCGGTGGTCGGAGACGTCACCCACGATGCTGACGTGGGGACCTTCGTCGAGACTGCCGTCGGCCACTTCGGGAAACTCAACGTCTTGTACAACAACGCGGGCATCTTCGACGAGGCCGACGAGTCGGTCCTAACCACCACTGACGCTATCTGGGACCGAACCATGGCCATCAATGTCAAGGGCTTGGCGTTTTGCTGCAAGCACGGCATCCCCGAATTGATCAGGGCCGGTGGCGGCTCGGTGATCAACATCGCCTCGTTCGTCGCCCTGGTCGGCTGCACCGTACCGCAGGATGCCTATACCGCCAGCAAGGGCGCGGTCATCGCCCTCACGAAGTCACTCGCGGTCCAGTTTGGACCGAAGGGGATTCGCACCAACGCGATCTGCCCGGGGCCGATCGAAACCCCGCTCATGCGGGACCTGCTGAAAGACGAGAACAAGAAACGCGTCCGCCTCAATCGGATCCCGATGGGCCGATTCGGGCTGGCGGAGGACATCGTCTCGCTGGCCGTCTATCTTGCGTCCGACGAGTCGACGTGGACCAACGGCGCCGCCCTCGTCGTCGATGGCGGCATCACGTCAAACTATTTCTGATGATCACCACGGAGCGCCCAACCCAGCTCCTCATCGGCGGGACCTGGCGTGCGGGCGAGGGCGACAAGACGTTCGATGTCGTTGAGCCGGCGACGTCCGAGCTGCTGGCGAAGGTGGCCGTCGCCTCGCCGTCCGATGTGGATGCCGCAGTGAAGGCGGCCCGCTCGGCCTTCGAGGGCGGAGCCTGGAGCAACGCAGCCGCGAGCGCCCGAGCCAAGGTCCTCTACAAGATCGCGGAGTTGATCCGCGCCGACGTCGACCTGCTGGCTACGCTCGAGGCGCGCAACGCCGGCAAGCCGATCCGCGATGCGCGCGACGAGGTGCTGGGGGCGGCCCAGTGCTTCGAGTACTACGCCGGGGCCGCAACCCGGATCTTCGGAGAGACGATCCCGGTCACTGCGCCCGGCCTCGATTTCACATTGCGCGAGCCAGTCGGCGTGGTGGCACTGATCGTGCCTTGGAACTTTCCGTTGACGATCGCCTCATGGAAAGTCGCCCCGGCCCTGGCCGCCGGTAACGCCGCGATCCTGAAGCCGGCGAGCTACACGCCCCTGACCGCGCTGGAGCTGGGACGGATCGCGCTCGAGGCCGGACTGCCAGAGGGCGTGCTCAATGTCATTACCGGGCCGGGTGCGATGACGGGCAACGCGCTCGCCGGACATCCGGGCGTTGACAAGATCGCCTTTACCGGCGAGACGCTCACCGGGGTCAGCATTCTTCAGCAGGCCGCGCCCAACATCACGCGCGTGTCTCTCGAGCTGGGTGGGAAATCACCCAACATCATTTTTCAGGATGCTGATCTGGAGAAGGCGATACCGGCCGCGGTCAACAGCGTTTTCGGCAACGCCGGCCAGGATTGTTGCGCTCGTAGCCGCGCCTTCGTCCATCGCTCCATCGCAGAGGAGTTCGACCAGCGGGTCGCTCTTGGCAGCCGCCAGCTGCGCCTGGGCGATCCACTCGATCCGGCAACCGAGGTTGGTCCGCTGATCTCGATGAAACAGCGCGAGCGCGTTCGTGCCTACGTCGAGGTGGGACAGCGCGAGGGAGCGCGGTTGCTTTCGGGCGGCGCGGCACCCGGCGGCGTGCTGGCGCGGGGAAGCTACCTGGAGCCGACCGTGTTCGATCGCGCCGATAACCGAATGCGGATCGCCCAGGATGAGATCTTCGGCCCGGTGCTGACCATCATCCCGTTCACCGATGAGGACGAGGTGCTACGGCTGGTCAACGACACACCCTATGGTCTCTCCGGGTCGATCTGGACTAAAGACATCGGCCGCGCGCTGCGCATGGCTCGGGGCGTCAAGACCGGGGTGCTGAGCATCAACAGCAGCCGGAGCGTCCATCAGGAGGCCCCCTTCGGCGGGTACAAGCGCAGCGGCATCGGTCGGGAGCTCGGCATGCACGCGCTCCAGCTCTACACGGAAGTCAAGAATGTCTTCGTCAGTCTCGAATAAGTAGGAGGGATACGACATGGCGCGCACAGGGACCGCGACGCGCGAGCGATCGACGACGACGCGAGCCGACCGGACCAACGGGCAGTCGCGCCGTCAGGAGAAGACCGCCAAAATCACGCTCGAGGAACTCGTTCGCCAGACCAAGGCCGGCGACGTCGACACCGTGATCATCGCCATCGCGGACCTACAGGGACGGCTGATGGGCAAGCGGCTCACCGGCCCCTACTTCCTCGATCACGTCGACGAGGGCCTGCATGCCTGCGATTACCTGCTGGCGATGGACGTCGACAACGAACCACTCCCCGGATTCAAATTCACCAACTGGGGGACGGGCTATGGCGACATGCACGGCCATCCCGACCTCTCGACGATCCGGCGAATCCCGTGGTTGGAGAAGACCGCGCTGATCCTATGCGACGTCGAAACCATGGATGGCAAAGCGGTGCCGGTCGCGCCCCGCCAGGTGCTCCGTCGCCAGATCGACCGCGCCCGCAAGCTCGGGTTCAATCCCAAGACCGGCTCCGAGTTGGAGTTCTATCTCTTCAAAGACACCTATGAGCAGGCTGCCGAGAGGGACTACCGCGATTTGCAGCCGTACGGCCGCTACATCGAGGACTACCACATCCTGCAGGGCACCAAGGCCGAGTGGTTCAATCGGCTGATCCGCAACGGGATGGAAGGCGCCGGCGTGCCCGTCGAGAACAGCAAGGGGGAGTGGGGGTTCGGGCAGCAGGAAATCAACCTGCGCTTTGCCGAATCGCTGGAGATGGCCGACCGGCATGTGGTCTACAAGAACGGCGTCAAGGAGATCGCCGCCCTCAACCAGGTGGCGGTGACGTTCATGGCGAAGTGGTCGATGGCCCAGGCGGGCAGCTCCTTCCATCTCCATTCATCGTTGTGGGACGTCAAGAGTGATAAGGCGCTCTTCCACTCGGCCAACGGCGGCCCGCACGGGATGTCCCCGCTGTTCCAGCACTACCTCGCCGGGCTGATCGCGCTCGCCCGCGACTTCTCACTCTTCTATGCGCCTTTCGTCAACTCCTATAAGCGCTACCAGGCGACCTCCTTCGCGCCCACCTCCATCGTGTGGAGCTGGGACAATCGGACCTGCGGCTTCCGGATCATCGGACACGGCTCCGGGCTGCGGGTCGAGTGCAGGATTCCCGGCGCCGATGCCAACCCGTACCTGGCCTTTGCCGCCACCATCGCGGCCGGCCTGCACGGCATCGAGAACAAGCTCGAGCTACCGCCCGAGTTCCACGGCGATGCATACACGGCCAAAAGCCTGCCGCGCGTGCCCGGCAATCTGACGGAGGCGATCACTGCGCTTGAGAAAAGCCGGGTGGCCCGCGAGGCCTTCGGCGACGAGGTCGTCGAGCACTACCTGCACTCGGCGCGGCTCGAGCGGCAGACCTTCGACAGTGCCGTCACGGACTGGGAGCTGCGCAGGAACTTCGAGCGCATCTGAGGGCTAGCCGCTGGCGGCAGGGCCGCTCGCAGGAGTCGGTCGGGGCTCCCGTTGCGCCGTCGTGGACCCCATCCTGGGCCTTGCGCTGCTGGGCATCTACCTCGCGCCCACGCTGATAGCGCTGGTGCGGCGCACGCAGTTGATCGTGCTCGTCTGCGTGCTCAACGTGTTCCTCGGCTGGACGGCATCGCTGGCGCTCGCCATGCTCTTGCCGGGTGATCGTGCCCGTCACGCTGCTCAGCATGGCGTCGCGGGAGCGGAGCCCGACACATCCCTGGCGACGCCGGATCCAGTCGCGGTCGGTGCGTCAGGCTCACCACGCGAGCTCGAATTCTTGTTGAGCCCGGTACGGGTTGCGGTGCTCGGTCTCCTGGCTCCCGTTCTGTACCCGCTCTGGTGGTTTTGGGGATTCTTCGAGTTTGCCCGGCAGGAGCGCTTCCCACGCACCGCGAGCTTCTGGTGGATCTTCGTGCCCTTCTACGGCTGGGCGATCATCGGCCGGCTGTTCCACGACCTCGAGGCGCGACTCGGAGCACGTCGCCCTGCCGGCTTCAACCCCCAGGTCGCGGTCGCGCTGCTGGTCGCTGGCATCGTGTCCATGGCCCAGGCCCTCCGACTGCCGATCCCGATTTCGATCGTCACCTTCGCGATGGGCATGGCCCTTATCGCGGTTGCCCTGTACCGAGTGCAGGGAGCCGTCAACGCCTTGCTGTTTACGAAATACCCCGGCGGCACGGGTGCCGGGATGGTCCCTGCCGAACTGGTTGCAGCGACCGCCGGGTTCTTGCTGGTCGGCACGCTCGCCCTCGGCGCCGCGCCCAGCCTTGGACGGTTTAGCGAATCCGTGTCGAGCGCCCTCGCGAACCGCGCACCCGAGAGCAATTCCGTGTTTCAGCCGACGATTGCTCCCACCATTGGGACCGTTCCAACGGTAGCCCCGACCGCCGCCCCAACGGTTCCGCCCCAGCCGGTCGAGGGAACCGGCGCGTTGAGCCTGACGAGCGAGCGGGGAGACTACATCGGGGGAGGACGCTCGATCGCTGTCGCAAGCCCGTCCTGGCAGTTTTGGGCGACATACATCGGCCCCGACACGATTTGGATCATGGCCGAGTCCGGAACAGGACTCTGGACCGTTAACCTGGCCGCGCCGAGGGGCCAGCCGTTGCGTGCTGGCGCCTACAGCAATGCGGAGCGCGCTTCCTTCAGAAGTGAGTCCGCGCCTGGAATCGACGTTTCGGGGGAAAGCCGCGGTTGCAACCGGGTCTCCGGCAGCTTCGCGGTCAAGACGGTAACCGTTGGCCCGGGTGGTCAACTACGGGCTTTTGAGGCTAGCTTCGAGCAGCGCTGCGAGGGTATGGCACCCGCCCTTCGCGGCACGATCCGTTTTGATGCGCCGGCAGCCAGCTAGCGGGCTCGGGTAGGCTAGCCCATGATGGCGAAGCAGACGGTCGTTGACGCCCCGCCGGTCAACATCTATGAGGCGAACGATCAGCTGACGGTCGCGATCCCGATCCCCGGTGCGCACCATGACACGATCGAGGTCGTGCTTGACGGTCGGAGGCTCATCGTGCGGGCGGAGGCGCGCTACCCCCAGGAGCAACAGCACTACCTGCTGCACGAATGGTCAGTAGGGACCTCGCATCGCGAGGTCGACCTGCCGAAGCCGGTGCACACGACCGGGGCGAAGGCAACGCTTACCCATGGCATCCTCACAATCTCGCTCCCCATCGGGACAGAAGCAGCGTCGTCGCGGACCGCCATCCCGGTTAACGAGCCGACCAGTCACCAGGGCCAGTCACACTGACTGTGCGCGCCGGTGCGGCGCGATGGACGGTGCTCGAGTTGCTCCACCCGATTCCATCGCTGCTCACGACCCTGGCGGCCGCGGGCTTTGCCCTGATCTTCGGCATCGGCCTTCGCGATGTCAGGCTGTGGTGGATCGCCGCCATCATGCTGCTGGTTCAGTTCTCGATCAGTGCGCTGAACGAATGGGCGGACGCCGACCTCGACCGGCGGGCCGGCCGCCAAAGACCGATACCGCTCGGGCTGGTCTTGCCCGGCACGGCGCTTGCCGTGGCCGTGCTCTGCGCCGTCGGGGCCTTCCTGCTGAGCACGCTCGCCAGCTTCGGCACAGTCTCGTTGCTCCTCGTCGGGATCGGGCTCGCCTGTGGCTGGGCCTACGATCTCCGGTTCAAGGCCACCCCGCTGAGCTTTCTTCCCTTCGCGGTCGCCTTTCCCTTGATGCCGTTCTGGATCGGCCTGCTCGCCGGTCGACCGGCAAGTGCGCTCGTTATCCTCTTCCTCGCAGGCAGTCCGCTGGCGACCGCCATCCATCTCGCCGACGCCATTCCCGACCGTGATCGAGACCAGGCGGCCGGGCTCAAGACGCTGGCGGTGGCCCTGGGAAGACCCGGAGCGGAACTGATCGCCGTAAGCTTGCTGTTGATCGGCACCCTGGTCTCCATTGTCCTGATCATCGGCCGTGGTCAAACGTCGATCGCCGCGCTTTCCATCGTGGCCGTCGTGGCAAGCGGTGTCGTGGTCGGTCTCAGTTCTCAAGGCCAGCGGCCGTCGCCGCCGATCGGAAAATGGGCCGTCATCGGGGCGGCCGCCCTAGCGGCCGTGCCGCTGGTAGTGTCGGCCAGTGGGCGATAAGACCAGCCGCATCGACGAGACCGCCGTCGGCGACCATTACGGCGAATGGTTCAGCCGTGGTCTGCGAGGGATCGGCATGCGATACGTCTTTTCCAGGCGTGGGCTGTGGGTGATCAACACCCCGTACCGGCGCATCCTGAGTGCGGCCAACATCACGGCGCAGGACCGGGTCCTCGACCTCGGCTGTGGAATCGGCAACATCCTGATCGCGCTGGCGGAGCGGACTGACTTCAGCCATCCGCCGGTCGGCGTTGACGTCTCACCCGACCTGGTCCGCATCGGCGAGCGAGAAATCGCAAGGGCCAGTCTCGGCGATCGCATCCGGCTGCAGGTTGCGCCGGCCACTCGCCTGCCCTTCGAGGACGGGTCGTTTGATGTCGTCGTCACGTCCCATGTGCTCAAACACCTCGATGATGAGACGCTGCTGACCAGTTTCCGCGAAGTCGTCCGCGTGCTGCGCCCCGGCGGGCGCTTCCTCCTCTGGGAGTTCGAAAAGAGCCCGCGATCGGCTCTGCTGTTCTGGAGCGCGCGACTCAGTGGCCTGCCACCAGCCTTTCAACTGCGCACTAGCGCCGAATTTTCAGCGGCGCTCCGACTTGCAGGGTTCCATCGAGTCGTGCGGTTCAAGACCGGTCTCTTTCTCATTCCACCGGTGCCTCGCCTCGCGTTGCTGGCGACTCGGTAAGCACGCTTCCTACTATTACGTCGATGACCACGACGCTGACCGCCACCATGCGCGCGGTGGCCGTGACCCCCAAGCAGCCCGGCAGTGCCCGGCAAGTTGAACTGCCAATCCCGACGACCGCTCGCGGCACCGCGGTGATGCGGGTGCTCGAGGTCGGCATCGATGGCACGGACACCGAGATCAACGAGGGGCTCTATGGCGAGCCCCCACCCGGTTCGAGTTTCCTGGTGATCGGTCACGAGGCGCTCAGCGTGGTCGAGGCGGTGGGGGAGGGCGTCTCGGGCTTCACGCCGGGCGACCTGGTGGTCTCCACCGTGCGGCGTCCCGACGACTGCCCGAACTGCCGCGCCGGCGAGAGCGACATGTGCCTCTTCGGCACCTACACCGAGCGGGGGATCAAGGGGGCGCACGGCTACATGGGCGAGTACTACAGCGAGACCCCCGCCTTCATGATCAAGATCCCGCCCGCACTGCGACCCTTCGCCGTGTTACTCGAGCCGCTGAGCATCGTGGAGAAAGCGACCTTCCAGGCCTGGAAGATTCAGGAACGGATGGTGTGGCAGCCAGCGCGGGCCGTTGTGCTGGGCGCTGGACCAATCGGCATCCTGGCTACGATCCTGCTACGGCTGCGCGGCCTCGAGGTCCATGTCTACGCCAAATCAGCGCCGGAAAGCCTACAGGCCCGCATTCTCCATGACCTGGGCGCGACCTATCAGAGCGTCGATGACCACCCGCTGACAGGCATCAAGGACGAGCTCGGCCAGATCGACTTCATTCTCGAAGGTACCGGCAATAGCTCCGTTGCCTTTGAGGCGATGGCACAGCTTGGGACCAACGGCGTCCTGTGCCTCACCGGCGTGTCGGCGGGCAATCGCAGTATCGAGATCCCGGCGGACGTTATCAATCTGCAGATGGTGCTCGGCAACCGCGTAACGTTTGGGTCCGTCAACGCCAACCGCCGGTACTTCGAAATGGGCTTGGAGCATTTCCAGCAGGCGGAGCAGAAATGGCCGGGGGTCTTCGAGCGGTTGATCACCCGCCGCGTGCCATTCGGCGATTTTCTGTCCGCGCTCGACAGGCGGCCGGAAGACATCAAGACCCTGCTGACGATCGCCCCGGCCTAGGTCACCCCGTGGCGCTCCAGCTCGATCAGCAAACCTGCCGCCATCTCGAGCCGGCCATCCAGCGCGAGTGGTTGGTGACCAACGGGCTGGGTGGCTACGCGTCGGGGACGGTGGCCGGCGTCAACACCCGGCGCTACCACGGCCTGCTGGTGGCCGCCCTGAATCCGCCGGTCCAGCGGATGGTGCTCGTGGCCGGGCTCGAAGAATGGGTCCGATCTGCGGGCGGCGACCTGGAGGCTCTCTCAGCCCAGGAGTACTGGGATGGCACGGTGTTTCCCCAGGGGTATCGACAGCTCGACGGTGTGGAACTCGACGGCATGCTCCCGTTGTTCCGATGGACGATCGCCGGCCGAACGATCGAGAAGCGGATCTGGATGGAGCACGGCAGCTCGCGGACGGTCGTCACCTACCGGTTGGTGAGCGGGCCCCCGCTCACCTTGCAGTTGCGCCCGCTCTTTGCCCACCGTGATTATCACCAGCAGCGTCACGGCCAGGGCGCCTTCGACGCGAGCGAGACCGGCGAGGGATGGATCATCGACGCCGCCGGCGTCCGCAGCTTCTTCACGGTTCGATCGTCGGCTGCCGTGCGCAGCCAGCCGGATTGGTACTGGCGGGTGCTCCATCGAGCCGAACGCGAGCGCGGGCTCGATGACGAGGAAGACCTGTTCACGCCGGGCGTCGTCGAGGTCCCGCTCGAAGTCGGGGCCGATGTCGCCGTGATCCTCGCCACAGAGGCGACGCCGTCGAGCTGGGATGCCGCGCAGTCCCGGCGAGACGCCCAGGATCGTCAGGACGCCGTCCTCGGGCCCGCGATGGAGCATCCGCTGGCGCGACAGCTCGCCGTCGCCGCCGAGCAGTTCCGGGTGGTGCGGCGGATCGCCGGCGATGCGTCGTCGGGGCAGCCGCGAACCGTGGTCGCCGGCTACCACTGGTTCACCGACTGGGGCCGCGACACGATGATCAGCCTGCCCGGGCTGGCGATGCGGCCGGGCACACTGTGGGAAGCGCGTGCCGTGCTCGACACCTACATTCGGTGCCTCGACCAGGGGCTGATTCCTAACCGCTTCCCCGACGGAGGCCAGGCCCCCGAGTACAACACGATCGACGCCACCCTCTGGCTCTTCCAGGCCCTCGCCGCGTACCTCCGCACCAGCCGCGATTGGCGCTTCATCGCCGAGCGGCTGGAGGCGCTCGAAGCCATCATCGATTGGCACGTTCGCGGGACGCGGCACAACATCCGGATGGACCCGGCCGATGGGCTGCTCGCCGGCGGGGAGGACGGCCTCGCGCTCACCTGGATGGATGCGAAGGTGCAGGAGTGGGTGGTCACCCCGCGCCGTGGCAAGCCGATCGAGGTCAACGCGCTCTGGTACAACGCGTTGCGGCTGACCGCCGACTGGTGTGAGCGCGCGATGCGGCCGGCGGGCCCTTATCGTCGGATGGCCGCTCAGGCACACCAATCGGCGCAGGAACGCTTCTGGTACCCGGACGGTGGTTATTGCTACGACGTGGTTGACGCGCCCGACGGCGACGATCCCAGTCTGCGGCCCAACCAGGTCATCGCCCTCGGGCTGGTATATCCGCTGATCGAGGGGGAGCCTGCACGCCGGGCCTTCGATGTCGTCACGGCAAAACTCCTGACGCCCTACGGCCTGCGCACGCTCAGTCCGGATGACCCGCGGTATCAGTCCTCATATCGGGGCGATCAGCGCGCCCGCGACGCCGCCTATCACATGGGGCTGGTGTGGCCGTGGCTGTTGGGACCCTATCTCGATGCGCACCGGCACCTCGAGGGCGAACCTCCCACGGTGCGCCGCTTGCTCGAACCCTTCACAGCGCACCTCCTCGACGCGGGGCTGGGGACCATCAGCGAGATCTTCGAGCCTGAGCCGCCCTACCGGCCGGTGGGCTGCATCGCACAGGCCTGGAGCGTCAGCGAAGTCCTGCGTCATGTGCTCGCACTATCCTGAGTCCGCGTGAAGCTCATCGATATCACGATCCCGATCCGTACCGCAATGACGGTCTACCGCGGCAATCCGCCCGTGCGGATTCGTCCAGCGATGACGCTCCGAAAGGATCGCGTCAACCTTAGCGAGCTCTGCCTTGGCTCGCACACCGGCACCCACGTCGACGCTCCGATTCATTTCATCAAGGGCGCGAAGGGGATCGACCGGGTGGACCTCGAGCGCTTCATCGGCCCCGCGTGGGTCGCTGACCTGCAACGTGTCCTCGGCGGTATCCGCGCGGCTGATTTAGGTCGGGCGCGCATTCCTCGCGGCACCCGTCGGATCCTGCTGCGCACCAGCAATTCGCGCTTGTGGCACCCGGCGCGTCCCTTTCGGAAGGACTTCGTTTATCTCGCCGCCGATGGCGCCGACTGGATGGTGGAGCGCGGCGTCGACCTTGTCGGTATCGATTACCTGTCGATCGAGGGTTTCGGCGTCCCGGGCGCGCCGACCCATCATCGACTGCTCGGTGCCGGCATTCCGATTCTCGAAGGCCTTGACCTCTTCAAGGTGCACCCTGGCCGGTGGCAAATGGCGGCATTGCCGCTGCGCATCAAAGATGGCGACGCCGGCCTCACCCGGGCCGTTCTTTGGAGACGCTGAACGAGCTCTACCGTTGACGTTGTGATCGTTGGCGCAGGACAGGCTGGTCTTTCGCTCAGCCACGAGCTCACTGCGGCCGGGGTCGAGCACATTGTTCTCGAGCGGGGCCGGGTGGGCGAGACATGGCGTGGCCGATGGGACAGCTTCTGCCTTGTCATTCCCAACTGGACCGTGCAACTGCCCGGCGGCCACTACCGCGGCGATGACCCGGACGGATTCATGCCCAAGAACCAGATTGTCGACCACCTCGCCGCGTACGCGGAACATTTCCAGGCGCCAGTGCGTGAAGGTGTGACCGTGACCAGCCTGGAGGCTGCGGAGAATGGCGCATTTCTCCTCCGAACGTCGTCTGGCGATATTCGATCGAGACAGGTCGTTCTCGCCTCGGGCGGATACCAGAAGCCACATCGACCACCGGCCGCCGCTGAGCTTCTCGCCTCAGTCCATGCCATCGACGCCGAGGGTTACGTCAACCCTGCCGCGCTACCACCCGGGAAGGTGCTCATCGTGGGCAGCGGCCAGACAGGCTGCCAGCTCGCTGAAGAGATCTCCGAGGCGGGGCGGGACGTGTCGCTCGCCTGCGGGCGCGCGCCGTGGATTCCGCGCCAGCTCGAGGGCCGCGACACCATCGCCTGGATCAATGACACGCCCTACTTCGATGCGAGGCTGACCGACCTTCCGAGCCCAGAGGCGCGGCTCCTGGCCAACCCGCAGATGAGCGGCCGCCTGGGGGGTCACGACTTGAACTTCCGCACGCTACAGGCGCAGGGCGTCCAGTTGCTGGGCCGCTTCACTGGCGTCGCCGACAGCCGCGCCCACTTCGCGGGCGACCTCGCCGCGTCGGTCGCTTTTGGCGATGCGCGGTATGCCGATGTCTGCGAGCTCATCCGTAAGACCTGTACCGCCAGATCCATCCGAGTCCCGGAGATGCCGCTGCCGCCGCCCTTTATCGCCGATCCCGTGGAGACCATGGCGCTTGATGACGTCGGCAGCGTCATCTTTACATCCGGCTTTCGGCCTGACTACCTCAGCTGGGTGAAGCTTCCGCGGGCGTTCGACGATGGCGGCTTCCCGATCCAGCACGACGGCTCGAGCACGGTCGTCCGCGGACTGCATTTCATGGGCGTGCATTTCCAGCGCAAGCGCAAGTCCGCGACGTTGCTCGGGGTCGGCGAGGACGCGACGGTCCTGGCGACGACGATCGCGACGCCCTAGAGAATGGCCTCGTCGGTGGCGAGCTGGTCGACGATCTCCTGGCGCAGCGCCGTCTCGTCGCGCTCGCGCACGCTCTTGAGGTTGCGGAAGGGGCGATCGAGCCCCATTCGCCCGTGAATCACCCAGGCGCCGCCCTGGGCGAAGGCCATCAGGTTGACCTCATAGAGGCGGTGCCCCTTGTTCTTCCACGCGAGCGTCCAGCGCGGCGGACGACCCTGGTAACTCAGGCGGCCTCGGCCGCCCAGCTTCTCGCGGTTGAGCGCGGCGAGCTGCTCCTGGACCATGGCGTCGAGCGCCGTCAGCAGCTGGAAGAGGCGTTCGCGGTAGTTGTCGACACGGCCCTGGAGATTGAAATCGGCTTCCGTGACCGGCATCCTGGTCATGATATCTTCTCCCCAGATTATCCACAGGTTGTGGGAAACGTTGGTCTTGACACCAATATGTTGGGGTCTCAAAATGGGAAGGCCCCGGATGGAAACAGCGATTGATGTCCAGCTGCTGACCCACACGCCCGATCCGGTCCGGGTGATGTACGTCGCCTTCCGAACCTGCTACTCGCGCTTCACGCCCCAGGAGATCTGGGCCGATATCGAGTCGGGCAAGATCTCCGAGGAGAAGATGAAGACGTTCATCTTCGACAAGCTGAAGAGCGGGCATTCCTCGCCGCGGACGCAGATCTATTTCACCTTTGCGGTGAGCGGTCTGTCTCGGGCCGCCAGCCATCAGCTGGTGCGTCACAACAACGGCATCACCTTCGATCAGCAGTCGCAGCGCTATTACGCCTTCAAGGACGCTGACTTTCCGTTTGTCGTGCCGGAAACGTGGGAGCAAGCCGGCCTGCGCGACGAGTACCTGGCGTTCATGCACCGCGTGGGCGAGCTCTATGACCAGGCGCTCAAGGCGGGCGTCCCAGCGGAGGATGCCCGCTTTCTCCTCCCCAACGCGGCGTCGACGAACCTGACCTTCACGGTGAACTTCGAAGAGTTCCTCCATATCGCGGATCTGCGCCTCTGCTGGCGTGCCCAGTGGGAGATCCGGCACATGTGGGCTAAGGCGCGTAACGCGCTCAAGGCAAGCTTCCCGGAGCTGGCCAAGCCGGTGCAGCCGAAGTGCGGTGATCAGCGACTCGGCTACTGCGATGAGCCGATGGCGGAGTACCTCAAGTGTCCGCTCGGTGCCCGCCGGATCCGGCTGCACAAGGACGAGATCGTGGCGGCGGCCAAGGCCGGCCGGACGCTGGAGTCGAGCCCGCTGAGCGAAGAGGACCTCTCGCTGCTGACGCCTAAATCCGAGTTGGAGAAGGTTCTCGCCGGAACAAATTAGCAACTTCGCTTGACATTCTAATAAGTCTGGCTTTATAGTCTTGCAATGAACAAGACTGATCGGCGTGAAATCTTGAGCCGGGTCGCCGCCGGCACGATCAGCCCGGAGGAGGCTGCCGCAGAGCTCGATGGTCTGCAGGACGAGCCGTCGACCGAGGGCATCGAACGGGTGCGCGTCGGACGGCAGTTCGGGTCGGTCGACATCGTCGGTGACCCGACGGTCCGTGACGCCGTGGCGGAGGGTCCCCACCAGGCGCGCATCGACGGCGATGTGATGGTGATCGATTCCGAGCCAGATGACGGCTCTGGCGGCTTCACGTTTGGGTTTGGGGTGGGACGCCCGTTTGGGATCGGTATCGATAAGTTGCTCGTGCGGATGAACCCGAAACTGGCTCTCGACCTCGAGCTCCAGGCCGGGAGCTGCCGGGTGCGCGGCGTGACCGGCCCCATCAAGGCGGACGTGCAGGCCGGCTCGGCGACCATCGACGGCTTCCAGTCACCGCTGAACCTCTCGGTCCAGGCGGGGTCGGTGCGCGCCAATGGTTGCCTGCGTGACGGCTCGTCGACCATTACGTGTGAAGCGGGCAGTGTCGGACTCCACCTGGAACGCGGCAGCAGTGTGCGTATCACGGCTGACTCGGCGCTCGGGAAGGTGTCGCTGCCGGGGGCGGATACCGGAAAGGGACGGTCAACCCGAGAGGCGGTTGTTGGTGGCGGCCTGGCGACCCTGCAGATCCACAGCAGCATGGGTTCCGTCAATGTGAGCA
>Ga0209220_1000214_pt1 | contig 24436 bp, 37 predicted proteins | sample BlaSpr_A8_OM3_M3_FD_187984 | JGI IMG/M metagenome (GOLD analysis project Ga0209220, IMG submission 187984) | Forest soil microbial communities from Thunder Bay, Ontario, Canada - Black Spruce, Ontario site 2_A8_OM3_M3 (SPAdes) (version 2) | ecosystem: Environmental > Terrestrial > Soil > Boreal... | reverse complement strand
CGACTCCTACATCCCCACCCCCAAGCGCGAGATCGACAAGCCCTTTTTGATGCCGGTGGAGGACGTGTTCTCGATCTCGGGCCGGGGCACGGTGGTGACCGGGCGCGTGGAGCGCGGGGTCGTCAGAGTGGGCGATGAGATCGAGATCGTGGGCATCCGGCCCACGCAAAAGACCGTGTGCACGGGCGTGGAGATGTTCAGGAAGCTCCTCGATGAGGGGCAGGCCGGCGACAACGTGGGGATTTTGCTTCGGGGCACCAAGCGCGAGGAAGTGGAGCGCGGCCAGGTGCTCGCCAAACCCGGTTCCATCACTCCGCATGCGAAATTCGAATGTGAAGTGTATGTCCTCAGTAAAGAGGAAGGCGGGCGCCACACGCCGTTTTTCAACAACTACCGGCCGCAGTTTTACTTCCGCACCACCGATGTGACCGGGTCGGTTGAGCTGCCCAAGGGCACCGAGATGGTGATGCCGGGGGACAACGTGAAGATGGTGGTGAGCCTCATCACCCCCATTGCGATGGAACAGGGGCTTCGCTTTGCCATCCGCGAGGGCGGCAAAACCGTGGGCGCCGGCGTTGTTGCAAAGATTATTGAGTAATCGGAATAGAAGCAGACATGCAAAGCCAAAGAATCAGAATTCGACTCAAAGCGTTCGACTACCGGCTGATCGACCAGTCGGCGCTCGAGATCGTCGATACGGCGAAGCGCACCGGGGCGGTGGTGCGCGGTCCCGTGCCGCTGCCGACGCGCAAAGCGCGCTTCGACCTGCTGCGCTCGCCGCACATCGACAAGGCCTCGCGCGATCAATTGGAGATTCGCACGCATCTGCGGCTGATGGACATCATCGACCCGACGGACAAGACGGTCGATGCGCTGATGAAGCTGGATCTTCCGGCAGGCGTCGATGTAGAGATCAAGGTCAAGTAACAGACAGGGCAGTGCCGGCCCATTGCAGCCGGCGCCTCAATAAGAGGTCAATAAACATGACTATAGGACTGGTCGGCCGCAAGGTCGGCATGACGCGGGTGTTCACCGACGACGGAGTCACGCAGCCGGTGACGGTGCTCGACGTCTCCGACAACCGCATCACCCAGATCAAGAGCGCCGAGAAGGACGGATATGCATCCGTCCAGGTGGCGTTCGGCAAGCGCCGCGCCAGCCGAGTCAACAAATCCCTCGCCGGACACCTCGCCAAGGCGGGTGTCGAAGCCGGCCACACGCTGCGTGAATTCCGCGCCAAGGCCGAGGACCTTGCCGAGCTGAAGGTCGGCGGCAAGATCGGCGTCGAGATCTTCAAGGTCGGGCAGAAGGTGGACGTGCAGGGCATCACCATCGGCAAGGGTTTTGCCGGCGTGATCAAGCGCCACCATTTCTCCTCCAACCGCGCGACGCACGGCAACTCGATCTCGCACAACAAGCCCGGCTCGACCGGCCAGAACCAGAGCCCGGGCCGCGTGTTTCCCGGCAAGCGCATGACTGGCCACCTCGGCGACGTGCGCCGCACCATTCTCAACCTCGAGGTGGTGCGCGTCGACGCCGAGCGACAGCTGCTCCTGGTAAAGGGATCGGTGCCTGGCTCGAGCGGCCGCGACGTCGTCGTTCGGCCTGCGATCAAAGTTTCCAGGACTGTCGTCCAGGGCGCCAGAGCTGCCGCCCCGAAACCCGAAGCACAAGGTTCCAAGCCCGCCGCCCCGGCAGCGCAGCCTGTCGCGAAGAAGAGCTGAAGCACGCCATGGAACTCAAAATGATGAATGACAAAGGCGCCGCCGGCACCTTCAAGGCGTCGGACGAGCTTTTCGGCCGGGACTTCAATGAGGCCCTGGTGCACCAGATCGTGGTGGCTTACCAGGCCAACGCGCGCATCGGCTCGCGCGCGCAGAAGGATCGCGGCGCGGTCAATCACTCCACCAAGAAACCGTGGCGGCAGAAAGGCACCGGCCGTGCCCGCGCCGGCATGACCTCGAGCCCGCTGTGGCGCGGCGGCGGCAAGATTTTTCCCAATTCGCCGGACGAGAACTTCTCGCACAAGGTGAACCGCAAGATGTACCGCGCCGGGCTGTGCTCGATCCTGTCGCAGCTGGCGCGCGAGGACCGCATCCGGGTCGTCGACGATTTCCGCCTCGATCAGCCCAAGACCAAGCTGCTCGCACAGAAGGTCAAGTCGATGGGCTTCGACGGCGTGCTGGTGATCACCGACGAAATCGACCAGAACCTGCTGCTTTCGTCGCGCAACCTGCCGAATGTCGAGGTGATCACGGTGCGCCACGCCAATCCGGTGGCGCTGGTGCGATTCCCGAATGTGCTGCTCACCAAGGCCGCGCTGGCGAAGCTCGAGGAATTGCTGAAATGAGGCTGAAATGACCGCGACCAGGAAGTACGCCATCGACCGGCTGATGACGGTGGTGCTGGCGCCGGTGGTATCCGAGAAGAGCACCTTCGTCGCCGACAAGAACCGCCAGTACGTGTTCCGGGTCGCCGACCACGCCACCAAGCCGCAGATCAAGGCCGCGGTCGAGCTGATGTTCAAGATCAAGGTCGACTCGGTGACGGTGTCGAACGTGAAGGGCAAGCCGCGCCGCTTCGGCCGCGTGATGGGCCGCCGGCGCAACTGGAAAAAGGCCTATGTGCGGCTCGCCGCCGGCCAGGAAATCAATTTCGCGGCGACGCAATAGAGGAGGACGACTCGCGATGCCACTAGTCAAAGTCAAACCTACTTCGCCCGGCCGGCGCGCGCTGGTCAAGGTGGTGACGCCCGAGCTGCACAAGGGCGAGCCGCACTGGCCGCTGATGGTCAAGCAGTCGAAGACCGACGGCCGCAACCACCATGGCCGCATCACCGTGCGGCACAAGGGCGGCGGCCACAAGCAGCATTACCGCATCGTCGACTTCAGGCGCGACAAGGATGGGATCGCGGCGCGCATCGAGCGGCTGGAGTACGACCCGAACCGCAGCGCGCACCTCGCGCTCCTGCTCTACGTGGACGGAGAGCGTCGCTACGTGATCGCGCCCAAGGGGCTCCCGGTGGGCGCGCAGCTCGTGTCCGGGTCGGAGGCGCCGATCAAGACCGGCAATTCGCTGCCGCTCAGGAATATCCCGGTGGGCACGATCGTGCACTGCGTGGAGATGATGCCCGGCAAGGGCGCGCAACTCGCGCGCTCGGCGGGCTCGCACGTCCAGGTTCTCGCGCGCGAAGGTTCGTACGCGCAACTGCGGCTGCGCTCGGGCGAGATCCGCAAGGTCCACATCGACTGCCGCGCCACCATCGGCGAAGTCGGCAACGCGGAGCACAACCTCGAATCGATCGGCAAGGCCGGCCGCAAGCGCTGGCGTGGCGTGCGCCCGACGGTGCGCGGCGTCGCCATGAACCCGATCGACCACCCGCACGGCGGCGGCGAGGGGCGCACCGCTGCAGCGCAGCCCCCGGTGTCGCCGTGGGGCGTGCAGTGCAAAGGCTACAAGACCCGGCGCAACAAGCGGACACAGGTCATGATCGTTCGCGATAGGCGTAGGGCCTAAGGCAGGCGCCGGGCTCAAGGAAAACAGAGATATGTCACGCTCAATCAAGAAAGGTCCCTTCGTGGACCATCACCTCATGGCGAAGGTCGACAAGGCTCGCAACACGAGCGACAAGCGCCCGATCAAGACCTGGTCGCGGCGCTCGACCATCGTTCCCGATTTCGTCGGGCTGACGATCGCCGTGCACAACGGCAAGCAGCACATCCCGGTGTACGTGACCGAGAACATGGTGGGACACAAGCTCGGCGAATTCGCGATGACGCGAATCTTCAAGAGCCACTCTGCGGTGGGCAAGCGCACCGAGGAAGCCGTCGGCGATCGCAGGCCCCCGCCGGGCACCCAAGGCGCCATAGCCCCCGCAGCCGCGCCCGCGGCGGCTCCTGCCGCGGCGAGCGCTCCGGCGGCGAAGAAGTAAGGATCGAGCGACATGGAAACTCGAGCGATCCTGCGCGGCGTCCGGCTCTCGGCCCAAAAGGGCCGGCTGGTCGCGGACCTGATCCGCGGCAAGCCGGTCGACGAGGCGATGAGCATGCTCGCCTTCACGCCCAAGAAGGGCGCCGGCATCATCCGCAAGGTGCTGGAATCGGCAATCGCCAATGCCGAGCACAACGATGGCGCCGACATCGACACGCTGAAGGTGAAGACGATCTTCGTCGAGCGGGGCACGTTCCTCAAGCGGTTTCAGGCGCGTGCCAAAGGGCGCGGCAACCGGGTGCTGAAACACACCTGCAACGTCTTCATCACGGTCGGGGATTAAATGGGCCAAAAGATCAATCCAATCGGCTTCAGGCTCGCGGTCAACCGCAACTGGAGCTCGCGCTGGTACGCCAACAGCCGCTCGTTTGCGCCGATGCTTGCCGAGGACATCAAGGTGCGCGCCTTCCTCAAGCGCAAGCTCGCGCACGCCTCGGTCGGCCGCGTGCTGATCGAGCGGCCGGCGAAGGACGCGCGCATCACCATTTTCTCGGCGCGGCCGGGCGTGGTGATAGGCAAGAAGGGCGAGGAGATCGAGGCGCTCAAGGCCGAGCTGCGTCGCCTGATGGGCGTCAACCAGGTGCACGTCAACATCGAGGAGATCCGCAAGCCGGAGGTGGACGCGCAGCTGATCGCCGACTCGATCGCGCAGCAGCTCGAGAAGCGCATCATGTTCAGGCGCGCCATGAAGCGCGCGATGCAGAACGCCATGCGCCTGGGCGCGCAGGGCATCAAGATCATGAGCTCGGGCCGCCTGAACGGCATCGAGATCGCCCGCACCGAGTGGTACCGCGAAGGGCGCGTGCCTCTGCACACGCTGCGCGCCGACATCGACTACGGCCTGGGCGAGGCCAAGACCAATTACGGCGTGATCGGCATCAAGGTATGGGTCTACAAGGGCGACATCATGCCGAAGGGCGAGGTGCAGGCGGGGTTGCCGTCGGCCATGCCGGCGGCGCAGCCGGAGGCCCCGGCGGAGCCTAGGCGGGCCAAGAAACCGGTGCCCAAGCCGGGGGCGAAGCGCGGGCCCGCACGGCCGCGCCCCGAAGGCGCCGCCCGGCCGAAGAGAGAGGCCGGCCCGGCTCCGAAGACCACGGTGAAGAAGCCGAAGAAAGTGGTCAAAGTGGAAAACGCCCCAGGCGAATCCAAGCCGGAAGGCGAGAAGAAGGAGTAAGGCATGCTGCAGCCAGCGAGAACCAAGTACAGGAAGCAGCAGAAAGGACGCAATACGGGCGTCGCGACGCGGGGCAACAAGGTCGCGTTCGGCGAATACGGCCTGAAGGCGACCACGCGCGGGCGCCTCACCGCGCGCCAGCTCGAGGCCGCGCGCCGCGCCATGTCGCGCCACATCAAGCGCGGCGGCCGCATCTGGATCCGCGTGTTCCCTGACAAGCCGGTCTCGCAGAAGCCCGCCGAAGTACGCATGGGCAACGGCAAGGGCAACCCGGAGTTTTTCGTCTCCGAGATCCAGCCGGGCAAGATCATCTACGAGATGGACGGCGTCACCGAGGTGCTCGCCAAGGAAGCCTTCGCGCTCGCTGCGGCGAAGCTGCCGTTCCGCACCATCGTCGTGCAGCGCATGCTGGGGTAAGGCATGAAAGCGAGTGAACTGCGCGGTAAGAGCGGCGAGGAGCTGCGGAAGGAGCTGGAAGGCCTGCTGCGGGCGCAATTTGGACTTCGCATGCAGCTCGCCACCCAGCAGCTGACCAATACCAGCCAGTTGAAGAAGGTACGCCGCGACATCGCGCGCGTGCGCACTCTGATGAGGGAAAAGGCGGCGAAATGAATGAACAAGCTTCTGCGGCCAAGAACCAGCGCAAGCTGGTGGGCAGGGTCACCAGCAACAAGATGCAGAAAACCGTGGTGGTGCGCGTCGAGCGGCGCGTGCGGGAAGCGATGATGGGCAAGACCATCACGCGCTCGCGCAAGTACCACGCGCACGTCGAGAGCGGTGAATTCGGCGAGGGCGACCTGGTCGAGATCGCCGAGTGCCGGCCCATTTCCAGGACGAAATCCTGGCGTGTTACGCGCTTAGTGGAGAAATCGAAGGCGGTTTGATAGAATCGCCGCCTTCTTCGCCCCGCACGGGGTCCAAAACTGCATCGCGCGGCGATGCAAGTTGGATTGGAGAGCCAAGCAATGATTCAGATGGAGTCCTTACTGGACGTGGCCGACAACACGGGCGCGCGGGCGGTCGTGTGCATCAAGGTGCTCGGCGGCTCCAAGCGCCGCTACGCCTCGATCGGCGACGTGATCAAGGTGAGCGTCAGGGACGCCGCGCCGCGCGGGCGGGTGAAGAAGGGCGAGATCTACCACGCGGTGGTGGTGCGCACGGCGAAGGGCGTGCGGCGCGCGGATGGCTCGCTGATCCGTTTCGATCGCAACGCCGCGGTGCTGCTGACTCCCAAGATGGAGCCGATCGGCACCCGTATTTTCGGTCCGGTGACGAGAGAACTGCGCACCGAGCGTTTCATGAAAATCGTATCGCTTGCACCCGAGGTGCTGTGATGCAACGCATCAAGAAAGGCGACGAGGTGGTGGTGATCTCCGGGCGCGACAAGGGCAAGCGCGGCACCGTCCTGCGCCGCATCGACGCCGAGCACCTGGTGGTCGAGGGCGTCAACCGCGTCAAGAAGCACCAGCGCCCCAACCCGATGAAGGGCGTCACCGGCGGCATCGTCGACAAGGACCTGCCGATCCACATCTCCAACATCGCGCTGTTCAATCCCGCGACCAAGAAGGCCGACCGCACGGGCGTCAAGACGCTCGACGACGGCCGCAAGGTGCGCGTGTTCAAGGCGAACGGCGAGCAGGTGGACGTGTAAATCATGGCCAAGGAAGAAAAGCCCAAGCAGGAACAGAAGCCCGCGCAGGCGCAGAAGCCGGCGCAGCAGGAGTCGAAAAAGCAGGCGGCGCCGAAGAAGGAAGCCGCGCCGAAAAAGGAAGCCGCGCCCAAGTCCGACGCGCCGCAGCTGCCGGCGCCGCCGGCCCGGCTCGCGATCCACTACCGCGAGAAGGTGGTGCCCGAGCTGATGCAGAAATTCGGCTATAAGACCGTGATGCAGGTGCCGCGCCTGCACAAGATCACGCTCAACATGGGCGTGGGCGAGTCAACGACCGACAAGAAGATGCTCGACAACGCGGTCGCCGACATGACCAAGATCGCAGGCCAGAAGCCGGTCGTGACCAAGGCGCGCAGGTCGATCGCGAACTTCAAAGTTCGAGCCGGCTTCCCCATCGGCTGCATGGTGACGCTGCGCGGCGCGCGCATGTACGAGTTCTTCGACCGCCTGGTGAACATCGCCATGCCCCGCATCCGCGATTTCCGCGGCGTGTCCAACCGCGCCTTCGACGGGCGGGGCAATTACAGCCTCGGTTTCAAGGAGCAGATCATCTTCCCGGAGATCGATTACGACAAGATCGACACGCTCCGCGGGATGAACATCGCAATTACCACCACGGCGAAGACGGACGACGAGGCGCGCGCGCTGCTCGCCGCGTTCCGTTTCCCGTTCAAGCACTGAAGGACTCCAGCATGGCCAAACTCGCAGTCAAGCTCCGCGACCAGAAGCGCCGCAAAACCGTCGAGAAATTCAAGGCGAGGCGCGCCGCTCTGCTCGAGGTGATCTACGACTCGCGCGCCACGGACGAGGCCAAGGAGGCCGCGCGCGGAAAGCTGCAAAGGCTGCCGCGCGACGCCTCCCCGGTGCGCCTGCGCAACCGCTGCGCGCTGACCGGCAGGCCGCGCGGCGTGTACCGCAAGTTCGGCCTCGGGCGCAACAAGCTGCGCGAGCTGGCGCTGCGCGGCGAGGTGCCCGGCGTGATCAAGGCGAGCTGGTAAGGAGACATCGATGAGCATGAGCGACCCGATCGCGGACATGCTGATCCGCATCCGCAACGCCCAGATGGTGCGGCATGTGGAAGTGGTGATGCCCGCGTCCAAGCTGAAGGCGTCGATCGCCCAGGTGTTGAAGCAGGAAGGCTATATCGAGGACTTCGCCCTGCGCGACAACGGCGTCAAGAAGGAGCTGGCCATCGCCCTCAAGTATTACGCCGGCCGGCCGGTGATCGAGCGCCTGGAGCGCGTCTCGAAGCCGGGGCTGCGCGTCTACAAGGGACGAAACGACATCCCGCGCGTGATGAACGGGCTCGGCGTGGCGATCCTGTCCACCTCGCGCGGCGTGATGACCGACCGCAAGGCGCGCGCCGACGGCGTCGGCGGTGAAGTGCTTTGCATCGTGGCGTAGGAGCGGGCATGTCGCGCATCGCAAGATTTCCGATCGAGGTGCCGAACGGCGTCGAGGTGAACATCGCCTCGGGCGAGATCTCGGTGAAAGGCCCGCTCGGCATCATCGCGCGCGCCGCCGATCCGAACGTCGCGGTCGAAAAGAACGGCGCCCAGCTGCTGTGCAAGGCGCTCGGCAACTCGCGCCACGCCAACGCCATGTCCGGCACCATGCGGGCGCTGGTCGCGAACATGGTGGCCGGGGTCACCAAGGGTTTCGAGAAGCGCCTCACGCTGGTTGGGGTCGGGTACCGCGCGCAGGCGCAGGGGGACAAGCTCAACTTGTCGCTCGGCTTCTCGCATCCGGTGGTGCACAAGATGCCCAAGGGCATCAAGGTGGTGACCCCGACGCAGACCGAGATCGTCATCACCGGCGTCGACAAGCAGCTGGTCGGGCAGGTCGCCGCCGAAGTTCGCGCGCACCGCGCCCCCGAGCCCTACAAAGGCAAGGGCGTGCGCTACAGCGGCGAGATCATCGTTCTCAAAGAGACCAAGAAAAAATAACGGGGCCAGGCCATGATCGACAAGAACATCGCGCGGCTCAGGCGTGCGCGTCAAACCCGGCTCCGCATCCGCGACGTCGGGGCGGTGCGTCTCACCGTGCATCGCACCAACGGGCACATCTATGCCCAGCTGACCTCCGCCATGGGCGACAAGGTCATCGCCAGTGCATCGACGCTGGAGAAGGACGTCCGGTCTCAGCTCAAGAACGGCGGCAACCGCAAGGCGGCCGAGATCGTCGGCCAGCGCATCGCCGTCAAGGCGAAGGAAAAGGGCATCGAGAAGGTTGCTTTTGACCGTGCCGGCTATAGGTACCACGGTCGTGTGAAGGCGCTCGCCGAGGCGGCGCGCGCCTCCGGACTTAAATTCTAGCGGTCAGCTCCAGGAACCTTATGGCGAAAATTCAGCCACGGATGCAGCAGTCGGAAGAGCGCGGCGATGGCCTGCGCGAGAAGATGATCGCGGTCAACCGCGTCACCAAGGTGGTGAAGGGCGGCCGGGTACTCGGCTTCGCGGCGCTCACCGTGGTCGGCGACGGCGACGGCGGCATCGGCATGGGCAAGGGCAAGGCGCGCGAGGTGCCGGTCGCGGTGCAGAAGGCGATGGAGGAGGCGCGGCGCAAGCTCTTCAAGGTGAAGCTGAAGAACGGCACGCTGTATCACGCCGTGACCGGCCGCTGGGGCGCCGCGCGGGTCCTGATGCAGCCGGCTCACGAGGGCACGGGCATCATCGCCGGCGGGCCGATGCGCGCGGTGTTCGAGGTGATGGGCGTCACCAACGTGCTCGCCAAGTGCTTCGGCTCGACCAACCCCTACAATGTCGTGCGCGCCACGCTGAACGGGCTGCAGGCGATGAGCACGCCCGCGGAGATCGCGGCGCGCCGCGGCAAGAAAGTCGAGGAAATCCTCGATGAGTAAGATCAAGGTCCGCCTCGTGAAGGGGCTTGCCGGCACCAAGCAGCGCCACCGCGACACGGTGCATGGGCTCGGGCTGAAGAAGATCAACCAGACGGTCGAGCTCGCCGATACCCCGGCGGTGCGCGGCATGATCAACCGCGTCAATTACCTCGTGCGAATCGAAGATTGAGCCCATGAGACTGAATTCGCTGAAGCCTGCGCAGGGCTCGAAGAAGGACCGGCATCGCGTCGGCCGCGGCGGCGGCTCGGGCTGGGGCAAGACCGCGGGCCGCGGACACAAAGGCCAGAAGGCCCGCTCCGGCGGCTTCCACAAGGTCGGCTTCGAGGGCGGCCAGATGCCGCTTCACCGCCGGCTCCCGAAGCGCGGGTTCAAGTCGCTCACGCGTGACGACGTCGCCGAGGTGCGCATCGGCGAGCTCGAGACGATGCAGGCGACGGACATCGACCTCGCGGCGCTGAAGTCCGAGGGCATCGTCTCGCACCAGGCGCTCGCGGCGAAGGTGTTCCTCTCCGGCAAGCTCTCGCGCAAGATCACGCTCAAGGAGGTGAAGGCGACGAAAGGCGCGCGCTCGATGATCGAGGCCGCCGGCGGCAAAGTCGAGTTCACCGAAGCAAAGGCCGACGACCGCCCGAAGAAAATGAAGAAGAAGAAGGCCGAAGAGAAAGAGACTGAAGAAAAAACCGAAGGGAGTCCGCAAGCCTGATGGCGAGCGCTCTTCCCAACGTCGGCAAAGGCTCGCGTTACGGCGACCTGAAACGCCGGCTGCTGTTCCTGCTGGGCGCGCTCGTCGTATTCCGCGTCGGCGCGCATATCCCGTGCCCCGGCATCGACCCGCATGTGCTCGCGGACCTGTTCCAGGGCCAGCAGGGCGGCATCCTCGGCATGTTCAACATGTTCTCGGGCGGCGCCCTGTCGCGCTTCACCATCTTCGCGCTGGGCATCATGCCGTACATTTCCGCCTCGATCATCATGCAGCTGATGACGGCGGTCAACCCGCAGCTCGACCAGCTGCGCAAGGAGGGCGAGTCCGGGCGCCGCAAGATCACGCAGTACACGCGTTACGGCACGGTTTTCCTCGCGCTGTTCCAGGCGACCGGCATCTCGATCGCGCTCGAATCGCAGCCTGGGCTGGTGCTCGACCCGGGGCTGATGTTCCGCATCACCACGGTGACCACCCTGGTGACCGGCACCATGTTCCTGATGTGGCTCGGCGAGCAGATCACGGAGCGCGGCCTGGGCAACGGCATCTCGATCCTGATTTTTGCCGGCATCGCGGCCGGCTTGCCGCACGCCGTCGCCGGCACGCTGGAGCTGGTGCGCACCGGCGCCATGCATCCGCTGACGGCGCTGCTCATCGCGATCGCCGTGATCGTGGTGACGGCGTTTGTCTGCTTCGTCGAACGCGGCCAGCGCAAGATCCTGGTCAATTACGCTAAGCGGCAGGTCGGCAATCGCGTCTACGGCGGCCAGAGCTCGCACCTGCCGTTCAAGCTGAACATGTCGGGGGTGATCCCGCCGATTTTCGCCAGCTCGCTGATCCTGTTCCCGGCGACGCTGCTCGGCTGGTTCGGCTCCGCCGAGGGCATGATCTGGCTGCGCGACATCGCCGGCACGCTGACGCCCGGGCAGCCGATCTATGTGCTGATGTACGGGTCGCTGATCGTGTTCTTCTGTTTCTTCTACACCGCGCTGCAGTACAACCCGAAAGAGACCGCCGACAACCTGAAGAAATCCGGCGCGTTCGTGCCCGGCATCCGGCCGGGGGACCAGTCGGCGCGCTACCTGGAGAAAATCCTCACCCGGCTGACGCTCGGCGGGGCCATCTACGTGACCCTGGTGTGCCTGCTGCCGGAGTTCCTGATCCTGCGCTGGAACGTGCCGTTCTACTTCGGCGGCACCTCGCTCCTGATCATCGTCGTCGTGACGATGGATTTCATGGCGCAGGTGCAGGCCTACATCATGACCCACCAGTACGAGAGTCTGCTGCGCAAGGCCAACTTCAAGGGGGGATTGCCGGTTCGCTGAGCCCATGGCCAAGGAAGACGTCATCGAACTGCAAGGCGAAGTGATGGAGAACCTGCCGAACGCGACGTTTCGGGTAAAACTCGAGAACGGGCACACGATCCATGCCTTTATCTCCGGAAAGATGCGCATGAACTACATCCGCATTCTCCCGGGGGACAAAGTTACCGTGCAGATGACGCCCTACGACCTCACCAAGGGCCGTATTACCTTCAGGGCCAAATAGGCAGACGCAGACGGCAGACGCAGACGGAAAACGAAATAGGAGACGTCATGAAAGTAATGGCATCGGTGAAAAGGATCTGCCGCAAATGCAAGATCGTGCGGCGCAAAGGCGTGGTCCGGGTGATTTGCCCGAATCCGCGCCACAAGCAGCGGCAAGGATGAACCAAGATTGATAACGCTTTGTTCAAACTGATATAATTTCAGGTTCCGCCCATGGCACGCATAGCAGGCATCAACATCCCCAACCACCAGCACGCCGAGATCGCGCTGACGGCGATCTTCGGCATCGGCCGCGCCCGCGCGCAGGCGATCTGCGCCGCGGCCGGCGTGCAGGCAACGCGCAAGATCAAGGACCTTACCGACGGTGAGCTCGAGCGCATCCGCGAGAGCGTCGGGCGCTTCACGGTGGAAGGCGACCTGCGCCGCGAGGTGTCGATGTCGATCAAGCGGCTGATGGACCTCGGCTGCTATCGCGGCGTGCGTCATCGCAAGGGATTGCCGGTACGCGGGCAGCGTACCCGGACCAACGCGCGTACTCGCAAGGGGCCGCGCAAGGCCGCCATCAAGATGAACGTGCCAGCCGGCAAGATCGCATAAAGGGCTACTAGGAAAACAACTCATGGCGAGCAGGAACGCACCGACCCGGCAGGAGCTGCAGCAGACGGCTTCGGCACGCGCACGCAAGAAGGTCAAGAAGAACGTCGCCGAAGGCATCGCGCACGTTCACGCGTCGTTCAACAACACCATCGTGACGATCACCGACCGCCAGGGAAACACTCTTTCCTGGGCGACGTCGGGGAACGCCGGATTCAAGGGCTCGCGCAAATCGACGCCGTTCGCCGCCCAGGTCGCCGCCGAGCGCGCGGGGCGCGCGGCGCAGGAATGCGGCGTGAAGAACATCGAAGTGCGCATCAAGGGCCCCGGCCCGGGCCGCGAGTCCGCGGTGCGGGCGCTCAATGCGGTCGGGCTGAAAATTTCCAGCATCGCGGACGTGACGCCGGTGCCCCACAACGGCTGCCGCCCGCCGAAGCGCCGGCGCGTCTAACCAGGAGACAGCATGGCAAGAAACCTCGACGCCAAGTGCCGCCAGTGCCGCAGGGAAGGCGAAAAGCTGTTCCTGAAAGGCGAGAAGTGCTTTACCGACAAATGCGCCATCGAGCGCCGCGCCTATGCGCCGGGCCAGCACGGCCAGAAAAGCGGCGCGCGGCTCTCCGACTACGGCAAGCAGCTGCGCGAGAAGCAGAAGGTGCGCCGCATCTACGGCGTGCTCGAGCGCCAGTTCCGCAAGACCTACGCCGAGGCCTCGCGCTCCAAGGGAATTACCGGCGAGCGGCTGTTGCAACTCCTCGAGTCGCGCCTCGACACGGTGGCCTACCGCATGGGCTTCGGCGCTTCGCGCACCGAGGCACGCCAGGTGGTGCGCCATAACGGCATCCTGGTCAACGGCAAGCGCGTCAACATTCCGTCGTACCAGGTGCGCCCGGGCGACGTAGTGGAAGTGGCTACCAAGGCCAAGGAGCAGCTGCGCATCAAGGCCGCCGCCGAGACGGCGGAGTCGCGCGGCTTCCCCGAGTGGCTGCAGGTGGACTCGAAAGGCCTCAAAGGCACCTTCAAGGCGAATCCGGCCAGGGCCGATCTGCCGTCCACGATCAACGAAAGCCTCATCATCGAGTTGTACTCGAAGTAACAGGACCGAACATGCCCCAATCGGGATTTCTCAAGCCGCGTATTGTCGACGTCCAGAACCTCTCGCCGAACCACGCCCGCGTGACCATGGAGCCGTTCGAGCGCGGCTACGGCCACACGCTCGGCAACGCGCTGCGCCGCGTGCTGCTGTCCTCGATGCCCGGGTACGCGCCCACCGAAGTGCAGATCGCCGGGGTAGTGCACGAGTACTCCACGCTGGACGGCGTGCGCGAGGACGTCGTCGACATCCTCCTCAATCTCAAGGGCGTGGTGTTCCGCCTGCACAACCGCGCCGAGGCGATCCTCTCGCTCAAGAAAAAGGGCGACGGGCCGGTCACGGCGGCCGACATCGAGCCGGCGCACGACGTCGAGATCGTCAATCCGGACCACGTCGTCGCGCACCTCGCCTCCGGCGGCAAGCTCGAGATGCAGATCAAGGTGGAATCGGGCCGCGGCTACGTGCCGGGCAACATGCGCTATCTGCCGGAGGAAACGAAAGGCATCGGCCGCGTCATCCTTGACGCCTCGTTCAGCCCGGTGCGCAGGGTGTCGTACGCGGTCGAGTCCGCGCGCGTCGAGCAGCGCACCGACCTCGACAAGCTGATCATGGACATCGAGACCAACGGCGCCATCGAGCCGGAGGAGGCGATCCGCTACGCCGCGCGCGTGCTGGTCGACCAGCTCTCGGTGTTCGCGCAGCTGGAAGGCACGGCGATGCCGACCGAGCAGCCGAAGTCCCCGGCGGTGGACCCGATCCTGCTGCGCCCGGTGGACGACCTCGAGCTCACCGTGCGCTCGGCCAACTGCCTCAAGGCGGAGAACATCTACTACATCGGCGACCTGATCCAGCGCACCGAGACCGAGCTCCTCAAGACGCCGAACCTCGGGCGCAAGTCGCTCAACGAGATCAAGGAAGTGCTCGCCTCGCGCGGCCTGACCCTCGGCATGAAACTGGAAAACTGGCCGCCGATGGGCCTCGAACACAGGACTTAGCCATGCGCCACGGACATGGGCTGCGCAAGCTCAACCGCACGACGAGCCACCGTCTCGCGATGCTTCGCAACATGACGGTATCGCTGCTGCGCCACGAGGAGATCACCACCACGCTGCCCAAGGCCAAGGAGCTGCGGCGCGTGGTCGAGCCGATGATCACCCTGGGCAAGAAGCCCTCGCTCGCCAACCGGCGCCTCGCGTTCGATCGCCTGCGCGACCGCGGCATCGTCGAGAAGCTGTTCGATGACCTCGGTCCGCGCTACGCCAAGCGCAACGGCGGCTACCTGCGCATCCTTAAGACCGGGTTCAGGAAGGGCGACAACGCGCCCCTGGCGCTGGTGATGCTGATGGATCGCCCCGACGAAACGCCGGAGCAGAAGCCCGAGGAAAAGAAGAAGAAAAGCGCACCGAAGGCCGAGCAATCATCACTGGCACGGCCCTGAACGACTTTCTCGCGACGAACGCGGTGTTGCTCGATCGCGCCCTCATCGATGAGATCAGGCGCATTGAGCGCGCCACCGGACGGGATGACGTGCTTTCCGGGTTCGTCTGTGAGCTGGAAGGTAATCTGGCGGGCTTCGGCGCGGCATTCTCCGATTACATCGCCCGCGGCGATACCACCGGCGCCGTGCGCGCCACTCATACGCTGAAGAGCACATGCCACCAGCTCGGCGCCCAGGCGCTCGGCGATCTGTTCGCCGATATCGAGCGCAGCGCCAAGGCCCGAGACTATGCCGAAGCGAAGCGCAAGTTCGATGGCGGTGCCAGTCTGATCGCGCAGTCGCTCGAGGCGCTGAAGCACGCGTAGGCGCGAGCGGATCCCGCTATCCCGTAATGCCCGATCCGGTCGCCCGCCTTGGCGCGCCCGAGCCTTTGATCTGCGTGCGATGCATGACGCGGCGCGCCTTGCGGTCGAATGCGTCGCGGCGATGCATGGTGGTGCGGTTGTCCCAGAGCACCAAATCTCCCAGCGCCCATTGGTGCCGGTAGAGCGCGGTCTCCACGAAGGACCAGATCTCGTCCAGCAGGCGCTCCGATTCAGCGAGCTCGAGTCCCATGACATAAGCGTTACGCCGGCGGCCGAGGTAGAGGGCGAGTTCGCCCGACACCGGATGCTCGATGACGACCGGATGCGGTGTACCCACGGAGGTGCGAGAGTCGTTCGAAGGCGTCAGTCCCTTGCGCACGAAGCCACCCGAATCGTACGTGCCGTCGTGCTTGATATCCAGGTTCCGGATCCGCTCGACCAGTGTCTTGGGCATTTTGGCGAGCGCCGCTTTCATGCCGCTGAACCAGGTGTCGCCGCCCTGGGCAGGAATTTCCAGCGAATACAGTATCGACGCGTCCGGCGGCTGCGCCGCATAGCTCATGTCAGTGTGCCAAGCGGCTTCGCCATCGCCGAGCGCCCCGATCGGCTCGCCCTGCTCGTCGAGCACGTTCGAGACGATATAGACCTCGGGATAGCCTGGGGGGGACTTGCGCCCCGCACCCTGGTTCGGGGGCGAGTCGAGCGTGCCGAAATGTCTCGAGAACGACAACAGATCGTCGTCCGTCAATTGCTGGTTCCGGAACACCAGCACATCGTGCCGGTACCACACGTTCTTGATGGCGTCGATCTCCATCTTGGTGGCGTGGGCGAGATCTATACCCTTGACTTCGGCGCCAAAGACTCCAAGGGGAAGGACTTTGAGCTCGAGTACAACTGACATGCGTCTCTCCTGCTTGCCGGGTACGAACATTGGAATTTTGCGATAAATCACAGATATATACCGGGCTCGATTGCAAAATGACGTTAACGGGATGATTGCCGCTTAGCCTGGCGGCGATACTAGCGCGACGCTCTCACTTCAAGGAACCGGCAGTGGCTGACATCGTACTGGTCTTATGCATACTGATGAGCGCTTATTTCATACGCGGGATTACCGGCTTCGGCTCCGCCCTGATCTCCGTACCGCTGCTCGCGCTGTCTCAGCCGCTCCATTTTGCAATTCCGCTCGTCCTCGCGCTCGACTTCACGGCCTCGCTGGCTCTGGGCGGCATCAACACGAAGAAGGCGAATTGGGCTGAGATCAAGATATTGCTGCCGTTCGGAATGATCGGCGCCTGCGTCGGCGCCTACGCCCTGCTGACGCTTCCCACCACTCCGGTGTTGCTGACGCTGGGTGCCTTCACGATGTTCTTCGGGTTTCGCAACATTTTCGGCCTGCAACCCGTGGGGCGGTTGTCGCGTGCGTGGGCTATGCCCGCGGGACTGGCCGGCGGAGGCGCCGGCGCGCTGTTCGGCGCTGGCTCTCCGCCCTATATCATTTACCTGACGCGCCGCCTGCAGGACAAAGGGGAAGTGCGTGCCACGTTCTCGTGGCTGATCGCCATCGACGGCGGATTCCGGCTCGGATTGTTCCTGATCGCCGGCCTTCTGCTCGAGCCTAAGCTCCAGATCGCATACGCGGTGGGCCTCGTTCCCATGGCGCTCGGTCTGTACATTGGCAACAAGGTGCATCTGGACATGACCAGTGAAGGCATGCTGCGGGTGGTGGGCGCGCTGCTCATGCTGAGCGGCTTGATGTTGTTCTTGAAAGTTGCGACTTGAGGCGTCGCATACCAAGGGAGATTGTCTTGATACGAAGAGCAATTACGCGTGCCGCGACGATCCTGGCCGCGTCAGTTGCCATGCACTCGCCGGGCGTTGCTGCAGAGCCAGCGTACGCCTTCTACGTCCTGAATCAGCGCAGCGTCGCGTTGACCGCGCAGTATTGGAACCCGATCCTCACCCACGTGAGCAGGAAAAGCGGCGTGCCGCTGGAGCTGAAACTGGCCAAAACAGCCCAAGAAGGCAACGCCATAGCCGAAAGGGGCGGCTACGACTTTCTCTACACCAATCACTTTTTCACCCCGGAGCGGGACCACCTCGGCTACAAGGTCATCGTGCGCCCCGCCGGCCCCGGAATCAGGTCGCAAATCGTGGTGCCGGAGGATTCGCCGATCCAGACGCTGCAGGACCTGAACGGCAAGGACGTCGCCTTCGTGACGCCGGACGGGTTCACCGGTTACTGGCTGCCGATGGACGCGCTTCTGAGAGCCAAAGTGAAAATCAATGTCGTGTTCACGGGAAACCAGGAAGCCTCGTCCGCGCAATTGAGGGTCAACAAGGTCGCGGCTGCTGGAGTCAACAGCTCGGTCATGGCGCGCTACGGTCGTCGCGAATCGTTCGAGTACCGCGCGCTTTGGACTTCGGAAATCTTCCAGGATCTTTGCATCATGGCCAATCCCAAGGTGCCCACGGACAAAGTGGCCGCGGTCAGCGCCGCCTTGATCAACATGGTCCGGGACCCGGAAGGCCGCCGGATACTCGAGGACGGTGCGGATCTCCTGAAAAGCATCGGCGAACTGGGTTTCGTCGCGGCCGAAAACCGCGACTACGACAACTACCGCAAGTTCTACAGGACCACGCAGGTCAAATAGTCCGCCGCCAGACACAGGCCCAAAGCAACAATGAAAAACATGCGCGTGTTTCGATTCTGGAAGAACTGGGGATTGATTTCGCGCCTCATGCTTGCCGTGGGAGTCGCGATCGTCGCCGCAGGCGGCGTGCAGACCGCCCTGCTCCTGGCGGAGGGTGCAGCCGAGCATTCTGCCCGGCTGGCGCGCGAGCAGAGGGAAACGCTGACCTTCATGGCGCCGCTGGTTGCCGATCAGGCGCTCGTCGGTGACTACGAGGCGATCAGCCAGCTGCTGAAAAACCAGGTCAAGAAAGGCGAGGTCGACAGGTTCACGTGGACCGACAAGGACGGCAAGACGCTGGTCGCCCAAGACCTGCCGGATAGGCTCGACGCGCCGACCTGGTTCGTGCGCGTTGCCGCCATCGAGCACGAGGAACAAAGTATCGAGGTCACGGCGGGCGGGGTGGGATACGGAAAGCTCAGTGCCTGGATGACTCCCGTCAAGGCCCACAACCGCCTTTGGCTACAGTTCGTCAAGCAGCTGCAGATCGTGGCCGTGACGCTGCTCCTGATGCTGCAATTCATCTGGCTCGTATTCCGCGGCAACCTCGGAACGCTGCGCATGCTTGCCGAAGGCGCGAACCGTTTCAGCCAAGGCGACCATGCGGTGCGCATCGATCCTGAAGGTGCGCCCGAAGTGGGCCTGGCCGCCGAAGCGTTCAACAACATGGCGAACAACATCGAAAGCCTGATCGCCTCGCTTGGGAAAAGTGAATCGAAGAACAAGCTGCTGGCGACCATCGTCGAGCAGTCGAGCGAAGCGATCTGGACCAGGGACCTGGCCGGCATCATTACCAGCTGGAATTCCGGAGCCGCCGCCATGTTCGGTTACCCCCCGGCCGAGGCCCACGGGCGCGCGCTCAACGTGGGCGAGTCGACGCCGGAAGAGGAAGACGCGCGCATGCAGCGGCTGGTGGCCGGGGAAAAATTCTCCTATGACGCCAGAGCCATGACCCGGTCGGGAACGGCAATTGACATTCAGGTCGCCGTCGCGCCCCTGCTCGACGATACCAACCAATGCATTGGCAGCATCGCCGTAGCCCGCGATGTCACGCAACACAAGCGAAGCGAGGAAGCGCTGCGCCTGGCGCGCGAAGTGGCGGAATCGGCAAGCCAAGCGAAAAGTTCGTTCCTCGCCAGGATGAGCCACGAGATCCGCACGCCGATGAACGGCGTTCTGGGCATGACGGAGCTCTTGCTGGAAACGGGGCTCACGAGCACTCAGCGCAAGTACGCCGAGACCGTGCAGCGCTCGGGCCAGAACCTGCTCGGCATCATCAACGATCTTCTGGACTTCTCCAAGATCGAGGCTGGAAAACTCGAACTCGAGAATGTCGACCTGGATCTGCGCCGGACGATCGAAGACATTGTGGATCTCCTTGCCGAGCGCGTCCATGTCAAGGGACTGGAGCTTGCGTGCAGTATTCCCGCGGATCTGGTTACTCATGTCAGGGGAGATCCCCTGCGTCTGGGCCAGATACTGACCAATCTGGTGGGCAACGCGATCAAGTTTACCGAGCAGGGCGCAGTCGTGATCCGCGTGGCCAGCGTCGAAGAGACCGCGAAGTATGTCACGATGCGCTTCGAAGTCAGCGACACCGGTGTCGGCATTAGCCTGGAAGCGCAATCCCGGATCTTCGACGAGTTTTCACAGGCCGACGGATCAACGACCCGCAAGCACGGCGGCTCCGGCCTCGGCCTCGCGATCAGCAGGCAGCTCGTGGAAATGATGGGGGGGAACATTCACGTCGAATCCGCGCTCGGCGCCGGATCCACATTTTGGTTCACCGCCAGCTTCGAAAAGCAGGCAGCGCAATCGCAGGAAGACTCGCGTTCGGCCACGATGGAGATGCTTGCGGGCGTGCGGGCGCTCATCGTCGAATCGAGCGCCATCAATCGCAGCATCCTCCACGCGCAGATGAGCAACTGGGAAATGACCACTCGGGTTGCCGAAACGCCGAAGCAGGCGATCGATCTGCTTGCGCAGGCGGCGGCACGAAGCGTTCCGTACGATATTGCAGTCATCGACCTTGGGCTGCCGGGCGCGCTCGAGCTCGCGCGCACGATCAGGGCCCGCGCTGACATCGCCAAGGTGCGGCTGGTCATGCTGACCCGCCGCCATGTGGATATCCAGACCGCATGCGACGCGGGCTTCGGCGCCTGCCTCGTCAAGCCGGTGCGTCAGACGGCACTGTACGAATGCCTGGTCAACATAATGGCCGGTCGGCCGCAAGAGACTGTCGCCGCGCCCGCCATGAGCGAGCCCGTGAGTAAGGCCCCGGCCTGGATTCGCGGCAATATTTTGCTGGTGGAAGACAATCTCATTAACCAGCAGGTTGCGCTTGGCATACTGCAGATCCAGGGCTACAGCGTAACGGTCGCCAACAATGGCAGGGAAGCGCTGGAAGCCCACGCGCAAGGCGCCTTCGACCTCATTCTGATGGATTGCCACATGCCCGAGATGGACGGATTCGAGGCCACGATGGAAATCCGCAGACGAGAGCGGTCGTCGATCGGCAAGCGCGTGCCCATCATCGCATTGACTGCCAATGCGATGGCGCAGGATCGTGGAGAATGTCTGAACGCCGGCATGGACGAGCATTTGAGCAAGCCTTTCAGCATGCCGACGTTGCAGGACATGCTGGATCGCTGGATGCCTCAGGCGGCGTCCACGCGATCGGAGGTCGCGGAGCTCGCAGCGCGGGCCCCCGCGAAAGCCGCTGAGGTTCTCGATCGGCAGGTACTGGATCAGTTGAGCAAGCTGCTGAAGAGCAAGCCCGAACTGCTCGCCCGTGTGATCAATCTTTATCTGGTCGAGTCGCCGAAGCTCATGCAAAAACTGAAGCAGGCGGCGGCCGCCAATGATGCGCCGGAGATCGCACGCACCGCTCATTCGCTCAAATCGAGCAGCGCAAGCGTCGGCGCGAGGGTGTTGAGCCGGTATTGCGGGGACATCGAGGCGTCGGCGCGCCGCGCTGACACCGAAGAAGCCTGCAAGATCGTTGGCGAAATCGAGACGGAACATGGCCGCGTTCAGTCCGCGCTGACTGCGGAATTCGAACTGCTGCCCGCCAGCAAGGAATACGAGAAACGGTTCTGAGGAGGCTGCGGTGAGGAAGGGGATCGTTCTCGCGCTGGGTCTGCTCGCCGCGATTCCGGCGTGGGCGCAGGACTGGCCCGCAAAGCCGGTGCGCTTCATCGTGCCGTACCCGCCGGGCGGAGGGACGGATGTCATCGCGCGCATCGTGCAAAACCGCCTGTCGGAGGCGCTCGGACAGACGATCGTCATCGAGAACCGCGGCGGCGCCGGCGGCGCGGTAGGCACCGAGGCGGCCGCGAAATCGGCGCCCGACGGTTACACCTTCCTGTTCACGCTTTCCTCCCACACCATCAATCCGCTGCTCTACAAGCTCAACTTCGACGTCGAGCGCGATTTCACCCCGGTGACCCTGATTGTCAGCGTGCCGCAGCTGATCGCGGCCTACCCCGGCGCACCGATCAAGAGCATGCAGGATGTCGTTGCAATGGCCAAGGCAGATCCGGGCAAGCTGCATTTCGCCTCGGTCGGCAATGGCACGCCGTCGCACATCGCCGGCGAGCTGCTGAAGCTGAGGACCGGCATCGACATCGTCCATGTCCCGTACAAGGGCGGCGGGCCGGCGGTCGCCGACACACTCGGCGGGCAGGTGTGGCTGCTCATCGTCACCATGCCTGCGGCCATGTCGCACGTGCGCGCCGGCAAGCTGCGCGCGCTGGCGGTAACCACCATCAGGCGCAACCCTGGTGCGCCGGAGATTCCCACGGTCGCCGAGGCGCTCAACATTCCGGACTACGAGGTGGATTCCTGGTACGCGATGTTCGCGCCGGCGAAGACGCCCCCGGAGATCGTGGGGCGAATGCAGAAAGAGATTGCGCGCGCGATCCAGCTGCCGGACGTGAAGCAGAAGCTGCTCGAGCAAGGTGGCGACCCCGTGGGCTCCACCCCTGAGGAGCTCGACCGGGTGGTGAAAGGCGAGCTACGCAAGTGGGCCGAAGTCATCCGCGACGCGAAGATCAAGCTGGATTGACGCCGGTCGGACTGAAGATCGGCAGCCCGGTAGTATTCCGCACATGACAGCCAGGCTGGCGGGCAAGGTGGCGATTGTCTCGGGGGCCGGCTCGAGCGGGGAAGTCCTCGGCAACGGCAAGGCGACCGCGATCCTGTTTGCGCGCGAGGGCGCGAAAGTGCTGTGCGCCGATGCCGTGGAAGACCGGGCCGGCGAGACGGTCGATGCCATTCTCAAGGAAGGCGGCACCGCCTCGGCGTTTCGTGCCGACGTGTCGAAGGCGGCCGACTGCAAGGCGATGGTGCAGGCGGCGCTCGAGCGCTATGACCGGCTCGACATCCTCGACAACAACGTCGGCGTATCGGTGCGCGCCGACGTGCTGGAAGTCACCGAAGAGCAGTGGGATCGCGTAATGGCCGTCAATGTCAAGAGCATCATGCTGACGAGCAAATACGCGATCCCCCACATGATCCGTGGCGGCGGCGGCTCGATCATCAACATCTCTTCGATCGCCGGCCTGCGCGCCAACCAGAGCACGCCGTACTCCACCTCCAAGGCCGCGGTCATCGGCTTGACGCGTTCGATGGCCGGCGACCACGGCCGGCAGGGCATTCGCGTCAACTGCATCGTGCCGGGGCTGGTATACGGCCCGATGGTGGCGCCGCGCATGGACGAGGCGCTGCGCGAGCGCCGGCGCGACGCGTCGCTGCTCGGCACCGAGGGCACCGGATGGGACATAGCCTGGGCCGCCGTATTCCTGGCGAGCGACGAGTCGCGGTGGATCACCGGTGTCGCGCTGCCGGTGGACGCGGGATTGCTCGTCACCAGCCCGGTCACCTTCGCGCGCCTGGCACAGCAGAAGTTCTAGGCGACGATGATCGCGCGGTAGTCGTTGACGTTGGTGCGGGTCGGTCCGGTGACCAGCAGCTCGCCGAGCGCCGAGAAGAAGCCGTAGCTGTCGTGCTTCGCGAGCAATGCCTTCGCGTCGAGTCCCTTCTTGCTTGCCCGGTCGACGCTGTCCGGAGTCATAAAGGCTCCGGCGTTATCTTCGGATCCGTCGATGCCGTCCGTATCTGCTGCAATCCCCCAGACTTCATCCAAACCCTGCAGCTCGATAGCGAGCGAGAGCAGGAACTCGGCGCAGCGCCCGCCGCGGCCGCCTTCTTCGTGAACCGTCACCGTGCACTCACCGCCCGAGATGAGCGCCACCGGTGGGCGGAAAGGAATGGAGTATTTCCGGATTTCGCGAACCAGTCCTGCCATGACCTTGGCGACTTCGGCTGCCTCCCCCGTGATCGTGTCGCCGAGAATCACGGGTTGGATGTTTCTTTTCGCAAAGACTTCTGCCGCAGCTTCGAGCGAGCGATGCGGCGTGGCGATGACCCGGTTCTCGACGCGCCTGAAAACTGGATCGCCGGGCTTGGGAGTTTCGTCTGCGGCCCTTTCGAACCTGGCCTTGACCGCCGCCGGAGGAGAAATGCGATATTTCCTCAGTACATCGAGGGCGTCGCGGTAGGTGGTCGGATCGGGCGCGGTCGGTCCCGAGGCGATGTGCGTCGGGTCGTCGCCCGTGACGTCCGAGATGATGAGCGACAGCACCTGCGCGCGGCACGCCGCAGCGAGCCTGCCGCCCTGGATGGCCGAGAGGTGCTTGCGCACCGTATTGATCTCCTGGATGGTCGCGCCGCTGCGCAGCAGCTGCGCCGTGACCGCCTTGAGATCCGCCATCGAGATTCCCTCGGCAGGCAGCGACAGCAGGCTTGAGCCGCCGCCTGAAAGCAGCGCTAACAGGAGATCGTCTTTTCCAAGCTCTTTCACACGTTGGAGAATCTCGCGCGCAGCGGCTTCGCCGGCCTCGTCGGGCACCGGATGGCCCGCCTCGACGACCCGGATGCGCTTGGTCGGAAGGCCATGGCCATAGCGCGTAATCGCGATTCCCTCGAGGGAATGATTCCAATGCGCCTCGACTGCGGCGGCCATCGAGGCCGCGGCCTTGCCGGCCGCGGCGACGAAGGTGCGGCCCTTGGGCGGCGGCGGCAGGTGCGGAGCAAGTATGTGGAGAGGGTCCGCCGCGGCGACCGCGGCGCGAAAACTCTGTTCCAGCAGCGCGCGCATCAGGTGGGCGCGAACGTTTCCTTCGCTGCGTCGGGGCCGAGGCGGTAGTACTTCGGATAGGCCTCGCGGAAAGCCTGCTGGATCTCCTCGACCGGCACGTCGGCGTAGCGGCCGCGGTCGCGCAGGTACTCCATGTGGCGGCGCTCGTCCGCGTC
>Ga0209220_1000213_pt1 | contig 24529 bp, 28 predicted proteins | sample BlaSpr_A8_OM3_M3_FD_187984 | JGI IMG/M metagenome (GOLD analysis project Ga0209220, IMG submission 187984) | Forest soil microbial communities from Thunder Bay, Ontario, Canada - Black Spruce, Ontario site 2_A8_OM3_M3 (SPAdes) (version 2) | ecosystem: Environmental > Terrestrial > Soil > Boreal... | reverse complement strand
TCTTCTCCTGGCCGACATACTCCGCGAGCGTCCCCGGCCGCAACGAGCGTTCGAACTGCTCTTCCTGCGGCGTGGTCGGCTTGGCGGAAATCAGCCGGTCGGTTTCGACAGCCACGCCGGCATTCTGCCAGAGTAGACAAAGAGACCGGCGGAACCGACCTTCTCACGCAGCATTAAGCTCAGGGGGAAAGTTACTCCAAAGCTAAGCCTCATTACGCCGCCTTGCCGAGAGCCTATTTCCAACTCCAAAGAAAAAGGGCGGCAGAGCCGCCCTTTTTCCAAAGCGCTATTGGTGGTTACTGAAACCGATAGATCAGGCTGACGCCGAGGACATCAACATCGGATTTCCCTTCGATGCCGGTCGCGTCGTTACGTGCCTTGATGGCACGATACCGCTGCCATTCTCCGCGCACACCGAAGTTGCGAGCGAAGTCGTACTGGACTCCCAGGCCGTAAGTCAAATCAGTCGTGTCCTTTTTTCCGCTACCGGCGCCCGACAGCTTAGTCTCGGCCCTATAGAAGCCGAGCCGCCCGAAAATCGAGAACTGGTTCGCGAGAGGGAAGGCACCGATCGCGGTAAGATCCCAGGCATTAGATTTAATCTCAGCCGAACCGCCGGGACCGCTGGCTTTTACTTTGCCTAGGTCGGTATAACCGAGCTCCGCTGCAAAGTTTCGGTTGACCTGATAGCCACCCAAAATTTTCCAAGCGGTATCTTTGTCATCGCACGAGATCCCCGCGCCTCCTACGCCTGTGCAACCGTCCTTCGCTTTCGATTGGCCAATACCGCCGCCGATGTAAGCCGAGCTTAAGCTCGGCGCGCTCATCTGCGCCAAGGCGACAGCAGGCAGCGCCATGCTCGCCGCGATGGTGGCGGCGAAAACAACCTTCCTCATAAGAAACTCCTTTCTTGGTGCTTTGTAAAAGTTGCGCTACATGCGCGGGAGGAAGCGTACGCGGGTTGGCGGATAAACAACGTGACGAAGCGCAATTCGGCTCGATTTGGGCCGATCTGGCGGCCCACTTGTTGTATCGACGCTACAACCACGGACTCAGAACCGGTACTGCACTCCAACGGAAAGGAAGTCGATCTTCGAGTCGCTGATGCGCTCCCACTCGGCGTGATACGCGCGTTAACTTACCCTCAGCGTCAGGACTTGGCCAACGCCTTCAGCGCTGCGCGGATGCCTTCGGCCACTGCGATGCCGGCGGGCAGCCCCTTGGTCGCCGCAAGCGCTTCCTTTTCGCTGTAGCCGAGGGCGACGAGGGCGTTGATGACATCCGACGCCTTCTGCTGGCTCGCGCCGATGGCAACGTCGGCAAGTTTCCCTTTGAGCTCCAGGAGCAGCCGCTCGGCGGTTTTCTTGCCGATGCCGGGCACCTTGATGAGGCGGCCCGCTTCCTGCATCGCCACTGCCTCGGCCAGGTCGGCGACCGAAAGCCCGGAGAGCACCGAAAGCGCGGTGCGGGCGCCGATGCCGGAGATGCGAATCAGCTGGCGGAACGCGGCGCGCTCCTCGAGCGTCGCGAAGCCGTAGAGCGTGTGCGCGTCCTCGCGCACGACGAGGTGCGTGAACAGGCTCACCGCTTCGCCGGTCGCCGGCAGGTTGTAGAACGTGCTCATCGGCACGTCGAGCTCGTAGGCGACGCCGCCCACGTCCACCAGCACCTGCGGTGGATGCTTCGCGGCGAGGCGCCCGGTGAGACGGCCGATCAGATGAGCCTGCCTTTCCGCACGCGAAAACCTTTCACCGATAGCGCGCCGAGCTTGCCGCCGTGGGCATGGCAGATCGCGCAGGCGAGCGCGTCGGCGGCATCGGGCGCCGGGTTTCCCGGCAGCGCGAGCAGTCGCCTCACCATGTGCTGCACCTGCTCCTTTTTAGCGTGGCCGTTGCCGACCACCGCCTGCTTGACCTGCAGCGCGGTGTACTCCGAAACGGGAAGCCCGGCGAGCACCGCGGCGCAGATCGCGGTGCCGCGCGCCTGCCCGAGCGCGAGCGTCGATTGCGGATTGGCGTTGACGAACACCTTCTCGACCGCCACCTCGCCGGGAGCGTGCGCCGCGATGATGCCGTTCAGCCCCTCGAGGATCGCCTTCAGCCTTGTCGCCAGGTCGCCGGCTCCCGATTTGACGCATCCGCTTGTAACGTAGCGCAGCTGCGCGCCGCTCGACTCGATCACCCCGAAGCCGGTGACCTGCAGCCCGGGATCGATGCCGAGGATTCTCAGTCGATCACCGCGGTGGTGTACACGTCCTGGACGTCGTCCAGATTTTCGAGCGCCTCCAGCAGCCGGCGCAGGCTCGCGGCCTCATCGGGCGCGGGCGAGCTCTCGGCGTTCGGCTTCATCGTGATTTCGGCGAGCTCGGGCTTGAGGCCGGCCTTTTGCAGCGCCGTCTTCACCGTCGCGAAATCGGCGGGCGCGCAGATCAGCTCGACCGAGCCGTCGTCGTTCTTGAGCACGTCCTCGGCGCCCGCGTCGAGCGCTGCCTCCATGACGCGGTCTTCGCTGGTGCCGGGCGCGAACACGAACTGGCCGACCTGACGGAAGAGGTAAGCGACCGAGCCGTCGGAGCCGAGGTTGCCGCCGTTCTTGGTGAAAGCATGGCGCACTTCGGCCACGGTGCGCGTGCGGTTGTCAGTGAGGCAGTGGACCATGATCGCGGCGCCGCCCGGCCCATAGCCCTCATAGCGCGCCTCGTCGTAGGTCACGCCGTCGAGCTGACCCGCGCCGCGCTTTATCGCGTTCTGCACGCTGTCCTTGGCCATGTTGGCCTCGCGCGCCTTGTCCATTGCCAGGCGCAGGCGCGGGTTCGTATCCGGATCGCCGCCGCCGAGCCTCGCCGCGACCGTAATCTCCTTGATGAGTCGCGTGAACACCTTGCCCTTTTTCGCATCCGCGGCGGCCTTGCGGTGCTTGATGTTCGCCCATTTGCTGTGTCCCGACATAGTATGATTTTACGTCCATGGCTCCGCTTCCGCTCATAGCGAAGAACGACAACACCGAGCTCAGCCGCGGCGGCAGACGCCGTTGAGCGAGGCGTCGTATCGGGCGGCGGGAATTGTTTTCGCTTTATGCGGAGTGCTCGCGTTCTCGTTTCGCCCGATCCTCATCAAGCTGTCCTACGCCGCACATCCGGTCACGCCGACCACGCTGCTCTTCCTGCGCATGATGATCGCGCTGCCTTTTTTCGCGGCGATCGCCTGGTGGCTGCGCGGGCAGCAGCCGCGGCTCGGCGCGCGCGACTGGACGGGAGTCGTGGCGCTCGGCTTCATCGGCTACTACGCCGCGAGCTTCCTCGATTTCATCGGCCTGCAGTACGTCGGGGCCGGTGTCGGCCGGCTGATCCTGTTCCTCTATCCGACGCTGGTGCTGCTGCTGTTGTTCCTGTTCCTGGGCAAGCCGGCCAGCCGCCCGGAAGTGCTCGCGCTCGTGCTGAGCTATGCCGGAATTGCCCTCGTGGTGTCGAACCAGATCGACACGACGCCCGAGGGCAGGCTGTTCGTCCTCGGCGTGCTGCTGGTTTTCGCCTCCGCGCTTTGTTACGCGGTCTACCTCGTCGCCGGCAGCCAGATGGTGAGACGGATGGGCTCCATGCGCTTCACCGCGTTTACCATGGTCGTTGCCACCGTGCCGGCCGCAGTGCAGTTCCTCGTGCTTGAGCCGGTTTCCGCCCTCGAGCTGCCCGCCGCGGTATGGTGGTACGCAGCCATCATGGCGACCTTCAGCACGGTGTTGCCGGTGTTCCTCCAGGCAGAGGCGCTGAAGCGCATTGGCGCCAACCGCTTCGCGCTGATCGGCGCCGTCGGGCCGGTCAGCGTCGCGCTCACGAGCGCGCTCGGCCTCGATGAGCCGTTCACGTGGCGGCAGGCGGCAGGCGGGCTGCTCGTCATCGCCGGGGTCCTTCTCGTCACGCTCAGGTCACGCTCATGAACATTTTCAAGCTCTAGGAAAAATCATGGACCTCGGAATCCGCGGCAAGACCGCCATCGTTTGCGCCGCGTCGAAAGGCCTCGGCAAGGGCTGCGCCTTATCGCTCGCGGCGGATGGCGTGAATCTCGTCATCACCGCGCGCGGGCGCGAGGCGCTGGAGGCGACGGCCGCAGAGCTACGCGAGCGCTTCGGCATCAAGGTAACGACTGTGCCGGGCGACATCACCACCGAGGAGGGCCGGCAGGCGGCGCTGCGCGCGTGCGCCTCGCCCGACATCCTCGTCAACAACGCCGGCGGCCCGCCGCCCGGCGACTTCCGCGACTGGGACCGCGAAACCTGGATCAAGGCGCTCGACGCCAACATGATCGCGCCCATCCTGATGATCCGCGCCGTGGTCGACGGCATGATGGCGAAGAAATTCGGCCGCATCGTCAACATCACCTCGGGCGCGGTGAAGTACCCGATCCCCGAGCTCGGGCTGTCGAACGGCGCGCGCACCGGCCTTACCGGCTTCATCGCCGGGCTGTCGCGCAAGACCGTGCGCCACAACGTCACCATCAATAACCTGCTGCCTGGACCTTTCGACACCGACCGGCTGCGCTCTAACCTCCAGTTCAACGCCAAGGCAAGCGGCAAGACCTACGAAGAGCTGCGCAAGACCCGCGCCGATGCGAACCCCTCGGGACGCTTCGGCAGCATCGAGGAGTTCGGCGATGCCTGCGCCTACCTCTGCAGCGCGCAGGCGGGATACATTACCGGCCAGAATCTGCTGATGGACGGCGGCGCTTACCCCGGGACCTTCTGACATGATGAGGATCACCCGCATCGCCGGCGCGCTTGGCGCCGAGTTGAGCGGCGTGAATCTGGCCCACGAATTGTCGAGCCGGACGGTGGCCGAGATCCGGCGTGCGTTCCTCGAGCACCAGGTCATCTTCTTCCATGACCAGGCGCTCACCCCGGCGCAATTCATGGCCTTCGCGCAGCGCGTGGGAAAGCCGGTCGAGTACCCGTTCGTGAAAGGTATCGAAGGCTTTCCGAACATCATCGAGGTGAAGAAGCTGGAGCACGAGCGCCAGAACTTCGGCGGCATCTGGCATTCCGATACCGCCTACCTCGCGGAGCCGCCGATGGGCTCGATGCTGCTCGCGCGCGAGGTGCCGCCTTACGGCGGTGATACCGAGTTCGCCAGCCAGTACCTCGCCTACGAGACGCTGTCCACGGGGATGCAGCGCCTGCTGGAGAGCCTCACTGCCGTCAATGCCTCGTCAAAAGCGGACGTGACTAGGACGCGGGAGGATCGCGTCAAAGAAAAAGGCGGTGACGGCAGGGATTATGTGGCGGAGCATCCGGTCGTCCGGACCCATCCCGAAACAGGCCGCAAGGCGCTCTACGTCAACGTCGCGCACACAGTACGGCTGAGCGGCATGAGCGACGAGGAAAGCGCGCCGCTGCTCGAGTTTCTTTTCCGGCACCAGGTGAAGCCGGAGCTCACCTGCCGTTTCCAGTGGCGCGCCGGATCGCTGGCGTTCTGGGACAACCGCTGCACGCAGCACAACCCGGTGAACGACTACCATGGCCACCGGCGGGTGATGCTGCGCATCACCCTGGCCGGCGACAAACCCCGCTAAGCCTTCAGCAGATTCTGGTCGAAGGGCAGGTCCCGCAGCCGCTTTCCGGTGAGCTTGAACACCGCGTTCGCTACCGCCGGCGCCACTGGAGGCAGGCCGACCTCGCCGATGCCGCCCGGCTTGTTGTCGGTGACGGTCACCCTGGTGGTGATCTTCGGCACCTCGTTCATGCGCAGCACCGGATAGTCGTGGAAGTTCGACTGCTGCGCCACGCCGTCCTTGTAGACCAGTTTCTCGCGCAGCGCGCTCAAGCCGAATACCACCGACGATTCGATCTGCGCGCGGACGTTTCTGGGCTGCAGCGCAACACCGGTGTCGACGGCGCTCCACACCTCGTGCACGTTCACCTTGCCGGTCTTGCGGTCTACCGACACCTCCGCGACCATCGCGCTGTAAGTCTCCCAGATGTCGCTGTAGGCGATGCCGAGCGCGCGTGCGGCGGGACGGGGGCGGCTCCAATCCGACATCGCCATCACTTCGCGGAGCACCGCCTGGCCGCGCGGCTGCTTCGCGAGGAGCTGCATGCGGAAGTCGATTGGATCCTTGCCGGCTGCTGCCGCGACCTCCTCGATGAAGGTCTCGATCGCGAACTTGGTATAGCCGCCGCCTACCGAGCGCCATACCGCGACGTCGACGCCGCGCTCCTCCAACAGCTGCTCGAGCGCGAAGTTCGGATAGTGGTAGGTCGGCTCGTAGGCGCCTTCGCAGAGCGGCAGGTCCTTGCCGCCGCTCGCCTGGAACGCAGGCGGAGCAAAGCGGCGATAGATCGACTCGCCGACGATGCGGTGGTGGAACGAAACGAGGTTGCCCTGCTCGTCGAGCCCGGCCTCGAGCCGCTGCACGGTGAGCGGACGCGGCTTGGTGAACTGGATGTCGTCCTCGCGCGTCCAGATCATCTTCACCGGATAGCCGGGGACCGCCTTGGCGAGGAACCCGACGTCGACCGCGTAGTCGTTCTCCGCGCGCCGGCCGAAGCCGCCGCCGAGCAGCGTTACGTTGATCTTCACGTTCTCGGGCTTGAAGCCGTGCGCTTTCACGGCGGCGAGGAACACGCCGAACGGCGATTGCGTCGGCGCCCAGAACTCGATGCGATCGCCGTCGACCCGCGCCGTGCAGTTCATCGGCTCCATGGTCGCGTGCGTGACGTTCAGCGAGGTGTACTCCGCTGTCACGCGCTTGGCCGCCTTCGCCATCGCTCCCCGCGCGTCGCCGTGCGCCTCGTACACCACGCCGGTGTCAGACAGGTTGCGCACGCGCTGCTGGTATTCGGGGATCAGCTTGTCGGTGTTGTAGGCGCGCGCCTTGGAGCGTTGCGTCCACTCGACCTTCAACGCCTTTTTCGCCTTGAGCGCGGCGGGGTACGTATCGGCGATCACGCCGACGCCATAGGGCATGCGCACGATCTGCCGCACGCCTTCCACCTTGCGCGCCTCGCTGTCGTCGACGCTGAGCGGCGCCTCGCCGTTGACCGGCGCGCGCAATACGGCGCCGTACAGCATGCCCAGCATCCGGACGTCGATGCCGTATTTGGCCTGCCCGTTCACCTTGTCGGGGATCTCGATTCTCGGCATGTCCTTGCCGATGAGGCGAAACTCGCTCGGCCGCTTGAGCTGCTCACGCGTGAACTGCGGCGGGCTGGCCGGGACCGTTGCGAACTCGGCGATTTCGCCGTAACTGAGCTTGCGGCCGGACGCCTTGTGCACGACGGCATTCGGCTCGGTGGCGAGCTCGCTGGCCGGTACATCCCATTTCTGCGCCGCGTTCTGGATCATGATCTGGCGCGCCTGCATGCCGGCGAGCCGCATCACCTCGTAATAGCCGCGCGTGGTACGCGATGCGCCGGCAAGCATGTTGCCGCCGAACAGCGGGTTGCCGAACACCTTGGGATTGTAGGGCGCCTGCTCGACGCGAACGCGGCCCCAGTCGAGGTCCATCTCCTCGGCGATCAGTAGCGGCATGGCGGTCATCACGCCCTGCCCCATTTCGCAGGCCGGCGAGTAGACAGTGACGATATTGTCCGTGCCGACGCGCACCCAGCCGTTGGGGGAAAAGGGTTCAACTTGGGCAAGTATTCTTTTAGAAAAGGAACCAAAAGCGATTGCGACGGCGGCAGCGCCGCTCGAAATCAGAAACGCGCGGCGCGAAATGCTTTGGAAGGCGATGCCTTCGAATTCCGGTTTCATGGCCGCCTCCTTACGCTTCGCTCGCCGCGCGCTGGATCGCGGCGATGATCTGGTTGTACGTGCCGCAGCGGCAGATGTTGCCCGACATGTGCTGCACGATCTGCTCGCGCGTCGGGTTTTTCGTCTTGGCGAGGAGCGCGGCCGCGGCCATGATCTGGCCCGATTGGCAGTAGCCGCACTGCGGCACCTGCTCGGCGATCCACGCCTTCTGCAGCGGGTGATCGCCGTCGGGCGAAAGCCCTTCGATGGTGGTGATTCTCTTTCCCTGAACCGCCGATACCGGAGTGACGCACGATCGCGTCGGCACGCCGTTCACGTGCACCGTGCATGCGCCGCATTGCGCCATGCCGCAGCCGAACTTGGTTCCGGTGAGACCGAGCTCATCGCGGATTACCCACAGCAGCGGAGTATCGGACGGCTGGTCCGACAGGGTTTCCCTCCCGTTGACGGCAAACGTGATCATCTTTTCCTCCTCCGAAGGTGAGGTAACTGTACCACCGCCGAGGAGTAAAATTTCCCCTTTGGAGGCAGCCAATGAATGCTCCCGCGCAAGCCGGCCTGCCGGCGCTCCCTCTCAAGGATCCAAAGCTGTTCCGCGAGCAGTGCTATATCGACGGCCAGTGGGTCAGTGCGGACGCGAAGAAAACACTTGCTGTGGTCAACCCGGCCAACGGACAAGTGCTCGGCACAGTCCCCGACATGGGCGCCGCCGAGACGCGGCGCGCAATCCAGGCCGCCGGTCGCGCCTGGCCGGCGTGGCGCGCGAAGACCGCGAAGGAACGCGCCGTCATCCTGCGCAAATGGTTCGACCTGATGATGGCGAGCCAGGACGACCTGGGACAGCTGCTCACCGCGGAGCAGGGCAAGCCGTTGGCGGAAGCGCGCGGCGAGATCGCCTACGGCGCTTCGTTCATCGAGTGGTTCGCCGAGGAAGGCAAGCGCGCCTACGGCGACACCATCCCTTCGCCGTGGGCCGACAAGCGGATCCTTGTCATCAAGCAGCCGATCGGCGTGTCGGCGCTGATCACGCCGTGGAACTTCCCGAACGCGATGATCACGCGCAAGGCGGGACCGGCGCTTGCCGCCGGCTGCACCGTGGTGCTCAAGCCCGCCGGAAAGACGCCCTACTCGGCGCTCGCCATGGCCGAGCTCGGCGAGCGCGCGGGCATCCCGAAAGGCGTGTTCAACGTGGTCACCGGCAATTCGCGCGCCATCGGCGGCGAGCTGTGCGCCAATCCCACGGTGCGCAAACTGTCCTTCACCGGCTCGACCGAGACCGGGCGCACTCTCATGAAGCAGTCCGCCGACACGATCAAGAAGCTCTCGCTCGAGCTCGGCGGCAACGCGCCGTTCATCGTGTTCGACGACGCCGACCTCGACGCTGCAGTCGAAGGCTCCATCGCTTCCAAATACCGCAACGCCGGCCAGACCTGCGTCTGCGCCAATCGCATCTACGTCCAGGACGGCGTCTATGACGCCTTCGCCGCCAAGCTCGCGGAGGAGGTGAAGGGATTCAAGGTCGGCCCCGGCACCGAGCCTGGCGTGGTGATCGGACCGCTGATCGACCAGCAGGGCCTGGAGAAAGTGGAGAAGCACGTCGCCGATGCGCTCGGCAAAGGCGCAAAGCTGATCGTCGGCGGCAAGCGCCATGAGCGCGGAGGGCTGTTTTTCCAGCCCACCGTGCTGGCGAACGTCACGCCCGACATGCTGGTTTCGCACGAGGAGACCTTCGGCCCCGTGGCGCCTCTCATCCGCTTCAAGACCGAGGACGAGGTGATCCGGCTCGCGAACGACAGCGAGTTCGGGCTCTCGGGCTACTTCTACAGCCGCGACGTCGGCCGCATCTTCCGCGTCGCCGAGGAGATGGAGACCGGCATCGTCGGCGCGAACGTCGGCATCATCTCCACCGAGGTTGCGCCGTTCGGCGGCGTGAAGCAGTCGGGCCTCGGCCGCGAAGGCTCCAAGTACGGGCTCGATGAATTTATGGAAGTGAAATACATCCTGCTCGGCGGCCTGAACAAGTGAGCAGCCCGGAAAATTCGTCGAGCGCGCGCCGGCTTAGGCCTTCTTTTTTTCTTCGTCCCTGAGCTTCAGCCGCATCGCCTGCATGGACGAATTGACGAATCCCAGCTTGCGGTAGAGCTCCTGCGCATTGTCGTTCTGCAGATCGGTGAGCAGCGTGATGCGCAGCACCCCTTCGGCGCGCGCCTGCTGTATGACGTATTCCAGCAGCCGCGTGCCGATTCCCTTGCGGCGATATTCCGGCTGCACGATGAAGTCCTCGAACAAGGCTGCCTTGCCGCCCTCGGCGGTGCTGATGGTGTAGAGCAGGCTCGCCATGCCGACCACCTGGCCGGCCTCGCGCGCGACGAAAATACGCCCGCGCGAGCGATCCTGGAGAATCGCCTCGAGCGCTTCGCTTTGCTTCTCGGCGTTCGGCGAGAACTCGGATTCCTGCGCGAACAGCAGCGCGAGCAGGCCCACCAGCCGGGGAATGTCGGAGGGCGCCGCCGAGCCGAAGGTGGTCTGCAGCATCAGACGTTGAAGCGGAAGTAAATGACGTCGCCGTCGCGCACAGTGTAGTCCTTGCCTTCCAGACGCAGCTTGCCGGACTCCTTCGCGCCCTGCTCGCCGCCGCAAGATACGAAGTCATCGTAAGAGGCGACCTCGGCGCGGATGAAGCCGCGCTCGAAGTCGGTATGGATCGCCGCCGCCGCCTGCGGCGCGGTGGCCCCCGCCGGAATGGTCCAGGCGCGCACCTCCTTCGGACCGGCGGTGAAGTAGGTGTGCAGCCCGAGCAGCTGGTACGCGGCGCGGATTACGCGGTTAAGCCCCGGCTCGTCCATGCCCATGTCCTCGAGAAACAGCTTCTTGTCCTCCTCCGGCATGTCGGCGATCTGCGCTTCGATCGAAGCGCTGACGGGCACCACCGGTGCGCCTTCCTTTGCCGCATGCGCTTCGACCTGCTCGAGGAATTTCCGGGATCCCTGTTCAGCGACGTTGGCGACATACAGCGTCGGTTTCATGGTAAGGAGAAAGAGCGGCCTCAGCACCGCGCGCTCCTCCTTCGAGAGCTCGGCGGTGCGTGCCGGCCGCCCCGCATCGAGAACTTCCCTGACTTTCTTCAAGGCGGAAACGAGGCGTTGCGCCTCCTTGTCGCCGCCAGTCTGCGCCACCTTCTCGTACTTGGCGAGCTGCCTTTCCACCGCATCCAGGTCGGCGAGCGCGAGCTCGGTGTTGATGGTCTCGATGTCCGACACCGGATCGACCTTGCTCGCGACGTGGATCACGTTCGGATCGTCGAAGCAGCGCACCACGTGCGCGATGGCGTCGGTCTCGCGGATGTTGGCGAGGAACTGGTTGCCTAGCCCTTCGCCCTTGGAGGCGCCGGCGACCAAACCTGCGATGTCGACGAACTCGACCACCGCCGGCACCACTTTCTGCGGCTGAGCGATCTCGGCGATGACCTCGAGCCGCAGATCGGGCACCGGCACGATGCCCACGTTGGGCTCGATGGTGCAGAAGGGATAGTTTTCCGCCGCGATGCCCGCCTTGGTGAGCGCATTGAAGAGGGTCGACTTGCCGACGTTCGGCAAGCCGACGATCCCGCATTTCAAGTTCATTTCTTGCCGAACAGGGACTTCAGCGAAGACCTAATGCGGGATTCCTTTTCGGGCTCTTTCTTTTCAGGTTCCTTCTTTGGCGGCTCTTTCTTTTCGGGCTGCTCTTTGTCGGGCTCTTTCTGCGGCTCCGTGTGAAGCCTCTGCATCGCCGTCTGCAGATCGCCGGAAAGACAAAGCGGCAGCACCTCGAGGCCACGCTGGATGGCGCCGTCGATCGCGGCACGCTCCTCGGCCGGGGGTTTTTGCAGCACGTAGTCGGCGCCGTCCGTTCCGGCCGGAGGCTTGCCGACGCCAAGGCGCAGCCGCCAGTACTCGTGCGTCGCCAGGCGTTGCGAGATGTCCTTCAGGCCGTTGTGGCCTGCGATGCCGCCGCCCAGCTTGATCTTGGCGGCGCCCGGCGGGAAGTCGAGCTCGTCGTGCACGACGAGGATTTCCTCGGGCTTGATCTTGAAGAACCCGGCGAGCATCTGCACCGCGCGGCCGCTTGCGTTCATGAAGCTCTGCGGCAGGAGCAGCCACGCCCCGCTCGGCTCGTGCCGCCCGACGAGCGCCTGGAACTTGTTGTCCTTGCGCAGCACGATGCCGTTCGCAGACGCAAAGCGCTCGACGAGCCAGAACCCCGCGTTGTGGCGCGTGCGCTCATACTCCTTGCCCGGGTTGCCCAGGCCGACGACGAGGCGGATCAAGGCAGCTTACTTCTTCTCTTTTTTCTCGGGCTTCTCGGCCTTTTCGGCAGCCTTGTCGGCGCCCTTCTCGGCACCCTTGGCTGCAGCCTTGTCCCCCTCCGCGGGCGCCTCGCCTTCCTTCGGCGGCGCGGCCTGCTCGGTCGTCGGTATCTCGGACGGCGCCACCGCCGCGGCAGCTGCGGCCGCTTCCTCTTCCTCGGTGATCAGCGCCGGCACGATCACGGTCGCGACGACAGGGTTCTCGTTCTTGTGCAGCGCCAGCTCGACGCCCTTGAGCAGCGGGAGGTCGCGCACATGGATCGAATTGCCGACCGCGAGGTTGCCGAGGTCGACCTCGATGTATTCCGGCAGATCATCCGGGAAGCAGATGACGTCGAGCTCGTTCAGCACGTGGCTGACGACGCCGCCCTGCTCCTTCACGCCGGGGGACTTCTCGGCGTTGACGAAGTGCAGCGGCACCTTGACGTGGATCTTCCTGTCCTTCAGCACGCGCTGGAAGTCGACGTGCTGTACCTGCAGCTTGAACGGGTGCATGTTGACGGCGCGCAGCAGCACCTGCTGCTTGGTCCCGGCCAGGTCGAGCATCAGGATCGAGGCGTGGAACTTCTCGTTCTTCAGCTTGATGAACAGGTCCTTGTGGTCGAGCTCGATGTTGACCGGTCCCTGGTCGCCGCCGTACAGAATGCCCGGCACCTTGCCCATGGTGCGCAGGCGGCGGCTCGCACCCGTGCCCTGCGCTTCGCGCTTGCGCGCCGTGATTTCAATTGCCATCGCCTTGCTCCTGGATTAGGAAATCTATTCAATGAAAAGGGAGCTCACCGATTCCTCGGTGTAGATCCGCAAAATCGTTTCAGCGATCAGTCCGGCGACCGACAGCTGCCGGATCTTCGTGCAGGCGCGCGCCTCGTCGCGCAGCGGTATGGTGTCAGTCACCACCAGCTCGTCGAGGTACGAGCCTGCGATCCGCTCCACCGCGCCGCCCGAGAGCACCGGGTGCGTGCAATAAGCGACCACCTTGGTCGCTCCCTCGTCCTTCAGCACCTGCGCCGCCTTCACCAGCGTGCCGGCGGTGTCCACCATGTCGTCCATGATGACGCAGGTGCGGCCGCTCACCTCGCCGATCACGTTCATCACCTCGGCGACGTTCGCCTTCGGCCGCCGCTTGTCGATGATCGCCAGGTCCGATTCCATCCGCTTCGCCAGCGCGCGCGCCCGCACCACACCGCCGACGTCTGGCGACACCACGATCAGGTCCTCGTAGCGCTGCTTCCATACGTCGCCGAGCAGCACCGGCGCGGCGTAGATGTTGTCGACGGGAATATCGAAGAACCCCTGGATCTGGTCGGCATGCAGGTCCATCGTCAGCACCCGCGCCACGCCGGTGGACGCGAGCATGTTGGCCACCACCTTGGCGCTGATCGCCACCCGCGCCGAGCGCGGCCTGCGATCCTGGCGCGCATAGCCGAAGTACGGGATCGCCGCAGTAACGCGCGCTGCCGAGGAGCGCTTCAATGCGTCGACCATCACCAGCAGCTCCATCAGGTTGTCGTTGGTCGGCGCGCACGTCGACTGCAGCACGAACACGTCCTTGCCCCGCACGTTCTCGAGCAGCTCGACCAGCACCTCGCCGTCCGAGAACTTGCCGACGATGGCGCGCCCGATCGGCAGGTTGAGGTGCTTCGCCACTTCCTGCGCGAGGCGCGGGTTGGCGTTGCCCGTAAATACCATCAGGCGGTCTAGGGGCGCGCTGCTCATCCCGGTGGTCATCGCAGTCACTGTATATGGTGTATATGGCTGGGGAGGAAGGATTCGAACCCTCGTATGCCGGAATCAAAATCCGGTGCCTTAACCAGCTTGGCGACTCCCCAGTTGTTCAATTCGCCCAGTCATAGAGCGGGTGACGCTCGAGCCCCTGCGCCACGAACCCGCTCATTCCCGGCGGCAGCTGGGATTGAACCGCGTCCGCCTGCGCTTTCGTTTCGAACTCGGCGAAAACGCACGCCCCGGAGCCCGTCATTCGTGCCTGCGCGCATCGGCTCTTGAGCCACGCAAGCTGCGCCGCAACTTCGGGGTAGCGCACGCGCACGACCGGCTCGAGATCGTTGCGCCCCTGCCCCGAGAAAAAGGGCGGTATTTTGAGTCGTTTCGTATCCGCTGTCAACGCTGAATCGAACATTTCCTTCGTCGAAACCGTGACTTGCGGCGTCAACACGAGATACCAGGCGGCGGGCAGCTCGAGCGCGCGCAGGCGCTCGCCGATGCCCTCGCCGACGGCGTTGTGCCCAAAGACGAAAAAGGGCACGTCGGCGCCAAGCTTTAACGACAATTCCTGAAGCGCGTCACGCTTCAGACGAAGATCCCAAACCTTATTCAAGACCAAAAGCACCGTCGCGGCATCCGAAGAGCCGCCACCGAGACCGCCACCGATGGGAAGCTGCTTTTCCAGCCGTAGATCCGCCCCCTGCCCGGTTTTCGTTTCACGTTGAAGAAGGCGCGCCGCCAGCACGCACAGATTTTCTTCGCCAAATGGCCCTTCGAAGCGCAGCCTCCCGTCCGAGCGGGGTGCGATGCCGATCCGATCTGAACGGTCGATGAGCCGAAACACGGTCTGCAGCTCGTGGTAGCCGTCGGTTCGGCGGCCAAGGATGTGCAGAAACAGGTTCAGCTTCCCCGGCGCCGGATACCAGTTCATTTCCACTGCGTGATGGCGAGGCGCAGCTCGATCCCCGGGTAAACAAGGCGAAGGCGCGAAGGCAATGCGCCGGCGTAGTCCTGGTATACGATTTTCCAGCCGCGTTGCTCGAGGCTCAGAAGGCGGCCGTCGGGGGAATGTTCGGCGCGCGCCGCAGATTCGGGAGAGGGGCGGCCGCGCACCCAGTCGGCGAGCCCGCCGAGCGGCAGGCGAAAGCCCAGCACCTGCTCGGTGAGCGACTCGGCGTCCTCGGCGCGGTACTCGCGCGGCTCGGCGGTGGTGAGGATCACCTTGTCGCCCTCGCGCACGATGCGCGCCACGCCGGCGCCGAGCGGCGAGGTGAGGAGCATCTCGTCGAGATCGCCGGCGTGACGCCAAGCGATATTGCCGGTGAAGGATTCATCGCCGAAACGTGCCGCGATGCGCCCGGCGAGGTCGAATTCGACTTTCTCGGTCGGGCGCGTCTCGAGCTGCGCGCAGCCCGCCAGGGCAATCAGCGCGAGGGCGTACAGGAGCGCCCAGCGCATCGCCATCGTCATTACCGCTTGAAGCGTTTGATCGTCTTTTGCAGCGTCTCGTTGTCGGGCGCCGACTTGAACGATTCCTGCCAGACGCGCTCGGCCTCGTCGCGCCGGCCCATCACCCACAGCACCTCGCCGAGGTGCGCGCCGATCTCCGCGTCGGGCCGCCCGCTGTAGGCGCGGCGCAGCTGCTCGGCCGCGCCCTTGAGATTTCCCTCCCGGTACAGCACCCAGCCCATGCTGTCGATGATGAAGTAATCCTCGGGCGAGAGCTCGAGCGCTTTTTCGATCAGCTTCCGCGCCTCCGGCAGCCGCGTGTTGCGCTCGGCGAACGAGTAGCCGAGCGCGTTATAGGCATGCGCATGGTCGGGCCGCACCTCGATCAGCTTGCGCAGGTTCGATTCCATCTGCTCGTAGCGCTCGAGCTTCTCGGCGGTGAGCGCCATGTCGTACAGCAGCTCGGGCTGCTCGGGATCCTTCTGCAGCGCCTGGCTGAGCAGTTCGAAGGCATCGCGGTTGCGGTTCGCCTCGCGCAGCAGCTGCGCCTCCGCCACGAGCAGCTGCACCTCCTCGTCCGGGTTGTCCTCGGCCACGCGCTTCAGGTAGGCGCGCGCCTCGTCGAGCTTTCCCTGCTTGGCGATCGCGCTCGCGGTGCGCAGGCGCGCCGGCACCACGTGCTCGCCGCTGACGATCTGGTCGTACCACCCGATGGCGCGCGGCCAGGCCTTCTGCTCCTCGGCGATCTGGCCGAGCAGGTAGCGCACGCCGTTGGGGTCGCGATAGCCCAGGCCGAGCAGCCGCTTCATGTTCTCCTCGGCCACCGGATAGTCCTTCAGCTGGTAGGCGAGCAGCCCGACCGCGTAGATCACGTCGGTGTTTCCGGGATTCGCCGCGAGCAGGGCCTCGAACTGCTTGCGCGCCTCGGGGAAACGCTTGTCGAGCACCAGCGCGCGCGCGTAGTTCAGCCTGCCTTCGCGCGAGCCGGGGTTCTTCGCGACGAACGCCTCGAGGCGCTTGGCGGCCGCGGTGGGCGAGCGCTTCTGCAGCACTTGCGCCTCGAGCACCGCGGGCAGCTCCCATTCCGGGCGGATCGCGGCGGCGTTGCGCGCCGCGGCGACGGCCGCATCGTCGTCGCCGGCCACCAATGCCGCCTGCGCGATGGCGAATTGCGCCTGTGCAAGCTTCGGATGCTTTTGCGCAAGCTGCCGCACGACGCGCAGGTTGACCTTCTTGTCCGGGTTGCCGGCGAGCAGGCGATTGAGCTGCATGAAGCCGTTCTCGAGGTTGACGCCGTCGCCGGAGAGCAGCTTCTCGAGGTACGGCTCGGCCTCCTCGACGCGCTTCGCGCCGATGAGCAGCGCCGCCGTCACCTGCAGCGCCTGCGGCGAAGACGGCTCGATGTCCAGCCAGGTCTTCGCCGCCTCGACCGCGACGTCGGGAAGCTGCGCGAGATTGGCCACCTCGACGGCGCGGCGCGCGACGCGCGGATCGCGGGTGCGCTTTGCAAGGTTCAAGTAAGTTTGGGCGGCGAGCGTGAAGTCACCGCGCTGCAAGGCGATCTCGCCGACCAGAAAGTCGTACAGCGTCGGCTCGGTCAGCTCCTCGGGCGTGGGCTGCGCGCTTGCGACACAGCCTGCGAGAAAGAGCAGCGCTGCAAAAATATATTTTGGCATTTGGCTTCGATCCATCTTAGGTATATTTGGTGCCCCGCACAAGCTTCCTTATTTCATGCCGGAACTCCCCGAAGTCGAGGTGACGCGGCGCGGTCTTGCCTCGCAGCTCGCCGGGCGCGTCATCTCCGGTGTCGAAGTGCGCGAGCCGCGCTTGCGCTGGCCGGTGCCGGCCGAGGTGCGCAAGCTCGCCGGGCGCACGGTGAGATCGATTCGCCGGCGCGGAAAGTATCTGCTGATCGACTGCGGCGACGGACACCTTATCCTGCACCTCGGCATGTCGGGAAGCCTGCGCGTGCTGCCGCCCGGCACGCCTGCCGGCAAGCACGATCACTTCGACCTGCTGCTCGGCGACCGCATCCTGCGGCTGCGCGATCCGCGCCGCTTCGGCGCCGTCTTGTGGACCTCAGGACGGCTGGAAGCGCATCCGCTGCTCGCGCATCTCGGGCTCGAGCCGCTGTCGCGCGCGCTGCATCCCGAACGCCTGCACGCGCTCACGCGTGCGCATCGCACGTCGATCAAGCTGTTCCTGATGGACGCAAGGCGCATCGTCGGCGTCGGCAACATCTACGCCAATGAGAGCCTGTTCCGCGCCGGCATCCATCCGCGCACGCGCGCTAGCCGCCTGTCGCGCGAGCGCTGCGTGCTGCTCGCCGCCGCCATCAAGGACACCTTGCGCGCCGCGATCCGCGCCGGCGGCTCCAGCCTGCGCGATTTCGTCGGCGCCGACGGCAACCCCGGCTACTTCCAGCAGCGCTACTGGGTCTACGACCGCGCGGGCCAGCCTTGCAGGCGCTGCGGCAGCGCCATCCGCCGCGTCGCGCAGGGGCAACGCTCTACTTTTTTCTGCCCGCGCTGTCAGCGCTAGCGGCTTTTGCCTTGAGCCGCTTCTCCACCAGCGGATCGACGAATTTCGACACGTCTCCGCCAAACGCCGCGATCTCGCGCACCAGCGTGGCGGAGATGAACATGTGCTGCTCCGAGGGCGTGAGGAAAATGGTTTCGAGGTCGGGATAAAGGCTGCGGTTCATCCCGGCGAGCTGGAACTCGTATTCGAAGTCCGACACCGCGCGCAGCCCGCGCAGCACGACGCGCGCATCCTGCTGCCGGACGAAATCAGTGAGCAGGCCGTCGAAGCCGACCACCTTCAGGTTCCTCACGCCGGCGAGCACCTCGCGCGCCATGTCGATGCGCTCCTGCAGCGAGAAAAAGGTGCCCTTCGCCCTGCTGTCGGCGACGCCGAGGATCACCGCGTCGAACAGCCTGCTCGCGCGGCGCACCAGGTCCTCGTGGCCGCGCGTGAGCGGGTCAAACGTTCCCGGGTAGACGGCCTTGATCATCGCCTCTCCATTCGAGCAGCTGGTAGCTCACCTGTCCGGCGCGCGAGCGCCTGAGCTCCACCCACGGAGCCCGCGGCTCGAGCGCCGCCGCCGCCTCTACATAAACGCGCGCGCCGGTCGCGAGCCGCGCCGGCAGCCGCTCTATCACCGCCGGCAGCGCATTCTGCCTGAACGGCGGATCGAGGAAAACCACGTCGAATTTTTCGCTGCGCCGCGCCAGATAGTCGAAGGCGTCGCCCTGCACGATTTCCACCTGTCTGGCGCCGATCAATGCGCGCATGCGTTCCAGATTGGCAGAGATCGTCCGGTCGTTATCGACCATCACCACGCGCGCTGCGCCGCGCGATGCCGCCTCGAAGCCGAGCGCGCCGCTGCCAGCGAAAAGGTCGAGGCAGGCAAGGCCTTCGAGCCGCTGGCCGAGCCAGTTGAACAGCGTCTCGCGCACGCGGTCGGGGGTTGGGCGAAGACCGGGTCGCGACGGCACGACAATGCGCCTGCCGCGGAATTCGCCCGCGATAATCCGGATGCGCCCTTTGCTAGAATTCACCGATCCATGGTAGCAGCGCTTTCCTGGGCCGCGCGCCTCGAGGCTGGCCTTGCGCGCACGCGGGAGGTGCTCAACACTCCCGTTTCCGAGCTGTTCGCGCGCCGGCGCGTCGACGAGTCGCTCTACGAAGACCTCGAGAGCGCGTTGCTGCAGGCCGACTGCGGCGTGGCCGCGACGCAAGCGATTATTTCTTCTCTTCGAAGGAAAAAGCTCGAAGACGGCGACGCGCTAAAACGTGCGCTGAAGGATGCGATCCTCGAGCTTCTCGCACCCCTTGAAAAACGATTGGACGTCAACCGCGCGAAGCCGTTCGTCATCATGATCGCCGGCGTGAACGGCTCGGGAAAGACGACTTCGATCGGCAAGCTTGCGCACTGGCTGCAGTTGCAAGGGCGCAGCGTGCTGCTCGCCGCGGGCGACACCTTCCGCGCGGCGGCGCGCGAGCAGCTGGCGGCCTGGGGCGAGCGCAATAACGTGCCGGTGATCGGGCAGCAAGCCGGCGATGCGGGCGCGGTGGTGTTCGACGCGCTGGGCGCGGCGCGCGCGCGCGGCACCGACGTCGTCATCGCCGATACCGCGGGCCGGTTGCCGACGCAGTTGCATCTCATGGAAGAGATCCGCAAGGTGAAGCGCGTCGCTACGAAAGCGCAGGCAGGCGCGCCGCACGAAGTGCTGCTCGTGCTCGACGCGAACACCGGGCAGAACGCGCTCGCGCAGGTCAAGGCGTTCGACGATGCGCTCGGCCTCACCGGGCTGGTCGTCACGAAGCTCGATGGCAGCGCGAAGGGCGGCGTGGTTTGCGCCATCGCGCGGGAGCGCCCGATTCCCCTGCTTTTCGTGGGCGTGGGCGAGGACATCGACGATCTGCGGCCCTTCGTCGCGCGCGATTTCGCCGAGGCGCTGGTTGGTTAGCTTTTCCTCGGTCGCGAAGCGCTACCCCGGCGGCCAGGAGGCGCTGAAGGAGGTGAGCTTCGCGATCGGCGAAGGCGAGCTGGTCTTCATCACCGGCCGCTCCGGCGCCGGCAAGTCGACCCTGCTCAAGCTGATCCCGGCCATCGAGCGGCCGACTTCGGGCTCGGTGATCGTCAGGGGCCAGAACATCGGCGCGCTCAAGCGCGCGGCGATTCCTTACCTGCGCCGCAACCTCGGCCTGGTTTTCCAGGACCAGAAGCTGCTTTACGACCGCAGCGTCTACGACAACGTGATGCTTCCGCTCGTCTTCTCGGGCCACGCGCCGAAGGAAGCCGCGCGGCGCGCGCGCGCGGCGCTCGACAAGGTCGGGCTGCTCGGGCGCGAGCGGTCGAATCCGATCCAGCTCTCGGGCGGCGAGCAGCAGCGCCTGGCGATCGCGCGCGCCGTGGTGAACCGCCCCTCGCTCCTCATCGCCGACGAGCCGACCGCCAACCTCGACGCCGAATCGGCCGCGCGCATCCTCGACATCTTCGTCGCCTTCAACCAGGTCGGCGTTACGGTGCTCATCGCAACGCACGACCAGGGCCTCGTCGCGCGCTACGGCAAGCGTGTGCTTCATCTCGACCAGGGCCGCGTCGCATGACGGCCTGGTTGCGGCAGCATCGCCACGCCTTCGGCCAGGCGCTGCGCCGATTCGCGAAGTCCGCTGGATTTGCCAGCGCGCTGGTCATCGGCATCGCGCTGTCGCTGCCCGCAGGCGGCTATGCGGTGCTCGAGAGCCTGCGCGCGCTCGCATCCCGGCTTACCCTCGAACCGCAGATTTCGGTGTTCCTGCAACCCGAGGCGAAGCGCGCCGAGGCCGAGGCGCTCGGCAAGCGGCTGCGCGCGGACCCGCGCGTGGCGAAGCTGCGCTTCGTGCCGCGCGAGGATGCTTTGCGCGAGCTGCAATCGGTGGAGGGATTTGCGGAGGTCATCGCCGCCCTGGGCCGTAATCCCCTGCCCGATGCCTTCGTCCTCAGCACGAGCCAGGCTGCGGTGGATGCGCTCGCCGCCGACCTGGGGAAGCTGCCCGGCGTCGCCCACGTGCAGGCGGATGCCATTTGGGCGCGCCGCCTCGCCGCGCTCGCCGGCATCGGACGGCTGGGCCTGTGGCTGCTTGCCGGCCTGCTGGGCACCGGCCTGGTGGCGGTGACGTTCAACACCATCCGCCTGCAGATCCTCACGCAGCGCGACGAGATCGAGGTGTCGAAGCTGATCGGCGCAACCGACGCGTTCATCCGCCGGCCGTTCTATTACCTCGGCTTGCTGCAGGGCCTCGCCGGAGGCGCCGTCGCCGTTGCCATCGTTTGGGCCGCGCTCGCGCTGCTTAACCGCGAGGTGAGCGTGCTGGCCGAGTCCTATGGCTCGAGCTTTCGCCTCGCCTTTCTGCCCGCGGGCGATGCTCTAGCGGTAGTCCTTTTCGCCGGGCTGCTCGGCTGGCTCGGGGCGCATCTTTCGGTCAACCGGCATCTGCGCAATATCGAGCCTGGGTAGGAAGTTTCTTCATAAAAACGGATTTTTATGTAAGCAATTACTTACTCAAAACCCGCCTGCGATGCGGAACAAAGGGCTCCCCTTAGCACTCTAAGAATCAGAGTGCTAAAATAGCGTTCAGGAGGTAGAGAAATGCAAATGCAAGCGACGATGCCACTCGGTTCGATGCCCGTACCGATGCCCACCGGCAGCCTCGAAGCCTACGTCCAGACGGTCAGCCGGTTTCCGATTCTTTCCGTGGAAGACGAGCGCGCCCTCGCGCGGCGCTTTCGCGATGAAAACGACCTCGAAGCCGCCCGCCAGCTCGTGCTCTCGCACCTGCGGCTGGTGGTTGCGGTCGCGCGCGGTTACCTCGGCTACGGGTTGCCTCACGCCGACCTGATTCAGGAAGGCAACATCGGCCTGATGAAGGCCGTGAAGCGCTTCGACCCGGAGCGCGGCGTGCGCCTCGTATCGTTCGCGATCCATTGGATCAAGGCGGAGATGCACGAGTACATTCTGCGCAACTGGCGCATGGTGAAAGTCGCCACAACCAAGGCGCAAAGGAAGCTGTTCTTCAACCTGCGCTCGATGAAGAGCGGGCTCGCCCCGCTGACGAGCGAGGACATCCGGCGCGTGGCCACCGAGCTGCGCGTCAAGCCCGAGGAAGTGGTCGAGATGGAGAAGCGCCTCTCCGGGCAGGAGATCGCGTTCGAGGCCGACGACGACGACGAGGACAGCTACGCCCCGGCCCAATACCTCGCCGACAACGAGAGCGAGCCGTTCCGCGTGCTCGAAGCCGAAGAGTCCGAGCGCGTGCAGGCCGCCGGCTTGCAGAAGGCGCTGGGCAGCCTCGACGCCCGCAGCCGACGCATCATAGAGGCGCGCTGGCTGCGCGAGAAGAACGCGGCCACGCTGCACGACCTCGCCGCCGAGTTCAAGGTATCGGCCGAGCGCATCCGCCAGATCGAGACCAAGGCGCTCGAAAAGATGCGCAAGGTGATCGGCAACGCGGACGCGCTGCGCGCCCTGCCGGCGCCGGCGGGCACCTAAGCCTTCAGTCCGGTGCTCTAAGCAGCTAGGTTATTTCGGAGCTAGGTCGAGTTGCGCAGCAGAACGCGCAGATCCTCAGCGAGGTCCTCGCGAATGCGATCGTGCCGCACGAGCAGGCGCAGGCGCCCCTGGGGGTCGATGACATACGCCTGCGCGCTGTGGTCGATCGTATAGCTGTCGCCGCTTTTTCGCTTCTCGAAGTAGATCTTGAATTCCTTGGCAGTGCGCTGCGTTGCCACCAAGTCGCCGTAAAGCGCGAGAAAACGCGGATCGAAGGCGCCGACGTAATTTCCGAGATCTTTGGGCGTGTCGCGCTCCGGATCCACGGTGATGAAGAGCACCTGGACTCGGTCGGCGTCCGGACCGAGCTTCTTCAGCGCGTTGGCGATGTCGCCGAGCGTGGTAGGGCAGACGTCAGGGCAATGTGTGAAGCCGAAAAACACCACCACCGCTTTGCCGCGGAAGTCCTCGAGGCGGCGCAGCCTGCCGTTCTGGTCCGTGAGCTCGAGCGTCCGGCCGTACTCGACGCCGGTGATGTCGGTGCTCTTGAACTGCGGGCGGCTGTCGCACCCGGCGAGCAGCGCAAGGCTACAGATAGTGATCGACCAGAAGCGCCGCGAAAAGGAGAGCAAGGTAGAGGATCGAGTAGCGGAAGGTCTTTTGCGCGAGCGCATCGCTGTAGGCCCGGTAGATACGCAGCGCGTAGGCGAGGAAGATCCCGCCCAGGATCAGCGCGGCGAGGAGATACAGGATGCCGCTCATGCGGATCACGTAAGGCAGTAGGCTCGCCGCGAACAGGATGATGGTGTAGAGCAGGACCTGGAGCTGCGTGTAGGGCTTGCCATGCGTCACGGGCAGCATGGGAACGCCCGCCTTCGCGTACTCCTCCGTGCGGTACAGGGCGAGGGACCAGAAGTGCGGCGGCGTCCAGGCGAAGATGATCAGGAAAAGCAGCATCGCCTCGATGCTCACTTCGCCGGTCACCGCGGCCCAGCCCAGCACCGGCGGCATCGCGCCGGAGGCGCCGCCGATCACGATGTTCTGCGGCGTGGCGGGCTTCAGCAGCATGGTGTAGACGATGGCGTAGCCGATGAAGGTCGCGACCGTCAGCCACATGGTCAGCGCGTTGACGAAGTGGACCAGGATCCACAGGCCCAGCCCGCCGAGCGCGCCGGCGAATACCAGCGTCTGCAGGGGCGAAAGCTCGCCGCGCGGCAGCGGGCGCCAGCGCGTGCGCTGCATCACCGCGTCGATCTTCTGCTCGACCAGGCAATTCACCGCCGCGGCCGCGCCGGCAACGAAGGCGATGCCGAGCGTCCCGGCAATCAGCACCTGCGCCGGCACCATGCCCGGCGTGGCGAGGAACATGCCGATCACCGCTGTGAACACGATGAGCGACACCACGCGCGGCTTCGTGAGCGCATAAAAAGCGCGCACGCGCTGGGTCAGGCTGACCGAAAGGACTTGGGTAGTCAAAGACGTAAGCCGCGGAAGGAAAATGAGTTTAGCACGACGATGGCAAGCAGCAGAAGCGCCGCGCCGGCATTGTGCGCGGCCGCGAGGGGCAGTGGCAGGCTGAACGCGACGTTCGCGATTCCGAGCGCAAACTGCAGCAGGAGGAGCCCTGCGATCAGTATTCCAAGCGCCTTCATTACCTTGAATGCACTGAAGGCAGCCCAGCCGACCAGGACGACGACGACGACGGCAAAAACCCGGTGGCTCCAGTGGATTGCCGTCAGTGCCTCCGGCTTGAGCAACTCACCATCGGGGGTCTGACCGAGCTCACGGACTACATGAAAGGCATTCGCGAAATCCATCGCAGGCACTGCCTCGCCGTGGCAGAGCGGCAGGTCGGGACAGGCGAGCGCGGCGTAGTTCGAGCTCACCCAGCCGCCGAGCGCGATCTGCACGACCAGGGCGGCGAGCGCGATCGCCGCCGGCGCGCGAAGCGCTTGCATCCGGGGTAAGGGCGAATGCGAGTATTGCGCGAGCGCGAGCCAGGCGAGTAACGCGAGGATTGCCATGCCGCCGAGCAGGTGCGCGGTGACGATCGCCGGCTTGAGCAGCATCGTCACGGTCCATGCGCCCAGCGTTGCCTGAAAGATCACGAGCGCCAGCATTGCGCTCGCCAGCCATGGATGTTTCCTTGTTCTCCATGCGAGCAATGTAATCATGAGGATCAGGACGCCGAGCGTCCCGGCGAGGTAGCGATGCCCCATCTCCTTAGAT
>Ga0209220_1000212_pt1 | contig 24586 bp, 22 predicted proteins | sample BlaSpr_A8_OM3_M3_FD_187984 | JGI IMG/M metagenome (GOLD analysis project Ga0209220, IMG submission 187984) | Forest soil microbial communities from Thunder Bay, Ontario, Canada - Black Spruce, Ontario site 2_A8_OM3_M3 (SPAdes) (version 2) | ecosystem: Environmental > Terrestrial > Soil > Boreal... | reverse complement strand
AGGCTGGGCGGTCACATGCGGGGTCGGGATCGCCTCTTTCGGCGAGAACCACGTCGGCGTGCCCGGTTGGGAGGCGAGCGGAACCTGAGGCGCCCACGCGGGGACCTGCACCGGGGCGGGCCAATCGCCTTTGGCGTCCGGGGCTGGATCCGGCGTCCCGGGGATCTGGGGAGCCCAGGCCGGACGCCCCGGCGGCCCTGATGTCGGCTCGACCGGAGGCCTCGTGGCGGGTGCCGCCGGTTTCGGCTCCGGTTTGGGAGCTGCCGGGGGCATGGCCGCGGCCGGCCGAGGTGGTGCCGGTGGCGTGGGAGGTGGAGGTGGCGGTTGGGGTGGCGACGGTCTCACCGCCGGCGGCGAGACGGCCGGCGGCTTTTGTGCAACGGCCGGAGCCTTGGCGGCAGGCGCCTTCGGCGCAGGAGGTGGCTTCGATGCCACCGGAGGAGGCGCTGCGGCGCGAGTCTTCACCGTGGGTGCAGTCGGGTGCTTTTCGGTCGGAGCGGGCTCGCTCTTGAGGGCACCCGCGTTGGAATCGAAGCTCTCCGGCCAGCTTGGTATGGGCTGCGCGGGCGACGGCTCCTCGTCCACGGTCTCGGCCTTGGCAATCTCGGAGGAGGGCGGCCACGCCGGCATCGCAGGCTCCGTTGGCGGCTCGGGCGGCCAGATGTCGGTCTCCTCGGGCGGAGCCGGGGCCGACTCGGACGCCGGTGGCCACGTCGACCTCAAAGCGTCCGTCGCCCTGGACCTGGGCGGATCGGTCAACGTCACCACCTCGACCGGCGGCTCTGTCATCGGCTGTGTCATCGGCGGCTCCGTCGCCGGTGGCGGCGCCGTCGTCAGCCGCTTTGTCACCGGCGGCTCGGTCTCAACTGGCTCGGCCGCAAGTGGCTCAGCGGCCTCCGACTCAACGGCCTTCGGCTCGGCGACCTCCGGTTCGGCGACACTCGCCTCAACCGGGTGCGCCTCGTCGATCGGCTCGCCCGGCTCGGTCGGCACGGTCTGCGCCCACTCGGGCGTGGCCTTCTTGTCGACCTCGCCGTTGGCCGACGTCTCGGTCTTCGACCAGTCGGGATCGCCCTTCTGCATGGGCAGCGCCGGCAGGGCCTCGTCGTCCACCAGGTCATGGGTATCGGCGGTGTTCTCTGGCGGCGCCACCGGCACGGTGTGCGCCCAGACAGGAGTCGTTTCGCGCGTCGGCACGGCCGCTGCAGGCTCGGTCGAGGCCGGCGCGGGCGGCGCGGAACCCTTCAGGACCACCGAATCCTCGGGTGAATCCTTGGACGAATCCTTCGAGTCCGGGGGCTTGGTAGCCAAATCGAAGTCAGTCTAACTTTGCGTTAGCGAGTTTGGACTCCGATCAAGCGAACAGGTTTTTCAGAGCGTCTTCCGGCAGGGGGTCTGGCTGCTCCTCCGCCCAATCCGCTGCGTCCGAGGCCTCGCGGTCGCACTCCGCCTGCACCGCCGCCGCCTCCGCCGCGGTGATCCAGCGGCGCTCGACCAGCCACCTGGTGAAGCGGGCGATCGGGTCGTGACCGGCCGCCTCGGCGAGCTCCTCCTTGGTCCGGTATTTCAGCTGGTTGTCTTCGGAGGTGTGGGAGTTGATCCGCCAGATCTTGGCGTCGATCAGCGTCGGCCCGTCGCCGCGGCGTGCCCTCTCGACCGCCTCGCGGCACACCGCGTAGCAGGCCGGCACGTCCGTCCCATCGACCGTCACCCCGGGAATCCCGTAGCCGGCGGCCCGGTCGGCCACGTCCGGATTGCGCATCTGCAGCCGGATGGGCACGGAGATGGCGTAGCTGTTGTTCTCGACGACGAAGACGACGGGCAGCTGGTGCACCGCGGCGAAGTTCACGCCCTCGTGGAACTCGCCCTGGCTCGTCCCCCCGTCGCCGATCGTGCAGAGCGTCACGCTGCCCTCGCCCTTCAGCTTCGCGGCGTATGCGATGCCGGCGGCCTTGGGCACCCAGCTCGCCACGACCTGGGAGACTGATGCGATCTTCAGCCTGCGGTAGCTGTAGCAGCCGCCTGGGATATTCCGGCCAGCCGACAGAGGGTCGCCGGCCTTCGCGAACACGGCGAGCATCCACTCCTTCATGGTCAGCCCGCGCACGATCGCGTTCGCGAGCCCACGGTAGTGCGGCACGAGCCAGTCGTCTGGGCCGATGGCTGCGGTCGACGCCACCTGGATTCCCTCATGGCCCCGACTGGAGCCGACAAACGGCGCGCGACCTTGCTTGACCAGGATGTGCATGCGGTCGTCGAGCGCCTTGGCCATGCACATCCAGCGGTGGAGCTGGACGAACTGCTCGCGCGTGGCCGTATCGGCGCGCGTCGTGGTCGCCATCAGGCTGTCAACGCTCGCGCGATGTCAACGACTTCCTCCGCCGTCAATCCCATGCGATTCAGGTGATCGTAGTACCGGCGGTGGAAATCTGAGAAGTCGCTGCGCTCCGCCCTCTCCTCGCGCACGCGTTTGACCTCCGCGAGCACCTTGGCCACGAGCTCAGGCTCGGGGCGAATGCCCGCGTGTCGCAGCGCGTGCTCGATGCCCAGCGCGCCGGAATGCTTGCCGTACACGTAGCTGATCTCGGCGCCGAGGTCGCCCGGCGGCAAGAACTGGTAGATCGCCGGATGGATGAGCATGCCCGCGGTATGGATGCCCGACTCGTGGCTGAACACGTTGAGCCCGATACCAGGCTCTGTCGGCTGGACCGGGACTCCGCTCACCAGCTCGAGGTGGCGGGCCAGCGTGCGCAGCTTCTCGTACTTGAAATGGGGGATCTCGATCCCGAACAGGTAGCGCAGTTGGATCAGGACCTGGTGCATTGGCGCGTTACCGGTGCGCTCCCCGATTCCGTTGACGCTGGTCGTGAAGACCTCGGCGCCGGAGCCGAGCGCCATCACGGTGTTCCAGGCGCCCAGGCCGAGGTCGTTGTGGAAATGCACCACAAGAGGAGCGTCGGGCGCGGCCGCCTTGATCGCGGGGATGTACTCGCGGACCGCGAATGGCGAGTAGCAGCCCACCGTGTCGGGAGTCGACGGCCGTGTGCCGCCCGCCTTCAATCCCTCGCGGTGGATCTCGCCGATGTAATCGACGTCGGCGCGGCTTCCGTCCTCCCCGCCGAACTCGATCGACTTCGCTCCCTGTTCGCGCGCGTAGCGAATCGCCTCGCACATCATCCGGAGGTTCGCCTCACGGTAGTACGAGACGGGAAGCTCGAGCCATTCCGACTCCGGGATTCCGTCGCGGTGCAGCAGCGTCTTGCCGAGCTTGTACTTCACGTGCAGGTCGGACGCCGAGGTGAAGATGAAATACGTCACCTCGTCGCGCTGAAAGCCGAGCGCGTCGATCACGCGCATCGTCGCGTCGATGTCGCCTTTGGTCGAGCGCATCATGCAGACGACCTCGAGGTCCGCTCTGAGCTCGCCCCGCTTGCGTCCGCCGAGGATGAGACGCAGCGTCTCGCGCTCGCCCTCGGAAACGGAAGGAAAGCCCACGTCCATGATGTGGACGCCGATGTCCGACAGCATGCGCGCGAGCTCGTACTTGTCCTTGGGGGTGATGGCGACTCCGGGCATCTGCTCGCCGTCGCGCAGCGTGTCGTCGTAGACGCGGATTCTGTTCGCCGGCGGGAACTTCAGGTCGTGGGCGAATCGGGTCGGGTCGCGAGCCAGCTCAGCCAGCGGCTCCTGCAGCTCTACGGGCTGGAGGTCATCCACGCGACGCGGCGACCCGCCGGCGCTCCTCCAGCTGCTTGCGCACCCAGGGCACCAGCCCGCCCATGCGAAGCAGCTCGTTCATGAACTGAGGAAACGCCTCGCATCGGTACTCGTCGCCTTTGGTGAAGTTGCGGATCACGCCCTCCTCCAGGTCGACCTCGAGCTCGTCGCCCTCGTCGACCCCCTCCGCCGCTTGCGGCGACTGGAGGATCGGGTAGCCCATGTTGATCGCGTTGCGGAAGAAGATGCGGGCGAACGAGTCTGCTATGACCAGCGAGATGCCGGCGCCGCGGATCGCCACGGGCGCGATCTCGCGCGAGGAGCCGCAGCCGAAGTTCGATCCACCGACCAGGATGTCGCCCTGCGCCACCTGCGACGCCCATGTGTCCCGTCCCGGCACGCCTTCCATCGCGTGCTTGCCGAGCTCCTTCTCGTCGAGCGAGTAGATCGCGTACTTGGCCGGGATGATCTGGTCGGTGTCGATGTTCACGCCGAACTTCCACGCGCGGCCGCGGATGGTTTTGGGCAGCGTCATGCGCGCGGCACCGGCTGCCAGGACGAGCCGTCCCACCAGTAATTTCCGTCAGGCGAGAGCACCGTTCGGGTCGGCGCGCCGGGGCGGCGCCGGACCAGGACGATGGCGGCGATCAAACCCCCGATAAGGCAGGCCCCCAGCGATAGGAACACGAGTGAGGCGATCGCGATCGACATGCCGTTGCCCGGAGGCGGGAGCGACGGCGCCAGGGGCGTGGCAGCCTGCTGATAGACGGGCGCGTCGCCCGCGGGCGCGAACTCGAAGGCCGAGCGCGCCTGCGCCAGCGCGTCGGTCCTGGTGTAGTCGGTATCCGAGCCCACGACGATGTCGTACATGTACGCGCCCTTTGTGAAGAGCGTGTCAGTGGCGTGGAATCCCGCGAGCAGCCACTCCGTGCCGAACGAGTTGGGAATCTTCGAGGTGTCGACCAGCGGTGTCGTCGTGTCGGCACCCTCCGGCAGCCAGCTCTTCATCCAGGTCCAGAAAGCCACCGCGCCGGCCTTGGTGTCGAACGATTTCACGTCTTCTTCGATCCACGCTTTCGCCGACGCCTTGTTGAACGTCCGCCCGTATCCACCCAGAAAGCCGTAGTTCTGCAGGTGCAGGGTGACGTCCGCTCGCGTCGGGGCGTCGTCGTATACGTCAGTGACGAACGTCTGCGCATCGAACGCCCCCTCCAGCGTGTTGGGGGCCGGCAAGGACTCGATCCACCCGCTGTCGGGGGCGTTGACAAGCATCTTCTGGAGGGCTACCGGGTCTGGCGACGGGCCTGCCGCATGGGCGGTTGCCGGGGCCATCGACAGCCCCATCGCGACAACGACGGCCAGGCGCTTCACCGAAGCGCCGCGGGCATATGGGCGAGCACCTCGCTCGGATGAGAGATCACGCCCGTAACGGCGCTCGCAGCGGCGACGGCCGGGTTGGAGAGATACACCAGCGCCTTCGGGTGGCCCATCCGGCCGGGGAAGTTGCGGTTGGTCGTGCTGAGGCAGACCTCTCCCTCACCGAGCACGCCCATGTGCCCGCCTAGGCAAGCGCCGCACGTCGCGGTCGTCCACGCGGCGCCCGCGGCGAGGAAGGTCCCGATCAGGCCCTCCTTCTCTGCCTGGATCGCCACCTGGTGCGAAGAGGGCGTGATGATCAGCCGCACTCCGGGCGCGACCTTGCGGCCCTCGAGCACCGCCGCCGCGCGCCGCAAGTCGGTGATACGCGAGTTGGTGCATGACCCGATGAACACCTGGTCGAGCCGTGTGCCGGCGACCTCGGACAGCGGAGCGTAGTTGTCGGGTGACATCGGCTTTGCGACGCCGAGCTCGACCGCCTCCGCGTCGAACTCGAACACCTTCTCGTACTCGGCGTCGGGGTCGGAGGTCACCGGCGTGTAGGGCCGCTTGGCGCGCCCATCGAGGTACTGCTTGGTGACGTCGTCGAACTCCATGATGCCGTTCTTGGCGCCGGCCTCGATCGCCATGTTGGTCATGGTCAGCCGCGCCTCCATGTCGATGTAGCGGAGCGTCTCACCGGTGTGCTCCATCGCCTTGGACCGCGCCCCGTCGACGCCGATCTTGCCGATCACGTAGAGGATCAGGTCCTTCGCCTCGACCCACTCCTTGAGGCGGTTGCGGTAGACGAACTTCAGCGTCTCCGGAACCCGGAACCACAGCTCGCCGAGGGCCAGCACGCAGGCGAGGTCGGTCGACCCGATGCCGGTGGCGAAGTTGTTCAGCGCGCCATAGGTGCACGAGTGTGAGTCGGCGCCGACGATCAGCTCACCCGGCAGGACAAGCCCGTTTTCCGGCAGCACCGTATGGCAGATTCCGCCCTGCCCCACCTCGAAGTACCACTTGATGCCCATCTCGCGCGAGAACTCGCGCGTGAGCCTGCCCAGCGTTGCGCTCGCCGCGTCCTTGGCCGGCTGGAAGTGGTCCTGTGTCACCGCGACGCGCTCCGGGTCCCAAATCTTGTCCGCGCCCATCTGCTCGCGCATGATCCGGGCGGTCGGCGGGATGGTCAGGTCGTGGCCCATCGCGAAGTCGACCTTCGCGAGCACGAGGTCGCCGGGGCGCACGCTGTCGCGCCCCGCTCCGCGCGCCAGGATCTTCTCGGTCATGGTCATGCCCATCGGCGCTAGTCCCTCAATCTCTTCGCCACCGCGTCTCCGCATTCGCCTGTCGACAGGCTTCCACCGAGGTCGCGCGTGCATTCGCCTGCGCGGATGGCTGATTCGACCGCACCCTCGATCGCGTTAGCCATTTCAGAAAAACCCAGGTGTCTCACCATCATAGATGCGCTCAGAATCGCCCCGATCGGGTTCACGATCCCCCTCCCGGCGATGTCCGGCGCGGTGCCGTGCACGGGTTCGAACAGTCCGCGTCCGGTTTCCGGGTTGATGTTCCCGGAGGGCGCGATGCCCATGCCGCCGATAAGCTCGGCCGTCAGGTCCGACAGGATGTCGCCGAACAGGTTGCCGGTCACGATGACCTCGAACTGGCTCGGGTCTCTGACGAGCTGCATGGCGGCCGCATCCACATATAGATGACGCGTCTTGATGTGCGGATGCTTCGCCGCCACGGCCTTCCACTGCTGCTGCCACAGGCCGCCCGCGTGGGTCATGGCGTTGGACTTGTCGACCATCACCACCTCCCTGCTCGCAACCTGAAATGCGTAATCGATGATCCGCGTCACGCCGGCATAAGTGTTGAGGTCTTCCTGGATCGCGACCTCGTTGTCGGTGCCTTTCTTGAAGCGGCCACCCATGCCCACGTACAGGCCCTCGGTGTTCTCGCGCACGATGAGCAGGTCGACCTTTCGCTTTTGCTCCCGGCGCAGCGGCGAGAGACGATCGTCGTACAGCTTCGCGGGGCGCAGGTTGACGTAGAGGTCGAGCTCGAACCGAAGCCTGAGCAGCACGCCGGCGAGGTACGCGGCGTCGTTGACACGCGGATCGCCGACCGCGCCGAACAGGATGACGTCCGACTTCTGCAGCTCGATCCATGTCGCGGCGGGGATCGGTTGGCCCGTGCGGATGTACTGGTCGGCATTGACCTCGTACTCCTGGAAGTCGAAGTCCGCGCCGGCCGCGCGAAGCACCTTGATTGCCTCGGGCACCACCTCCTTGCCCGCCCCGTCGCAGGGCAGGACCGCGACGTGCTTACGCAGGGGTGGCTTCCTTCTCGCGCAGCTTGTAGCGCTGAATCTTGCCGGTCACGGTCTTGGGCAGCTCGGGCACGAACTCAATCATGTGCGGGTACTGGAAGCGCTGCAGCCGCGACTTGCAGTGCTCCTGGAGCTCGGCGATCAGCGCGTTGCCTGTGGCGGCCCCGTTTTTCGCGATCACGAATGCCTTGATCTTGACGAAACCTTCGACCTCGACTCCCACCACAGCGCTCTCCTGCACCGCGGGGTGCTCGAGCAGCGCGGACTCGATCTCGATTGGTGAAACCCAGAGCCCGCTGACTTTGATCATGTCGTCCGAGCGCCCCTCGTACCAGTAGAAGCCGGCTTCATCCACGCGATACCGGTCGCCCGTGAAGAACCATTCCCCGAGGATGGACCGCTTCGACTTCTCGTGCTGCGCCCAGTAGAGCGCGAGCGCGCTGTCGCCTTTGACGTAGAGGTCTCCGGGTTCGCTCACCTTCACGTGCTTGCCTTCGTCGTCGAGGATCTTCAGCTCGTAGCCCGGGACGGGCTTCCCGCTGGAGCCGGGCCTCAGGTCGTCGAGCCGGTTCGAGCAGTAGATGTGCAGCATCTCGGTCGAGCCGACGCCGTCGAGGATGGTCAGGCCGAAGGCGTCCTTCCAGCGCCGCCAGACCTCGGCCGGCAGGGCCTCCGCGGCCGCGACGCAGTGCCTGATGCTGCTCAGGTCGCGTGATTTGGCTCCTTCGAAGTTGAGGATTGCGTTGTAGAGCGTGGGCGCGGAGAAGAAGAGTGTTGGTTTTCGCTTCTCGATCGTGTCGAGCACCGTCGCGGGCGTGTGCCGGCCGGCGTGAAGGACGGTCGACGCGCCGACCCAATACGGAAAGGTGAGGTTGTTGCCGAAGCCGTAGGCGTGGAAGAGGCCTGTGGTGGAGAACGTGGTGTCTTTCTCGGTGATGCCGAGGACCTGCTCCGCGTACGTGACACACGTGTATGGGATGTCGTGCTGGAGGTGGACCACCGCTTTGGGTTTGCCCGTGGAGCCGGAGCTGTAGAGCCAGAAGGCCATGTCGTCCCTGCGGGTCGAAGCGGTCGCGATCTCGCCGTCTTCGGGCTCGACCTGGTCCGCTCGCAGAAGCCTCGGTTTGCTTTGCGCCCTATCCGCCGCCGCCTTGAGCTTTTCTTCGGTGTTGGCGTCGACGATCACGACGCGGGCGAGGGAGTCCGCGATGAAGTGGTCGTAGTCCTCGCTGTGCTGCAGGAGCGGGTTGACGGGGACTGGGACCGCGCCCAGGCGGATCGCACCCAGGAACGAGGCGACCCAACCGGGGCTGTCGTAGCCGGCGAGAAGGACGCGTTCCTCCCTCCGCACACCAAGGTCTTGCAGGGCACGGGCCGCGCCGGTGGCCAGGTCGTTGAGCCGGCCGTACGTGACGTCGCCTGAGGCGGAGTGGATGGCGACCTTGCCCGCCCGGCCCGCCTCGAGATTGCGCTCCAGGAGGTCGGCGCCGACGTTGTAGAGGTTGGGAAGCTCCAGCCCACCCATCTGTTCGGTCAGTGTAGTTTCGAGCCGCGGCGGATGATCGGCGCGCGTGCCGGCTCCCGCGGGTTTTCGCGGCGGCTCAGGCCAGTGAGTGCATGCTCCGGCGGGTTTGAGGCGCTTAGGCCGCGGCGGGAAGCATCACCATCGACGTGATCAGCGTCGGCCATGCGCCGTCGTAGACCGAGTCCCCCGACCACTGCACCTGGCAGCCCGCTTCCGTCGCGGGGCACATCTGCACCACCTGGAAACCCAGGCCGGTGTGCGCACTTCCAGTTCCTCCGACGAGGTGCGCCACCAACGCGTTCGATGCGTTGGCGAATCGAGCCAGCACCCATTGGCCGGAAAAGGTCGAAGGCAGCTGCAATTTCGCTTGCCCGGCCACAGCCAGGTAGAGACCCATGTCAGGCGCTACCGGACCCGTTTGCATATCCGAAGAGAACAGGACCTTCCCGTCGTTGGTCACGTCCAGCGGGGTGAACCAGTGGTCTTTCTGCATCGCGAGCCGGGTCATGTGCCCGTCCGGGCCCGTCAGGTCGATGGCGTTCTGCCAGGGATAACGCACTGTCGGCCCGTCGCCCAGGTCGACATTGGTTGTTGTGACGAGGAACCTGCCGTCCTGTGACATGACGATCTGATTGTTGGGGCCCTGGTTGACAACCGAAACAGTTCCAGTCGTGGGATCGATGTTGAGAAGTCCGAAATCGCCCATACCCTCGAACCCGACCTTCCGCGTGATGATGCCGGCGGACGTCCAGCGGATTGGCGTCAGCCATCGCGACGGGTCCGAGGCGAGGGTGCGCACGGCGGTAGACCCCAGCTCGACGACAAGCAACTTGTGCGCGCCGCCCAGGGCCAGTTCCGTGCCGTCCGGGCTCATCACGGCTGCGACAGGTCCAGGATCGCTGATACCAAATTCGCTCAGCGTCCCCAGAGCTCGACTGCCCTCTGACGCGGGATCGAAAACCCGGATCAAACTGCTGCCAACCACATTTCCGCCGTCGAGCTGGACGACAGACCGAGCATCCGCGGCCAGCAGCTGGCGACCTTGCACCGGCCACTCCAGCAGCCGGGTGTTGAAGTCTGTGGTGCTGGAGGCGGAGACGCAGAAGATCGAGTCGCCCGACACGCCTCCGTTCACGCCGTTGACGTGGATGGCATAGATCGCCGTGATCTGCCCGGAGCAATTCGGCAGCATCCGGACCGGCGACGGCTGGGCCGTCGTAGCGGCCGCGTGTTGGGGAGGCGTCGAGTTGCACGCCGCGAGGGCGACCGAGACAAATGCCAGCGCGAGGCGGAACCGCATTGCCACGTGAACGCCAACCGGACGCCGCCCGTTACGGGCGCTACTGGCGGACGACCGCCGCGGCGCCTTTCCTCAAGACGAATTTCTGGATCTTCCCGGTCGCCGTCTTGGGCAGCTCCGAAACAAATGTCACGCCGTGCGGAGCCTTGAAATGCGCCAGGCGGTCGCGCGTGAACGCGATCAGCTCGGCCTCGGTGGCGGTCGCGCCAGGCTTCAGAACCACGTAGGCGAAGGGAGCCTCTCCCCACTTCTCGTGCGGAAGACCCACGATCGCCGCCTCCTGCACGGCCGGATGCCGGAGCAGCACGCCCTCGACCTCCAGGCTAGAGATGTTCTCGCCGCCGCTGATGATCACGTCTTTGATCCGGTCGCGGATCTCGACGTAGCCATCGGGACGTAGGACGGCCGCGTCGCCCGTGTGGAACCATCCGTCACCCATGACCTTCTTGGTCGCCTCAGGGTCGTTGTAATAGCCCTTCATGATCACGTTGCCGCGCGCCACGATCTCGCCCAGCGTGTGGCCGTCGGCAGGCACGTCCTTGCCCTTTTCCCCGACGACGCGCAGCTCGCCCGACGTGATCAGCTCGACGCCCGTGAGCGCCTTGATGATCCCGAGCTCGTTGGCTCCAAGCTTCTTGTGCTCCGGTCGGGGCTCGCAGATGGTGATGAATGGAGCAGTCTCGGTGAGCCCGTACACCTGTGTCACCTCCCACCCGAGATCACCTTCCATGCGCTCGATCGTGGCGGCAGCCGGCGCGGCCCCCGCGGTGATGACCTGCACGCCTTTCGGCACGTCGCCCCGCACGTCGGTGGGAGCGTTGGCGAGGGCGATCAGGATGGTCGGCGCGGCGCAAAGCCAGCCCACCTTCTCCTTGCGGACCAGGTCGAACACCCGGGCCGGCTCCACCTTCGGCAGGCAGACGTGTGTGCCTCCGACGGCCGTGATGATCCAGACGAAGGTCCAGCCGTTGGCGTGGAACATCGGCAGCGTCCACAGATAGCGGTCGCCGACCGTGATGTGGAAATGCACCAGCGTGCCGACCGCGTTCGCCCACGCGTTCCGGTGGGTGATCATCACGCCCTTCGGCTTGGCGGTCGTTCCGCTCGTGTAGTTGATCGTGAGGAGATCCGTCTCGGCAATCTCGGGTCGCGTGAAATCTGGCTTGGCCGCCGCGACTGCAGGCTCGTACTCGGTCCATCCTTTGCGGCCGCCCGCGCTCCCCAGGCTGACGAACTGCTCGACGCCGGTCAGCTGGTCGCGCACACCGTCGATGGCGTCGAGGTAGTCCGGATGGACGCACAGGACCTTCGCCCCGGAGTGCGATGTGATGTAGACGAAGTCCTCGGCCGTCAGTCGGTAGTTGATCGGCACCAGAACCGCGCCGATCTGAGGCACGGCGTAGAAGGACTCGAGCTGCTCGTGCACGTTCGGCGCGATGTAGGCGACGCGGTCTCCCTTCTTCACCCCCATCGCCTGCAGTGCCGACGACCACCTGTCGCAGCGGTCGAAGAACTGCTCGTAGGTCAGGCGCAGGTCGCCGTCGACGACACCGATGCGGTCCCCGTACAGCTTGCGGGCTCGTCGCGCGAATTCCAGAGGTGTGAGCGGCGTCTCCATCTGCCTTCCTCCTCAGATCGTCCTATGAGTTGAGCATCAACGCGAAATCCGTGTTCTTGATCCCACCCACAAAAGCGCTGTGCGCCCTGGGCTCGAGCTCGACCGAGCGCTCGTAGACGAAGGCGTACACGTTGTCGATGTTCCAATCGCCGTAGCCCTGGATCCGCAATCCATAGCGAAGGCCCTCGTCCCGGCGGCCGCGCTGGTAGATCTCGGCCGCGCGCGCGTAGATCGCCTTCAGGATCTCGAGCTGCATCGACAGCTCGGCGATGGTCTTCGCGTCGCCCTCCGCCTCGACCAGCTGCTCGACCTGCGTTTCGAGGTCGGCGATCTCCTTCTGGTAGTCGTCCACCCCACGGAGGAGTTTAGGACTCGCCTAAGGGATTAAGTAGTGGGACGCCACGGACGCCGCGATCAGGATGGCGATGATGTTGACCACCTTGATCATGGGGTTGATGGCCGGGCCGGCGGTGTCCTTGTTTGGGTCGCCCACCGTGTCGCCAGTCACCGCCGCCTTGTGGGCCTCTGAGCCCTTGCCGCCGAGATGGCCCTCCTCGATGTACTTCTTGGCGTTGTCCCAGGCTGCCCCGCCGCTGGTCATCTGAATCGCCAGGAACAGGCCGGTCACGATCGCGCCTAGGAGCATCCCGCCCAGGGCGCGGGGCCCAAGGATGAAACCGACGGCGAGCGGCGCCAGGACCGGGATGATGCCGGGCAGGACCATCTCCCGCTGTGCGGCGGCGGTCACGATGCGCACCGCGGTGCCGTACTCCGGGCGGGCCGTGCCTTCGAGGATGCCAGGGATCTCGCGGAACTGGCGTCGCACCTCCTCGACCACGAGACCGCCGGCACGACCGACCGCGAGTATGGCCAGCGAGCCGAAAAGAAACGGAAGGATGCCGCCGAAGAACAGGCCCACGATCACGCGCGGATCCGCCAGCTCGAAGGTCGTTGGATGCCCCGCCCTGGCGAGCTCCTGGGTATAGGAGGCGAAAAGCACGAGGGCGGCGAGTCCAGCGGAGCCGATGGCATATCCCTTGGTCACAGCCTTCGTGGTGTTGCCGACGGCATCGAGAGGGTCGGTCACTCCCCGCACCTCTTTCGGCAAGTCGGCCATCTCCGCGATACCGCCGGCGTTGTCGGTGATCGGCCCATAGGAGTCGATGGCGACGATGATGCCCGTCATCGAAAGCATCGCCACCGCGGCGATCGCGATGCCGTAGAGGCCACCCAGCCAGTAGCTGAGCAGGATGCCCACGCCGATCACGATCACAGGCAGCGCGGTCGACATCATGCCTATCGCCTGCCCGGCGATGATGTTCGTTGCGTGGCCGGTCACGGACGCCTTGGCGATCAGGTGGACCGGCCAGTACGCGGTCTCGGTGAAATACTCCGTGATGGCGACGATCAGCACTGTGATGATCACGCCGACGAGCCCCGCGAAGAACAGGTTGCTCGGGTTGCTTACGCCGCCGCCGGCGGGAAGATAGCCGTTGCTGCTCATGTACTGCGTCACGAAGTAGAAGCCGATGACCGCGATCGCTACCGCGACCAGAAGCCCCGCATAGAGCGCGCCCATGATCCAGCGCGGGTTGAAGACGCGGACGAAGAAGCTTCCTGCGATTGAACCGACGACGCTGACGGCGCCGAGCAGCAGCGGATAGACGACCCACCCGACCTGGTTCTTGAACAGCAGCGAGGCCAGCAGCATCGCGGCGATCATCGTCACCGCGTAGGTCTCGAACAGGTCTGCCGCCATGCCGGCGCAGTCGCCGACGTTGTCCCCGACGTTGTCGGCGATGACCGCGGGGTTGCGCGGGTCGTCCTCGGGAATGCCCGCCTCGACCTTCCCGACCAGGTCGGCGCCCACGTCGGCGGCCTTGGTGTAGATACCTCCGCCGAGCCGGGCGAACACCGACACCAGGCTCGCGCCGAAGGCCAGCCCCACCAACGCATCCGGGTTCTTGAAGATGAGGTACGCGGCCGAGACGCCGAGGAGGCCGAGGCCGACGACCATGAAGCCGGTCACCGCGCCGCCGCGGAAAGCCACTTGAAGCGCCTTGTTCAGTCCGCCACGCGCAGCTTCCGCGGTGCGCACGTTTGCGCGCACGGCGATGTTCATCCCGACGTAGCCGGCCGAGGCCGATAGCACCGCGCCCAAGATGTAAAGGGCGGCGGTCTTCTTGTCGATGAAGATCCCGATCACGACCGCGATGATCACGCCGATGATCGCGATCACCGTGTACTGCCGGTTCAGGTAGGCGTTCGCGCCCTCCTGGATCGCCGCCGCGATCTGCCGCATCCGGTCATTGCCGGACGGCTGCCTCAGGACGACGAAGATCAGCGCGACCGCAAAGGCGACAGCGGCCAGTCCGCCGGCCACGCCGAACCAGGCTGTATTCGGATCCACTAACCCTCCCTCGACAAGCCGATCCAAGAAAAAACGCCGCCGCGATAGGTTAAAGGAACCGGACGGTTCACCAGGAGAGCTCGAAGCGGTCCAGGCCGCCCGTCGCCTCCGACCACCGCGCCTCGACCCCCTCGACCCGTGACTGTCGGGGGCCCTCCTGGACCGCGTTTTTCAGCTGCTCGAGCTCCTGACGTCCGCCCTCGGCGACGAGCTCAACTGTTCCATCGTCGTTGTTGCGCACCCAGCCGTGCAGGCCGAGCTGCTGCGCCCTCCGCTGGACGAAGTAGCGAAAGCCGACGCCCTGCACGTCGCCGCGAACCACCGCGTGCAGCCGCTCCATGGTTATATGGTCGTCGAGTGTCTCGCTCCCAGGCTCCGTCGCAGATTCGCGAGATCGACGGCCGGAGCCAAGGAAAGGGTGGCGCGACGAGGAGTGCATCGCAGATGCACGACGAGGAAGCGCCGGGCCCCTTGACGCCGGCTTCAGCGCCGCAGGCGCCCGGCCGTCTAGCTCGCGAAGCTGCCCGGAGCATTGGGAGCGGGACACTCTAGTGGGGACTTCGAGCATCGTGGCAATCGGTGACGAGCTGGTCGGCGGTTTCACCCTCGACACGAACTCACACTGGATGGCGGAACGGCTCCGTCTCCTCGGCTATCCGGTGAAGCGGGTGACGCAGATCCGCGACAAGCCGCACGAGATAGTCGAACAGCTGCATCGCGAGCTCGATGACAAAGAGGTCACGGACGTCTTCCTCACGGGCGGCCTCGGGCCGACGCCCGACGACCGCACGTTCGCCGCCCTCGCCGACGCGCTGGGCAAAGAGCTCGTGGTCTGGGAGGAGACGCGGACGCGCATCGAGCGCCGCGTCCAGCGCATGCACGCGATGGGCCTGCTCGAGTCACCAGAGCTGACGGAGGGCAACCTGCGGATGGCGCGCATTCCGGCCGCGCCGGCGCACGTGTTCCGGAACCGCCGCGGCATGGCGCCCGGCACGATCTACGAGGCGAACGGCAAGCGCATCTTCGTGCTGCCGGGCGTGCCCATGGAGATGAAAGGCATCTTCACCGAGGAGATCGAGCCGGAGTTCCTCGCCGGCGGCTCGGCCGCGACAGTCCGCGAGGTGCGCTTCACCTTCGCGGTCGAGGCGAAGTTCTATCCCTTGATGCGAGAGCTGGAGGAGACGTTTCCCGACGTTTCGGTCGGCTCGTACCCCAACTTCGAGACAAAGGAGCTCGTCATCCGCTGCCTGGGCTCCGATCCCAAGCGGGTCGAAGCCGCGATCGAGGTCGTGCGTCGCGAGGCGCTGACGCTCGGCTTCTCCGCGGTCTCCTAGCTCTCCCGGAGCTTTCGTTCCAGCAGCGAGCGCTCTGCCGGGTTCTGGCAGAGCTCGAGCGCGCGCAGGCGAGCCTCGCGAGCGAGCGCCTTTTCACCAAGCTCGTCGAGCAGCTCGGCCCGCGTGGCGTGAAAGAGGTGGTATCCGCCCAGTGAGATCGCGAGGTCGTTCACCTCGCCGAGAGCGACCTGCGGGCTCGCGAACCGGCTCAGCGCGACCGCCCGGTTGAGGCGGATCACCGGCGTGTCGGTCATGCGCAGAAGCGTGTCGTAGAGCAGGACGATCTGCGGCCAATCGGTCTCGGCCCACGAGGCGGCCTCCGAATGGACGGCGGCGATCGCCGCCTGGAGCTGGTAGGGGCCCGGGGCGCCCAATTCCGCCGCTCGATGCAACAGCTCGACTCCCTCCGCGATGCCGACGCTGTCCCACAGCGAGCGGTCCTGCGCCCCCAGCAGCACGATCTCGCCATCGAGGTCGAACCGCGCTCGGGAGCGGGCCAGGTGGAGCTTCATCAAAGCCATCAACCCGAGCACCTCCGGCTGCTCCGGCAGCAACCTTGCCATGAGGCTTGTGAGCCAGCTCGCATCCTCGGCCATGTCGCGGCGCATGGCAGCCTGCGGCCCGCGGCTGAGGTAACCCTCGTTGAACATCAGGTAGAGGACCGCTAGGACGGCGTCGACCCGCGTCACGAGCTCGGGGCCCTGCGGCACGCGATAGGGGATGTTCGCCTCGACGATCTTCCTTTTAGCTCGGACGATGCGCTGGGCCATCGTCGACTCGGAAACTAGGAACGCGGCCGCGATCTCCTGCGTCGTGAAGCCCGCGACGGCTCGCAGGGTCAGCGCCACCTGGCCCTCCTGGGCCAGCGCCGGGTGGCAGCAGGTGAAGATCAGCCGGAGGCGGTCGTCCGCCTCCGACTGCTCAGGCGTCACCGGGGTCCGCTCCAGCAGCAGGAGCTTCTCCGTGTAGCGCTGGTCGCGGCGCAATAGATCGATGGCGCGGCGCCGCGCCGTCGTCATCAGCCATGCGCCGGGCCTGTCGGGAATGCCCTGGTCGGGCCATGTTTCCAAGGCGGCCAGCAGGCTGTCCTGGACCACCTCCTCGGCGATGTCGAAGTTGCCGATGAGGCGCACCATGGCGCCGACGAGCCTTCCCGCCTCCTCTCGAAAGACGGTGGCAACTGTGGCTTCTGCCTCGGTCCGTGCCTCTGTCAGGCCCTCAGTGTTCCACGACCGGCCGCACTTCGACCATCTTGCCGCCCGGCCATCGCTTGGCCATCTCGATCGCCTCGTCGAGGTCGGCCACCTCGACGACTGCGAAACCCCCGATGACCTCCTTCGACTCGATGAACGGGCCGTCGGTGAGGACGGTCTTGCCGTTCTTGAAGTGCACGGTGGTCGCGGTCTGGGGGCCCTTGAGCTCCTCGCCCCCGACGATCTTCCCTGCCTTCGCGTATTCGTCGAACCACTCGCCGACGCGGGCGTAGGAGGCGGCAAGCTCCTCCTTCGACTGGTTCTCCCAGGCGGCCTGGTCATCCATCGAACCGGCGAACATCAACACGTACTTCATCTCGAACCTCCAGATGTGATCGGCGTTCCTTCCCCTACGACGAACGGACCTCGCCCAAATCGACAGGCGCTATGAGCCTGTGAACTCAGGCTCCTGCTTGCTCAGAAAGGACATGATGCCGATCGCGGCGTCCGTGCTCAAGGCGGCTCGGGCGAAGTTCTGAGACTCGACCTCGAGCGCCTCGTCAAGGCGCAGGTCCCAGCCGCGCTGGATCGCGTCTTTGATCATTGCGATGGCGAACGTGGCAGCTCGGGCGAGCTTGCCCGCGAGCTCGTCAACCGCGGCCGGGAACTCCTCCTTCGGCACGGCGCGGTCGACCCAGCCCACCCGTTCCGCCTCCCTGGCCGACAGTCGAGTCGACTCGATGATGTAGCGCTGGGCCCGGGCCCTGCCGATGAGGCGTGGAAGGCGCTGCGTCCCACCGGCGCCGGGCATGATGCCCAGCGACGACTCGGTCTGCCCGATCCGCGACCGGCCGTCCTCGACCATGATCCGGAAATCGCAGCAGAGCGCCAGCTCGCTGCCGCCTCCGAGGGCGTGGCCGTTGATGGCCGCGATCACAGGCTTGGGGCAGCGCTCGATGGCGTTGAAGTGATGGTTCATGCGCCGCATGAAGAGGGCGATCTGGTCGACCGCGTCCGGTGCGGTCCGGTCCACTCCTGCAAGCGAGGCCAGATCGGCGCCGACGCTGAAGTACTTCTCGTACTCGGATGCGAGGACGATGACTCGCACCGATACGTCCGTGCCCAGCTCGCCGAACGCAGCGGCCAGCTCGGACATCAGGTCCTCGGCGATCGAGTTGTTGCCCTTGCGGTGCATGACGACGCGCGCGATCGCGCCGTCGCGCTTGATGTCGACCAGCTCACCCATCAGTAGACGAACAGTGGGATTCCGCCCGCGACCTCGACCGTGGTGCCCGTGATGTAGCCCGCCTCGTCGGAGCAGAGGAATGCGATCGCGTGCGAGATGTCCTTCGGCTCCCCAGGTCGCTTGAAGATCGTGCGCGCGGTTTCGCGTTCCTTGTACTTCGGGTCGAGGAACTGAAAGCCCTCGGTCGCGATGATCCCGGGCACGATCGCGTTCGACGTGATGTTGTGCCGCCCGCCTTCGAGCGCGCAGCTCTTGGCCAGGCCGATGCACCCGGCCTTGCTCGCCGAATAGCTCGCCTGCCCGTACACGCCCATGGTGCCGGCCACCGAGGCCATGAAGATGACGCGACCCCACTTCTGCTCGACCATGTAAGGCCACGCCTCTTTCGTGCAGTTGAAGGCGCCCGTCAGGTTGACCTTGATGTCGCGATCCCACAGCCGGTAGTCCATGGCCTCGATCCGGGCCACGTTGTCCAGGGTCGCGGCGTTGTTGATCAGGATGTCGATCCGGCCGAACTCGTCCTTGACCTTCTTCATGACGTCGCGGATCTGTTCGCGGTTCGTCACGTCCATCTTGATCGCTAGCGACTTGCGTCCCATCTTGCGGATGTCTTCAGCCGTCTGATTCGAATGGACCCACCCTTGCGACAACGCGAGCTGGGCGAGCGCGCTGTCCGCATCGTCGGCTGTCTTCTGGAGGTCCGGGTCGTCCTCGACCAGGATGTCGGTGATCACCACGTCGGCGCCCGCTTCGGCGAGGGTCAACGCGTCCTGCCGACCGAGCCCGCGTGAGGCCCCTGTTATGACAGCCACCTTGCCTTTCAGATCGAACATTGGAAACTCACCCCCTCAACTTGATCGTTGCGCGCTGGCCCACGATGGCGCGCGAGATGACGAGCCGCTGGATCTCCGCCGTGCCTTCCCAGATCTGGTAGATCTTCGCGTCCCGGAACCACTTCTCGACCGGGTACTCCTTGATGTAGCCGTAGCCGCCGAGCACCTGGATGGCGTCGGTCGTCACCTCCATGGCAACGTCCGCCGCGAAGCACTTGGCCATCGAGCCTTCCGCGCGCTCGAACGGCCGGCCCTGCGTCGCCATCCATCCGGCACGCCAGATGAGCAGGCGCGCGGCGTCGATCTTCATCGCCATGTCGGCGAGCTTGAAGCCGATCGCCTCGTGCTGCCAGAGGGGCTTGCCGAACTGCTTGCGGTCCTGGGCGTACTCGAGCGCGAACTCATACGCGGCGCGGGCGATGCCGAGGGCTCCCGCACCGACTCCGGGGCGGGTTGCCTCCAGCGTCATCAGCGCCCCGAGCGCGCCCGGTCCCGCGTTGTCGGCGTCGGGCTCGCCACCTAGCCGGTGGTCGAGCGGCACGCGGCAGTCCTCGAGGATGACCTGCGCGGTGTGGCTCGCCCGCACGCCGAGCTTCTTTTCCTTGCGGCCCATGCGCAGGCCGGGCGTGTCCTTTGGGACCAGGAACGAGGCGATGCCGGCCGGTCCTTTCGATGGGTCGGTGTTGGCGTAGATGACGTGGTAGTCCGCGATGCCGCCGTTGGTGCAGAACTGCTTGGTGCCGTTCAGCACGTACTCGCCGCCGACCCGCGTCGCTCGTGTCTTCATCGCCAGCGCGTCGGAGCCCGAGTCGGGCTCGGTGAGTCCGAGGCCGCCGATCACCAGCCTGTCCGGGTTGGTGAACTCCGGAAGCCACCGCTTCTTCTGCTCCTCGGTCCCGCTGGATTTGATGCCGGCGATGGCAAGGGCCATCGACTGGATGCAGACCGCGATACCGGCGCATCCCCAGCTCAATTCCTCGTTGAGGATCAGCTCGGTCAGGAAGTCAAAGCCCTGCCCGCCGTACTCCTCGGGCAGAAAAGCGGCCGGGCTGAGACCGAGCTTGTGCGCCTTTTTCACGACCTCATACGGAAATTCCTCGGTCTCGTCGAAATGCGCGGCGACCGGCCGGATCTCCCTCTCCGCAAACTGATGGGCCAGCTGGCGGATCTCCTCTTGCTCCGGCGTCAGCGCGAACTCGAGGGTCACGCGATGTCCGCCGACGACTTGGTGAGCACCGCCTCCCCCTTCTGGTTCACGGCCGTCAGCTCGAGCCTCTCACCTGCCCCGCGCGACGCGATGAAGGTGACCGTGTCACCGGGCACGACCATCGCCGCGAAGCGGACGGAGATGCGGCGCAACCGCGACGGCCCGCCCGCCTCTTCGGCCGCGACTGTGGCGAGGATGCCCATCTGCAGCATGCCGTGCGCGATGACGCCCGGAAGACCGACCGTCTTTGCGAAATCGTCGTCGAGGTGGATGGGATTCTGGTCGCCGGAGGCTTCCGCGTACGCGGCGATCTGCTCGCGCGTGAACGTTACGCGGCGCTCTGTCATGAACGAATCACAAATAGGGCGCGCGACCGGCACAGCGGGCCACCCTCGGCGTCAGTGGTGTCCGTCTCGAAGGAGACAAAACGCATGCCGCGGCGGCTGATGTCGGACGCGACCCGACCGCGCGACACGACCGTCTCCCCCACGCGAGGGTGGCGCGTCCACTCGAACTCCTGCTCGGCGTGGAGCAGCCGAGAGAAATCCACCGCGGCCTCCTCATCGCCGAAGAGGTGAGGCACTGTGACACCGAGCGAATAAACCGCCGCGAACGTCGGCGGCACACCGTCATCTGGGTCGACGCCGATCGCGCGCGCAAAAACGGCGACGCGCTCGGGTTCGATCTCGAATTTCACCGCCGGATATGTCCGGCCGGCGACCACCGTCACGCGGAAAAGACTAGTTGACCGGCCTGCTTGGTCTGAGACGGGCGAACACGCGGCGCAGCAGCAGCGGACGGAGGGCCGACCACGATTCCATCACCGACGACTTGGTGGTCGAGGCGACGTCGGGTGGCGCATACGCGGCGACGACGAACCCGCTCGCCAGGGCGCCGACCGGCTCGGCCGCCTCGGGGAACGCTCGCTGCAGCCGCCGGCCGAGCTCCAGGGGAGTCTCGCCCGGCCGGCGTTCAGCCCCGGCCAGCCTTGCGAGGGCCAGCGTACGTTTCCACACCGCCATCACGGTCCGCGGACGCAAATAGCGCGAGATGGCTACGAGCGCCAGCAAAAGCAACGCGACGATGATGCCCACGATCTTGGTGATCGTTCCGGCGTCAGGCACCCGCATCTGCAGGCCTCCAGGGCCGATGGCGGTGCCGGGGTCCTGGGTCTGGCGGGGGCGGGTCGAAGGCGGCGTGGCGACCGTCCCACCCGCACCGAGGACCGAGCCGGGGTCGCACCCATTGTCGCGGAGGCACGCGTTCGGGCCGGTCTGACCGCGGGGGATCGTGTTGTAGGTTCCGTCCGCCGTCGGCTCGAACGGGATCCATCCGTAGGTCGGGAAGTAGACCTCGACCCACGTGTGGGCGTCGTCTCCACGTACGACGTTGCCGTTGACCGTCGGATCGAAGGCGCCGGGACCGTAGCCGTTGACCAGCCGCGTCGGGATGCCCAGCGAGCGGAGCATGTCGCCCATCGCTGTCGCGAAGTACTCGCAGTAGCCCTGCTTGGAGTGAAACAGGAACCACTCGAGCCTGTCGGCGCCTGGCGGCGGGCTCGGCTCTGGCTGCAACGTGTACTTGAAGTTGTTGCCGTCGCGAAGATAATTCTGGATCGCCGTCGCCGCGTCATAGGGCGTCCTGGCGCCCGCCTTGGTGACGATGTCCACCGCCAGCTGGTGAACCTCGGCGAGAACGGCCGGGCTGCGGTAGCCACCCGGAGGCAGATCCATGAACTGCCCCACCCAGTCGGGGTAGTTGGTGCCGGCGTTCTGCAGGTCGGCCTCGGTCGCGGTCGAAAACTCGACCGTGACGGTGTACGTGCCGGCGGCTGTCGGGGGCTGAACGCTGTCGAGCCGGTCGACGGAGTACAGGTGGCTGTTCGAGCCGAGGGGCAGCGGTACCTGGTACGCGTGGGTCACGCGGTCGACCTTGTAGAACTCGCCCGGGTAGAACACCACGTTGCCATAGCCCGAAGGCAGACGCACCATGCGCACGGTCGCGCCGGCGACGCCCAGCTTCAGCGAGTTGTCCGCGTACGGTGCCACCTCGTTCTTCTGGATCGTCTGCTGGCGTCCGTTGTTCAGCGATCGATACCGCCACTCACCATTGACGGTCACGGTCGCATCGACGCCGCGGAAATACCTGGGGCCGGCGAGGTCGCCGACGACGTTGTAGATGAACACCGGATCTGTCGTGCGCTGAAGCTGCCCGCTGAGCTTCACGTCGTCGCTGAAGCCCGTGACGCCGCCACCGCCCGCGCCCGTGTTGAAGAAGCCCGGATGGCTCAGCTGCTGCTGCAGCTGCGCCCAGCCCTGGAACACGCCCGACTCCACGTCAAGAGTCTTATCCGCCGTCGACAGCGCTGGAAGCAGGATGGAGACCACGATGAGCGCCGCCATCGCGACAAGGCCGCTCTCCCAGAAGTCCCATCGCGCATCGCCCGTCAGCTTGACTCGAGCGCGCACCGCGGCCGCGATGGACCCCGTGTAGTTGGTCCACAGGAGCAGAGCAAGGATGAGGACGAGGATCGCCAGGACGTACCCGTTCTGGTCGGTCGGGAAATTGAGCAGGTTGGTCGAGAAGGCCGCGGCGCCGGGGATGAGACCGAGCATCGGCTTGCCCCAGCGCACCACACACCAGCTGAGCCAACCACCCGCGACCCAGAGCAGCAGGCAGATCAACACCAGATAGAAGGAACGGTCCGAACCCGCGGAGCCGTCGCTGATCCTGTCCCACCACACCCGAATCAGCTGCGGACCGATTACGTCCGTCGGATGGGTGGCGTGGATCTGCGGCCAAGCCCCGATCACCGCCGCCACAGGGGCGAGCAGCGCGCCCGCCAGAAGGGACAGCGGCTCGGCGATGGGAAGCAGCGCGAGCAGCCCCATCACCAGTGCGCCGACCAGAGCGATGAGGGTGATGACCTCGATTCCGTCGACCCAGTGCACCGTCGTCGTCGACCGCGCCACCGCGAAGGTCAGAAGGAGGACGAGGACCGCCGACCATGTGCGGCCGCCACCCAGCGATTCGCGGGCCCGGTCCCATGCCACGCCGGCAAACTGGAGGCGGCCGTTAGGCGATGCGGATTGCATCCCTCGTCCTCACCAGGCGCGCGAAGTCGTCCCCACGCCTGACCACGTACAGGTCCACGTCCTGGCCGAGGTCGAAGCTCGGGTTCAGGTCCGGGCCGCCGAAGCTTGCCGGGTCGAGATAAAACACGATCAGGGCCGAGCGCCGCCCGCGCACGGCCTGCAGCAGCCGCACCCACGCGGGGTCGGCGCTCGGCGTGATCACCGCCACAGCCCGCCGCGGCAGGCGGCGGATGCGATCCCAGGCCAGCGTCTGGGTCAGCGGCGTGCGGCCGTCGGCCTGGCAGACCGCCAGGTAGTCGAGGATGAGCCTGTCCTGGCGCACTGCGCGGTGTGGCTCGAGCACGGTGCCTCGCGAGTCGTTGGCGATCAGTCCGACCTGGCGGCCGCGGCCGTGGACCTGGGCGGCCATCGACGCGGCGAGACTGACGCCATACTCGACGGTCGACTCCTCGCCCTCACCGAAATGGACGGAGCGGTCGAGGTCGAGCAGGATCCACAGGTCTGTCGTCAGCGGCTGCTCGAAAGTCTTCGACATCAGCCGCTGGTGCTTGTGGGAGAGCGGCCAGTGGATGCGGCCGAAGCTGTCGCCGGTGGCGTAATCGCGCACACCGCCGGTCTCGGGCGGATAGTCGGCCCAGGAGCCGAGGGTCGGCGAGGAGCCCATCTGCTGCGCGCTCGGCGTCAGGAGGTCGGGCACCGGGCGGACACGCGGATAAACAAGGATGGAGGTGCGCTGGGTGAGCTTCAGCTCCTGCTCGAACAGCCCGAACGGTTCCTTCACCTTGAGCGAGGTCGGACCCAGCGCCATCCAGCCGCGCCGGCGGTAGACACCTCGGGCCTTCCATTTCACCACCTCGTTCCCGAGCGAGATGACCCTGCCCGGCTGGTAGTCGGGCAGCTGGCTCAGGTCGCGGACCTCGACCCAGGGCGCCGGGATCCATCCCGCCCGGCGGACCTCGAAGACCTCTTCATACGCCTCGCCCACAGTCGGCGTGCCGGGGTCCACGTGTCGGGTGACCTTCACGCCCCTGATCGCCAGGCGCGGCCACGCCCACGCGATCACGAAAAGGAGGCAGAGCGCATAGGCAAACGGGTAGGCGACGCGAATCCCCGTGAGATACGTGAAGAAGAGGAGCAGGCCAAGCGCACCGGCGAGGGCGACCTTGCTCATGCTCGCCTTGGGGTTGTCGCGCCCCTATCCGTCGTAAGCCATCTGCGGCACATGCTCGCGCTCGAGCAGGCCCGCGACGAGCTTGCCCGCGCTCTGGCCCTGCATCTCCGCGTTGGGCCGCAGGATGATGCGGTGCGCGAGCACAGGCTCGGCCAGGATCTTGATGTCGTCGGGCAGGACGTAGCTGCGGCCCTGGATCGCGGCGAGCGCCTGGCTCGCGTGATACAGGTTCAGCGTGCCTCTCGT